>Ga0070726_10004003_pt1 | contig 12037 bp, 8 predicted proteins | sample tdAd471_FD_67275 | JGI IMG/M metagenome (GOLD analysis project Ga0070726, IMG submission 67275) | Marine sediment microbial communities from the Atlantic coast under amendment with organic carbon and nitrate - tdAd47.1 | ecosystem: Environmental > Aquatic > Marine > Coastal > Sediment | place...
CCACTCCAAGACGTACTTCCTATGCACTGCTCCGCTAATGTAGGAGAGGCTGGTGATGTATCTGTCTTATTTGGTTTGTCCGGTACAGGAAAAACGACCCTTAGTGCAGATCCCAAAAGAAAATTGATCGGTGATGATGAACACTGCTGGACAGATAGTGGTGTCTTCAATATCGAAGGCGGGTGCTATGCGAAAGCCATTGACCTAAGTGCTGAAAATGAGCCAGACATTTACAATGCCATTCGCTTTGGTACTATCCTTGAAAATGTGGTTTATGATGAGCAAACGAGAGCGGTAGACTATACGAATACTTCTATCACACAGAATACAAGAGCTTCCTATCCCATACATTTCATCGATAATATCCAGAAGCCTTGCGTAGCAGGAATTCCCAAAAATATTATCTTTTTGACTTGTGATGCTTTTGGTGTATTGCCTCCTGTTAGCTTATTGACACCAGAGCAAGCTAGTTATCATTTCATTTCTGGTTATACGGCCAAAGTAGCCGGTACGGAAATGGGGGTGAAAGAACCACAGGCTACTTTCTCGGCTTGTTTTGGAGCGGCATTCATGATGTGGCACCCGAACAAATATGCCGAACTCTTGGGGCAAAAAATTAGGACGTCTGGCGCTAAAGCCTGGTTGGTAAATACCGGCTGGACTGGTGGCCCATACGGTGTAGGAAATCGCATCAAATTAAAATACACCAGGGCCATTATTGATGCTATTCATAAGGGTAGTTTTGAAGGTGTTGAGATGATGACGGAAAAACACTTTGGTTTACAAGTACCAACGGTCTGTCCTGGTGTACCGAGTGAAATACTCAATCCAAAGTACACTTGGGAAGATAAGCAAGCTTACGACAAAACGATGGATAAATTAGTTGGCCTTTTCCAAGCCAACTTCCAACAATTCCAAGCCCTGGTCAATCCCGAAATTATCGAGGCAGGGCCAGTGATGGAAACCGCTTAAAGATCTCACAGATGTTGCCAAAAGGAAGTCCTTTCCTCGGCGGGTAGTTCAGTTTAGCCGCCTTGGCAACATCTGCTCTTTTCCTATTCGCCTTTCAAAGCTGTCTTGAAACAGCAAAATGCAGCTGGAGAATGGGCGATCATTGATTGGGCCGAAGCCGAGAAAGACTTTGATCCCGATGGGCGCATCTTTGCCCGTTCTGCTTCCGACTCAAAAGGGCCAGCGATAGCCTGGATCAAGGTTACCATTTGATACAAACTGAGCCCACGGAGGCCGAGCGAGAGCAATTTAGTCAACTCGCTAGTCTGACGTACCGATTGGGATCGAAGCCTTTTCAAACGGATTTGAATTCGCCCTTAGGCCATTGGCTAAGTAGTGCCATGCAGCGTATTTTTGGGGAGGCTTTTGTAAAAATGCGTACCACTGGTGGCTCTCAACCGATTGCTCCTTTTATCACCACCTTGGGCATACCTGCGGTATCGATCAGAATTCCTAATCCCGATAATAGCATCCATGCTCCCAATGAAAATCTAAGACTGGGCAATTTCCTGGAAGGCATCCAGATGTGCCTGGCGATTTTGACCGAAAAAATGAAGTGACTAGCAAGTGCTGAGTTGGGTAAATAATTAAGAACATGTTTAAATTCTAGTAATTGGTTTGCAATAAACCTTTCGCTATTTATCCCTTCCTCCTCTCCGTTAAAACTGGATCTAATGATCGTGATTATTTGATTGGCACCTCGGTTTTAATACTTTCTTCCCGTCCCACGTTCATCGTTGGCGTTCCGTTGAAATCTTCCACTTTACCCAAAAAGCAAGCCGCGGTATTGGCCAGTACTTCATCCGCTTTATAGGAGAAATTGGGAAGGTCTTTTTTGCGAATAAAAACGGAAAAGATCTGATTGGGAAATTGCTTGTCTACATTCAGCCATAAGTTGCCACTGCGGCTGTAACGCGTACTAACGACTGTTCCGCAAACATTGATTTCCTGCCCTGTACCTTGGTAGCGTTTAGCTTGTACCGTGTTGAAGTGATCTGGAGTCAGAGAAGGAGCATAAATGGGATCTACATCTCCTTTGGCCATTTCCGGCAACCAGCTTTTTACATCCATTCCTCCTTCAATACCCTCTTCTAAGTCATCAGGAAGGGCATTGAAAAAATCCAATCCAGTCAATTTCTCTACTTCATTAACGGTTACAGCAAAAGTAGAAAGAGGATCTGGATTCGCTTTGTTGGGCATCACAAAGCCGATCGCTCTTTTGTTTTCAAGGTCTAGCGCTACCTTGAAATAGCTTTCGGGGATACTTAATTTATTCACACTGCGATCCACCTTAGGTAATTGGTCAGACAGGATGGGGCCAGTCACCACATACAACTGTACTGTGGGATGGTCAAAAACATATCCTCTTAGGCTGGTCTCCAAGTCGGCCCAGCTCTCGCGGTTAAACTTCGGGCGTTGCGGAGACATATTGGAGTAAAAATAGGATTCAGAAAGGGCCTTTTGGCTCCAACGAAAATCGGCAGAGGGCGCTAGGTGTCCTCGATCATAGCCATAGCCATCATATTTGTAAGAACTATCCGCTTGCAAAAATTTCAAGAAGTAATCTTCTTCGACTGCGCTTCCCGTTGTCACCTTAGGGTCTGGCCTAAAATCATTGGACCGGAAGACTTTTCCGTCAATTACATCTGGTGTAATAATATGTGCTACCCATTTCGCTTGTTCGTGGGCTTCGGCATATTCCAGGGCCATTGCTGTATGAAGGATGTAGTTTTGGCTAGGCAGGCCCACATCTCTTAAATCTCTTTGTACCCTTTGCAGTTTCAAGTTTTCCAAGCGGGACTCCAGCATTTTCTTTTGGCTCTCCACCTGCTGAATATCCGCTTGTACATTGAGTATGTTTTGGTCTAGGTTTTGCGCCATTAGCCAAGCCGGCGAAGTGAGCCACAGGCCGATAAGGAAGTGTTTCATTCGTACAAATTTCATATCCGTGTTGTTATAATCATGAAATAGCAAAAAACAGAAATTCTCGTTCTTTTTGACATAACTACTACCCTATTCAATTTATTGCTTGTCCGACCTGCAATATAGGCGATATCTCTTATTTGTGAATCAAAAAGGCAATGGGGAATGAAAATCAAAAGTCTTGGATCTCGCTTTCTCTATGCTTTGGCCATGCCTATTAAATGGCGGACGACAGACCGCTATCGCTGTTGAGCTTCGCCAATAAATTAGTGGCTACATTTTCGACTCCCAGCCCTCCAGACTCATTGACTTCCCGACTTACTGACTTCCCGACTTCAAACCATAGAGACCTATTGAGCTTCGCCAATAAATTGGCGGCTACATTTTCGACTCCCTCCAACCACTTTCCTGCTCAAAATTACCACTTACCCCGACTAAGCTGCCCACTACCCGCTTCCTATTCCGATCTCCCTTCAATCTCTACAATTTACGGATAAATCAGGGCGCAAGGCCCAACATCTACAGCCATAAAACAAACAATCATGCTAAGCCCATTAAACAACTCAGCTACTGCTACAACCTCAAACGATGACAAACATCTCGTTTACCATAAAACCAAATTCTTCGACAATAAGACCTTCGGCTGGGTTGGGCTCAGTTCCAGAAAGCTCCTTCAGCTTGTTTCATTTCTTCTCGTATGGTTCTTCTTTCAACCTCAATTAGTTGAAAGTCCAATAGTGGAAGGCCAGCTCATCGTATGGATGGCCTTCCCTTTTTTCTTTTTTGTACTGCTAGTCTATATCATCTATCAGGGCTTTAAAGAAAAACAAAAAGAGATAATCGAAGCAGTTCGGATTAAATTATCCGCTGATTTACATGACGATGTAGGCTCCATACTATCTGGCATTGCGATGCAAGCCGAAATACTAGAATGTTGTGTAGCTGAGGAACACAAAGAAAAGGTAGGTCGCCTGGCCGCTCGAAGCCGAGAGGCGATGGCTCAGATGCGAGATACCGTATGGACACTAGATGCCAGGAAAGACAATTGGGGCAGCCTGGTGGATCGTCTCCAAGATCATGCCGCCGAGATTCTTGAACCTCGACAAATGGACTACTCCATCAAAATAGAAGGAATCAATAGACAGAAAAACCTTTCCGCTGAGATTCGTCAGCATCTCTACTTGATCGGAAAAGAAGCCATAACAAATGCAGCCAAGCACTCTAATGGTGATCAATTGAGCATCCTATTACGGCAGCAAAAGGATCTCTTGGAAATGTTTATCCAGGATAATGGGCATATAGACCAGGAACAGCCTTTGACGGTCTCGGGGCTGGGTTTATCTAATATTAGTCTTCGAGCACGGGAGCTAGGGGCACAACTGAATATTCACCAGAACGGTGGTTTTGGCATTTCGCTTTGCTTCAGTCCGGCTTGATCGTTCAAGGGGGGGGTAAGTTCAGGGGGTGAGTGATTCACCCGCTGAACTATCCCCCTTGAACGACACTTGATTTGGTGTTCAGCGGCTCGGCCTTGCGGGGTTGAGTCGTTTTTTATACAACCAATTACCCGACCCATTCGACTACTTACCCTCCTCAAACGTCCTCCTACTCATCTAGGCTTTTTATTCTTCCAAAAACAGGACAAATTGTCGCTGTAATACACCAATAAATAGAGGCTTTCATTTACAACCCATAAAAAACCAAACTACGATGTTACTGATAATGATGACTTTTCTAGGATTGTGCTGGATCATAAAATTTCGTGCTTTCAAGCAAGAGGAGAAAGCCTATCTACCCAGCAATACCGCCATTATTATTCCAATGAATCAGCACCTAGCCAAAAGAGAAAGGCTCCCTGTAAAGATCGAAGATAAAATCATTTCCTTCAGCTTAAAACGACCTAAGCTATCAATGCAACAAGCGAAATAGTATAAATACGTTGGTGTACATAATAGATTGTTTGATAAGCCCTGGTGAATTCGTTCGCTAGGGCTTTTTCATAGGACTATGGGGATAGCTATCCTAGGTCAGAGGGGGAAATAAAATAGCTAAAAACCAAACAACTATTGCTAATTGTCGTTATATAACGTATATTTACGTTATAAAACACAATTATGCGTCAATTAACGAAAGCTCAAGAAGAAATAATGCAACTCATCTGGGACATCGGAGAGTGTACCGTTGGTAATATTCGAGATGAAATAGAAAAGCGTACAGGAAGTAAGCCTCCTCATAGTACGGTATCGGCTATTGTTCTAGCCTTGGATAAACATGGCTTTGTTACTCATAAAACTTATGGCCGGACCTTTGTGTATAAGGCTTCTCTTAGTCGAGAGCAATACGGTCGTCGGTCATTGACAGACCTCATTCAGAATTACTTTGGTGGTTCACCCAATCGGCTTGTGGCTCACTTGGCCAAGCGAGAAGACCTGGATATTAATGAAGTAAATGATTTGTTACGTAAACTCGAAGAAGAATGAAAGTACTTCTCATAGAATACCTAATCAGGCTCAGTATCATCTGGAGTATACTATTGGTGTACTACCAAGTATTCATGGTTAACAACCATAATTGGAAGCTTCGGCGAGGATATCTTTTATTCACTTATCTCTTGGGAATCGGTATCCCACTTCTACCTGCTTTAGCCTTGAATTCGCTACCGCCAGCGCTTCCTAATTTACAAATTGCACCTGGAATTATTTTTGAAGCCCCGGTACAAGAAGCCGCTAGTGGAGAAGCCGCTACTTATTCTCCTTTAAGCTTCATCTTCCTCATTTATGGATTGGGGGTGCTCTTTCAACTGTTTAAATTACTGCTTTACAGCAGCAAAATTTGGCATTGGAAACGGCAAGGCCATCGCAGTCGATTCGGACGCTTCACCCTGATCGAACACCCCTCCATACCCAGTCCTTTCGCGGGCTGGAGTGCTATTTTCTTGCCCCATCGACTAGAAGATGAGCTACAATCCGTGGCTTGCTTGCACGAAGCCGCGCATTTAAAATCCCATCATAACTTAGAAAGATTTCCATTGGTTTTGGGACAGATCTTGTTCTGGTTCCATCCCTTGCAATGGTACTATACACATTGCCTAGTTGCTGTTCAAGAATTTCAAGCGGATGAGGCTGTACTCCAGCACATTCCCACTAAAAGATATGGCCATATTCTTATACAACAGTCCATGCTGCCTTTGCAATCTTGGCAAGCCGGACTATTTGCTTCACCTTTAAAACAAAGAATTAACATGATGGTTAATAAGAAAAATTCACGCCCCTGGCGCTTATCACAAGTCGGACTCTTCGTGGGTTTACTCAGTTTGCTGGTATTTAGTTGTAGTGATTTAGTTAGTACTGTTCAATCCGATTATGAGGATGTAATCTCCTATGCAGAGGCTGATCAAGTCCCCGTATTAGTAACAAGTGATGAAACTACGGCTCCCCAAAGTCCAATTGATAGGACCTTTCTAGAGTCGGTCTATCGCAATATTAAATATCCTGCTTCAGCCAGAAAGGGTGGCTTAGCGGGATTGATAGTAGCTCGGTTTATCATTAATGAAGAGGGAAAATTGAAGGTATCCCTGTTCAATACGCAGGACGGTAGTTACGTAGTGGATAAACGAGGAAATTTGAAGTTTTCTCCGGTCTCTACTAAATTTAATGCTAGTTCTCCAGACCAAGATGAGATAGTCGTAGTGGGATACGGAGCGGAAAGCCAAGATGAGACTTCATCCGATGCTGATATGGAAATTCTGGTGAAAGAAGTACAACGCGTCATTAGCGAATTACCAGATTGGAAACCTGCCATGAAGGAGGGGAAAGCTATTCCGGTGGCTATGCATCTTGAGGTGCGGTTTAAGTTGGAGTAGGGAAACAAGCGCTCATTGAGTAAGTATTCACTCGATGAGCGCATCTATTTTTTTACGCCGGGTTTATCATTAGTCTTGGCTCCGCTACGCCAAAATATCTCTCTTCTTCTACCGTTAGACGTTCGATCTCGCCCTGCTCCCAGCATGCCATGTAATTTCGAAATAGCAGGACGGATTCATCTATCGCCTTTAGGGCTACCCATTTTCCATCCGAAGAAAAATCTCCTGACCAGACATGTCCAGCATCAATAATCAACTCCTGTAATCGTCCTCCTTCACTATCCCAAATATTGGCCAAGGCATCCTCGCATGTCACCAGAATATATTGATCATCAGGTGAAAATCGGACGCAACGTACCGCTCCCTCTGATGCTACTAGTTCCCTTATTTTTCTCCCCGTATTATCCCAGAGAATAGCTTTCCCATCTCTTGCGCCTGTCAATAAGCGATCCCCTTGATTATTTATCGCAACGGTAGTCACTTCTATTCCATTGAGCACATCATGACCAATTAACTCTATCTCACTTTCTTCTACCAGGTTCCGGTAATAGGCCTTGCCACTGGAAGTTCCAATCAACAGGTATTTATCATCCTTTGACAGGGCTATATCTGTTATAGTGCTATCCACAGAGATGGCCCCAGTGGCGGCACTAGCTTGGGTCCAAATTTTGATAGTCGTAGATTGGTTTGCAGAATAAATAGTTTGACCATCTCCGCTAATGGCTACTGCCTCAATGATTAGATTACTTGGGTCAGCAGCTTGTATATCCCATATGGGCTGGTTAGAAAAGTTGATACGCTTTACTCTTCCATCCATTCCGCCAGTCACCAAAAATTGTCCGTCTGCGGAAAAAGCAGCGCGTCTAATCGTACTATCATGCTGAACGATCATCTGTATATTTTCACCACTTACATTTAGCAAGACACCTTGCCCTTCCTTGCTACCGATAAAAAGCCCTTCCTCTTCGATCTCAAATTCTACGGGACTAAACCCAGCCGGCGTAAATAAGACCGGCGAAATGCCAAATCCGAACTTATGCTGCGGGAAACTATTCACCAAGGCTCCATTTAGATCATGTAAGATGAAATGCCCTTTATCACCTGCAATTAATAAGGTATTTCCATCGGGACTAAAGTCAATATCCCAAAAAGCTTGTCCACGGTCCCGTAAAGCAATAGGTTCATAACCTTCTACATTTCCGACATAAGCGGTTCCATTCTGGCAACTTATCGCCAGTCGTCCGCCAGTAGCAGAGAAGGCTACACCACTAATGGGTTTATTACAAATAATTAAATCTTGTTGTTTCTTAGCAGATAATTCCCTGTTATTCCAGAGTATCACTTTATGATCATCCGTGCCTTGATTATCGAATCCTCCGGTTATCACATATGCCTTATGCTCATCCTTCGACATCGCGATGGCGGTCACAACATGTGCATGCCCGGCCTCAATGAACCTGCGAACTACCGTACCTTCCAAATTCCATAGTAAGGCTAGTTTGTTTCCAGTTCCTGCCAAAACTTCTTGGCCATCCGGGGAAAAGGCGACACTCCAAATTTGAAATATCTCAGGATCGGTAAACTCCTGTACTAAATTCCCATTCAAGTCCCAGAGGATTACCTTACTATCTGTACTTCCAGAAAGTAACTTAATAGAGGGGCTGTCCTGTTCATCTACTATAATGGGTAGCGGTGAAAAGGCAATACTCATCACTGGTCTACTATGAGCAGCAGCAATAACTACTGGCTGGGCTTGTTTATTCTTGAGGCTCCAGATCCGGATAGAGCCATCCTCGCTTCCCGTCGCTAGCCACTCACCATCGGAGGAAATGGCTAAGCTTAGGATCTTTGATTCATGGCCCTCAAATGAATGAATAGCTTTTCCCTTTCTTGTCCAAAGTATGGCTGTTTTATCATTACTCCCGGTAACCAATTGATTTCCATCTGGGGTAAAAGCAGCACAAGTCACTGCTTGACTATGTGCGGCAAAACGTCGATAAAAAAGTGCATTTCGCTCACTGGTGATCTCAAAGATGGTATTCAAGACATCCTTGGTTCGGGCCTTTTCTAACGCATGCATAGCTAGATTGAGCCCCATGGTATTGTTTTCTGGAAAAATCAATAATCCCCGGGCAGCCAAGGCCGAAGACCGAGCCTCGTCTCGCTCTCGCCTCAGTTGGGTCACGATCAAGTTTCGTTTAGCTAAACTTTGACGTATGAAGTCCGTCTCTGGTTTATTCAACCAGCTAAAGTCCGAATCCAAAACTTCTCCCAGCTGATCTAATTTAGGATTGCGATCCCACAGGAATGAAGCACTGACAATTTCATCTGTAAATACATCTGCAGGGCTCGTTTCGGCTCGGCTCAGGTAATCCATTACAGCGCTCCACAATAAACGTTGGAGCACGATATTAGCCGGACCAAATTCTTGTACCCAACGCAAGCATCTTGGCCAGAAGTTGATCAAAGCATCGTGCATAGGTTCTAGATAGGATTGGCGAGTTTCTTCATCTGGTGGCGTAACGATGATTAATTGTTCCAATTCTAGTCTTCTCCTAACCGCATGGACTAGGGCATCATCTTCATCCTCCTCAAAATCTAACTCATTGAAGGTTTGAGGGATATTTTCTTTTGATACTGGGGACTCAGAGGCAGCGGTTTTCTCTACCCCAGGCAATAGAAAAGGCACCTTTCGACGGACTAGTTTCCCGTTTTCAATTTTGAGCATTCGCAAAATGATCCGCTTCATCATTTTTTGCTTTTCCGCACCATTTTGCTCCGCCCCCAAAGCTTCAAACACCGCATCTGCTCGGTCTCTAACTACACCGATTAATCCGTCCATGGCTAGGAAATCGGACTCCAACAACTTCCGATCCGATCGATCTTGCTCTACTAGCTTTTTATACAAGCTGTTCAAAGTGAGGGATAGCAATGGTAAAGCGCCTGCTTGTTGATCTACTTCGGTTACCAGTTTAGCGGGGAAGTCCTCAGGTTCGAAGAACAGTATGGATTGCTGTGCCGGTAAGGTCACAATATCATAAAGGTTATCCCAATTCAAATTAGGAACGACATATCGGCTATTTTTCCACCAATTAGTCAGCGCATGTTCCGCCCCATGTAATAGTAGTTCGTAGTCTGATCGAATGGTCAGAATTAAACGGAAGCGGGATTCCTCGCCAGCAATGAGACGTTGTTCTTCTGCTGCTAGGAGGCTGGCCAAAGCCCGGTCAAAGCCCAGGTACCTCTCGTCGGTCACCCCGTGGATCAAAGCTTGTTCATATTGGTCAATGACAAGGATATGCTTTTGGGTTTCTAGCTGTAGGAGACGTGCTGATTTTTGGAATTCCTGGCTAGCTATTTCCTCGTCTTCCTTAGGTAGCGGAAGGTGCAGGGCTTGCATGAATTGCTGCTCGGGGCGAACGACTATTATATTCCAAGGCTCAACTCCTTCTTCTTGTTTATAGTTAAGTCTTAAGCTTGGCATCAAACCGGCCTTAGCCAGGGAGGATTTCCCCATACCTGAACCGGCCGTTATCACCACCATAGGTTGGTTCTCCACCAATGTTTCTAGTTCTTTGATGACCTCTTCACGACCATAGAAAAATGCGGCATCTTCCTCCTCAAAGCTCTGTAGACCTTGATAGGGGTTCCTATCGGGGAAAGGAGGGAGATTGAAAATAATCGAGGGGTCAGGATTGACAAACATGTATTCTCCGCTCCTATGTTTACTCAAATTAAAGATAGCAGGGGTCTGTTTTACAGGACTGCTCGCTGTCAATTCCTGTACACGATCTCTTAGGTATACATATAGTTCTGTAGCCGTAATGACCCCATCTTTTTTTCCATTAAGTACTTGGAAATCTGCTGCTCCAGCTAATCCCTCTTTGAGTGCTGTAGCAAAAGGAGAGTTTCCCGTATTCGGCCGAGTACCAATGAGCTTATTTAATACATCAATGGCTTGTTCATCGGCGGAGGCCGAGGTGATGATTTGCCAAGCGGGATCGGTCGTATAGCGCAAAAATCGTTCTTGATAAATGACTTTAGCCTTTCGCCGTCTAATCGCCCGCAAGCCCATGGCCCAGCGAAAAGCCCCAGCAAAACAACAGTCCATAATGAGCAGCCCATGCTTACATTCCCAGCTATCCATGTTTTCTTTCAGGAAGCTCATCGCTACAAAACTTTCCTGTTGGTCCAAATCAGCGTCTACCGGAATCAAGAAGCCCCTGGGGTCCACGTCGCTATCAAAAGCAATTCCATGTCCTGCAAAATAAAAGATCAATCGATCTTTAGGACCAATTAGGTTGGGGATATCCTCCCTAATTAACTTTTCTATATTTTCTTTGGAAGCCGCTTCATCTAATAAGGGTTCATGGACGAGATATCCATGCGCTTCTAGGACCGTTTTGATATCTAATGCATCAGCAACTGCTGTGGAAAGTTGTCTCGTATTGATGTAATTGTCGATACCAATGATAAAGGCATGGCTCGTTTCAAAGGGTAAGTCAGCATTTGCCATGATGGGTAGAGTTTACAGTGTTGAAATTTATAGCAGCAGGGTTGCCACTTGACCAAGTAACAACCCTTAACGTAAATATCTGTGTAATAGCTGGATGCGCCAGAAACGGATAGGATGGGACAGAGATTCCGGAGCTGGGTCTTCTATTTTAAGTCTAGCCCGTCTCTCCTCTGTCTTCTATCTTCTGGACAATTTGTTGAAAAGGTTAGGGGGTAAGGTTTAGCCAAGAATAAGGGGCTAAACTGCTCAACTTTTAAGCTCCTCAACCGCAAATGTCCAGTAGTATAGCAACTATTCTTCTCGCACCAGTTTCGTCCTAATCGTCAGGGTGGTACTCCACCAATCTGTCACCTTACTTCCCGAATCCGATTTTTTTCGTCGAATGGCCCGAGTACCTCCCCCTGCTTCCCGGAGGAATTCTTCCAATTGATTCTCAGTAGGTCGTTGATGCGGATTTTTCGTTCCCACATGCAAATCAATGGGCGCTTGCTCCAGGTAGAAGGGGTCAAATTGCTCTGTGCTAATAATTAATTTGAAATGATCTTCAATCTCTGTTACGCCAGCCGCAATTTGATCTTCTCTGATAAATAATTCTGTAGTCTGCCATTCCCCATTAGGATCAAAAAAGAAATTATCGTCATCAACCCAATCTCCAGTTTGTACATTCCAGAATACTTGGCCAGCGGCATTAGCACCTTCTTCCTCAGCAGCTTTCTTACCGAGAA
>Ga0070726_10004005_pt1 | contig 12034 bp, 8 predicted proteins | sample tdAd471_FD_67275 | JGI IMG/M metagenome (GOLD analysis project Ga0070726, IMG submission 67275) | Marine sediment microbial communities from the Atlantic coast under amendment with organic carbon and nitrate - tdAd47.1 | ecosystem: Environmental > Aquatic > Marine > Coastal > Sediment | place...
CATCATCTGGCTGCCCTGGCGCTGCAAAACCACCATGCCCAGCACCAGCATGATAAATACATAGGCCACAGCTGCCAGCGCACTGGTATGGATGCCAAGCTGAATGAGGGTCAGCAGCTCCAGCCAGGGCAAGAGCATGATAATGAATCGCATAAAAAAACTCTCCTTGGCAGAAGATATGGGGCCGGCTCAAGCTTTAACAACCGCTACCAGTCATAGTTCACGCCCACCGACCATTTGCGGTCTACCTTGTCGATAATCAGCTCGGCGGGCAGGTTATCGTAGTTGTATTCCAGCTGTATGACCGAACTGAGAGAGCCATTAATTGGGTACTTCAGCCCGGAAATGGTGTTGATCTCAAAATCGTCGCCCTGTTTGAACGACTGCATAATGGTATGTCTATGGAACACCTCCATACCCTCACCATTTACTCGCCAGGCAAAATCCAGGTTCCAAAGAACAGCTGGTCGTTCACGTTTAATGCCGGTGGTGAACTCTTCATTTACGTAGTTGAGAGTGCCCTTGCCCAGCAAATCAAAATAAGCTGTCTCGAGAAACTGGTAACCTAAACCGGCACCCACAGAGGCGCGTTGGTCCAGGTCACGAAACTTGTCTTCTTCATAGAAGGCATTGCCCGTGGCAAACCACTGCTCTGTAAGGAACTGGTCATACTGGTAGGAGCCCAGCCAGGACTCGCGGGTTTTATCGCCGTTGGAGCTTTCGTCCTGGTATCTCAATCCTATGGTATGGCGTGAATCCAGGTAGCGCATTTCAGTACGCGCGTTAACGTCATATTTGGTGATGTCGGTGTTTCCCGAGGCGTCTTCCAGCGCAACGATAAAACTGCCCTTTTTCTTCAGCCAGGGTTGTGGTTCGGTGATGGTATGGCCGGCGGCGACCACCAGCTTCCAATCTGCCAGTTGCTGTATGCCCTCGTCGCAATGCAGATGCTGTTTGCCTCGCTGCAGAAACATCCAGCAGTTACTCATCTCGTCGCCGGTGATCTCAATATCAAAATGATCGCCGCTCTCGATGTAGCGCACGTGATGCAGATCGATATACAGATCGCCCAGTATTGCCGAGTTCCACTGTACCTGCCCGTCTGCTATGCCCAACATGGCACCGGTGATAGACTCCCCATCATTGAAATGCAGGCGGTCAGCGAACGCTTTTGTGCAGGTCATTGATGCCAACAAGAGCGCGGATGCGGCCCACACCACAGTGCGTGAAGGACGGATTCCTGATAAGAACATGGGTTCCCCGTAACGTGAGTTTTTATGGCTGCTGAAGAACCCGACATCAATCAGCGCATCTGGCAGGTGGTAGCGTTGATTCCAAGTGGACAGGTTGCCACCTACGGTGACGTCGCTGCGCAGGCTGGCATGACCGGCGCTGCCAGGCGCGTAGGTCGCGCACTGAAAAACCTGCCTCACGACACGCGTATCCCCTGGCACCGGGTGATTAACGCCCAGGGCAGGATTTCACTGGCTGAAGGTTCCGCAGCGCAGTATACCCAAAGGAGTCGCCTGGAGGCAGAGGGTGTAGTATTTCAACGCAATGGCAGCATAGACCTGCGTCGCTTTCGCGCATTCAGGCTGCCTTAGCCGTATCAGGCGCTGGCTTCCCCGTCTGGCCCAGCACCGCCTTCACGCAAGAGCCTGTTCTCCGCTCGTAGCGACTCCAGTTCGGCTTTAAGGCGCCGGTTGTCTTTTTCCAGATGCTCCTTGCGATCGACAAAATCATCTGCCAGAAGAGCCAGCTCATTCACCATACTGACAACATAATCAATACTGATATCGTCAACACCCGGCAGCCGGGTAACGCCAGAATCAGGCTCCACCTCGGGAAAACCTGCCCCATCAGGCAGGAACTGGTTGAGAGACCGGATCTTGCGATTATAACGCTCGGCCTCCTCCTCACTAAAGTGCAGATCAAGCTCCAGCGGTGCGCTACCGGCCTTGCGCAGAGCACGGTAAAACAGGTGCAAGCGGCGGGCCAGACCCCGTTGCGGATTATAAGCGCCGTCAAGGTACTGGGGATAACGGTTGTTCAACTCGAGCAGAAAAGCAGTTCCTTCCGGGCCCAGAGACTGGTTACTTTCCACGTCCGTTATCGCCGCCTCGGGGGGTAGCTCCAGGCCAAGTGCGTAAAAGAAATCATCCAGCAGACTCTCATTGTGAAAGGCAGCGGGATCAAACTTCCTCAGAATCAGGTTATCTGCACCCAAGGTGCCGCTCCAGCACTGAAGAAAACGATAGCCCATGCGCTCTTTGGTGCGCGCGAGCAGAGGCTGTGCATCGATGGGTTCCTGTATTTCTTTTACGTTTTGCTCCCACTGGCTCTTCAGCGCCTTGAGCGGGTCGCGCACATAGGCAATCGCACGCACCTCATCAAAGTAGGGCGCCACCCATTCCTGCAAGCGCCGGATTTCGGCAGGAGACAAGCGCGTGAGATTTTCCGCAGAAACGATCCACGTGCCATTGTCAGCAGATTCAAACAATGACTGCCACTGCAGCCGCAGCCGCTCCAGCTGTCGCTGCCAGCTGTCTTCATCAATGGGCGAAAGCTGTTTATAGAAGAAGCTCTTCCTTGGCTCACCCATGAACAGGACGGTGAAATCAAAGGAATGATTGAAAGGCTTCCAGGGCGCACAAAAAATACGCCGTTCGCGCAGCGCGGCGCAGGCCAGCCCCAGGCTGTTCTGAATAGCACTGGTGCCCGTCTTGGCCATACCAATATGCAATACAAGTGTTTTCATGCGGCCTTCCCCCCCGGACGGCCGCCGGCCGTTTCGCCTGCTCTCCACGGCGCCACCCAGACCAGCAACAACATGCCCGGCAGCGCCAGCAACGCACACAGCAGAAAAAACTGCACCCAGCCAACCTGCTCCACAATAATGCCGGTACTGGCGTTGGCAAAGGTTCTGGGCAGCGCCGCAAGTGCCGTAAACAGGGCGAACTGGGTAGCGGCATAGGCCTTGCTCGTCTCCCTGGCAATGAAAGCAGTGAACGCGGCCGTGCCCATGCCCACACCAAAGTATTCAAACGAGATAACCGCTGCCAGTAACCAGAGTGAGGGGGCCGATGACGCCAGCACGGCAAAGCCGAGAATGCTCACCACCTGGACCACGCCGAACAACCACAAAGAGCGGTTGATCCCAAACCGGATCATAAGGCCCCCTCCCAACAACCCGCCGAAGACGGCTGGCCAAAGCGCTGCGTGCTTGGCGATCAAGCCAATCTCGGTCATGGTAAAACCAATATCGAGATAGAAAGGCGTTGCCAGCGCCGTCGCCATGTTGTCGCCAATTTTGTAAAGGAACATGAAACTCAATACCAGCAGCAGACCCTTCAGTCCGCGGCGCCCAAGGTACTCTCGAAAAGGGGCGATTACAGCCTCGCCCAGACCGGCCGACGCGGGCACTTCCGAGTCCGGTTCAGTGACCGCCAGGGTCAGGACGATGCCAACCAGCATAAACGCGCCGGTGATAAAAAATACGCTGCCCCAGGGCAACAGGTCAGCCAGGACCAGGGAAAGAGAGCCGGGCACCAGGCCTGATATTCTGTAGGCCTGGATATGAATAGCGTTACCCAATCCGAGCTCCGCATCCGGCAGCAGCTCACGCCTGTAGGCGTCAAGGGCGACATCCTGACTGGCACTGAAGAACGCCACGGCAAATGCCAGCCAGGCTACGGAGGCAATATCCCTTTCCGGCTGCAACAGGCCAAGGCAACAGATCGATACCATCAGCGCCAGCTGGAAGAGCAACATCCAGCCCCTGCGCCGGCCCAGCAGCGGCGGCACCCAGCGGTCCATAAACGGTGCCCAGGCAAACTTCCAGGTGTAAGGAATACCAACCAGGGCAAACAGGCCAATTTCTGCAAGGGATACGCCTCCCTGGTGCAGCCATGCGGGCACCAGTTGCAGCAGCACATACAAAGGCATGCCGGAAGCGAAACCGGTGAACACACAAATCAGCATGCGCCGGTTGAATACCGACTCCTGCCAGCTGGGGGGAGAGTCAGTCAAACCCGGGAACCCAGCGATAAGGCTGCACTGCCATCATTCGACTTCAAAACCCATCTGCCTGACGAACTCGACGTCCAGTGGGTCAAAGGCGGACAGGTCATGTTGCCGGAAGCGACCGGACGTGGCCGGCAGCGTAATTTCAGCTGCGAGTTCGGCAACGCGCTGTTTACTTACTTGAATACCGGCGAACTCGCGCAGCGCCTCAAGCTCGCCCTCTGGGTCTACACACAACCTGTCAAAACTCAAAAAATGCAGGCGGTGTCCCATGCGCTGTCGAAAGCCCTGCATACGCTTGTGAGCGGCCACCCAGTAACGCAGTGCGTTGAGCGGCGAGGGCGAAATATCGCCCTCCAGCAGCAAGTCTCCCCAAAAATATTTCAGTTGGTTCTGGTTTTCGCTGAAAGCCATATCGAGTCCGTTACGAACCACATAAACGTATTTCATTTCCGGAAAACAACGGTCCAGCAATGGCAATAAAATATGGGTGTTGGGCTGCTTCCAGCCCCAGTGCTCGTGTCGCGGTTTACCCCCGGGGACGGCCAGAATGGATTCGCGCGCGCGGATCAAAAGGTCAGGCGGTAACACCGGGCTGCGATCGTACTCACAGGCCCGGTCGAGTATGGGCTGCAGATCCTCAGGTATCTCCAGCCCCTGGCGCATGGCGTTGGTAAACAGCCAGGCCAGTTTGTCCAACTCCTCGTCGGAGCGCAGCAATATCGTCCGGCGGACGAAGAGGAGGCTGAACCACAGGTTATCCAGTGACTCATTGAGCTCGCCTCCAAACTCAACACCCATGTCGTTGAACAGGCTGACCACCAGGCGAGTACCACTGCCACCCAATCCGCCAATGACGATGGGGGCCGCATCCTCTCGCGCCACGCGGTAGACTGGCGCGGTCGATTGGCTGCCCAGTACGCTGTGCGCCAGAAAACGGGCGGAATGCCGTTTCTGAAACGCCATGGCGTCCTTGTAGGTCTCGATTTTGTGGCCCAGGTGCTTGACGAGTACCGGATCCTCCCGCTTCAGGTAATCGGTGATCGATGCCGCATCTTTGATGGAAAGATCGATCCCCTCCCAATCATCGTCGACAGCCGGCTCGGGTTCCAAAAACAGCGAGCCGTCCTCGCGCCCGAGAAACAGCCTCGCAACCAGCTTATTGCCCTTGCGGCAGCTCTCTATCACTTCCAGGCGCTGCTCAGGAGACAACACAGACTGGTTGGAAAACACGCTGGTTGAGGAAGCATCCCTGGCTGCAGAGTACTGCATTAACAGCTCATTAAAGCGAGCATTTTTCTCGCCATCCTCGACCAGGCAGTTGACCATCCGCTTGTACTCACCCGCAGCCAGGGAAAGGCGTGGATTGGAGTTACCCTGAGGCAGGGTCAACTCCTCTCCAGTCTCCACACCGAAGACGTGGTACATGAAGTCACGGCGTATATCCCCACCATGGAATTGCTGCCTTTCGTAAGGACGCACAATAACCTTGCCCGGCTCCAGAGAATCCGCCCAGGGGGCGAGGATTCGGGGATAATCAAAGCGTTCCATTTGCTTCTGGTAAATAAGATCAATACGCCGACGCTGCGGGCCAGCCTTAATCTGTTGGTTGTAACTGGCCATAATAATGTTGTCCTGGCGCCGCACATACACCACGACATGCAAATCGAACCAGGCTGACACCTGAGCACAGAACTTCCTTGCCACCGCCTCGTCTGCCCAGGCCATCAGCTCGGAAGACAGCAAAATACTACCGTCCCCGGTCTCGGCAAGATCGGGCGCCCAATCGTCCACTTGCTCGAACTGCCACTCGTTCTCGAGAAAGCGGGGTATGTGCGGCGATAGCAGGTGATGAGCATTGGACATGACCCCCCGCTCAGGGTAGACGATACCCAGCGCACCCAGGGCCTGCCGATTGTGGGCAAAGAAGTCCTGCAGCGCAGTTGTCCCCGTTTTACCCATACCAATATGCAGATAGAGCTTCTTCTTCATTGCGTCACTTTCCTGGGCATGAGGGCACGATGTGGCTACGCTACAACGTCGAGAGCAGCGCGATAGGCTGCGTCATGCTTACTGGCCAGCACGGCCGGATCAAACTTTTCGGTCGCGGCTGCCACTGCCTCACGCATGGACTGATATCTGTCCGCATCATCGGCGATGGTCGCGATCAGGTCTGCCATCGCGGACACGTCAATGTTGTCCCCATCCAGACTTAGCACCGCACCGGCCATGCCATCCTTGCCCTGCAGCATGCGGGCAATCTCGCCCAGGTCTGTAGCCAGGAACGGCACACCGCTCTGCAGGCATTCAATGATCACCAGCGGAAAGCTCTCGCCGCGAAACCTGGACGGCAGAAAACCGATATCGGCGGCTGCGAAATATCCACGCACATTGCGCTGGAAGCCCTCCAGATGCACATAAGCGGGCAGGTTTTTCCCCTGCAGTCGGTCATACTCGGGGCCGTCCCCAACCAGTAGCAGGTGAATATCGCGCTCCGCCTTCTCACGGGCAAGGCCTACGGCTTCTATCGCTTCGGACCATCCTTTTTCCTCCATTGCCCGGCTAACCAGAGTGAGCACGAATGCGTCTGCGGGCACACCCAGGCTGTCGCGCGACACAGGCTCGAAGGGTTCTATCTCCAGCGCATTGTCTATGCACTGCAGTCGCGCGTGCTCCAGCAGGCCATGAGCCTCAATCGCCTGCAGGTTTTTTTCGGCCACGTAGATCAGGCAGGCACTGCGCCTGACAAGACGCGGCAAAATAGCCCGCAGGTCGTATTCATTGATGGTCTCATACATGCCGTGCAGGGTGACCACTGTCTTGACGCCCATATCCTCTGGAAGAATATCGAGGATGGTACTGTCCATCCATGCGTGGTGAGAATGAATAATATCGATATCGAAATCGTCGACAATGCGTTCCAGCTGAGTGAAATCCGAAACGATGGGAATGTCACCGCGCAGGCGATTGCGCACGCCATCCAGCCTCGGTTCACGGTCGCAATCAAGGTAGGTCACGTTGTAGCCGTGAGCCTTCATGATATTGGCCAGGCTGACCGGGAAAGTCTCGCCTCCGCCGGAGCAGAATGCATAGGACGCCATCAGCAGGTTCGGCGAACGCGCTGCAGTGACCGCCTCAATTCTCTCTATACTGAAACACTCGGCCAGTGCCTCTTCGCTGTAGTCGCCGCGGGTCTCACGCCAGTGAACGGCAAGGTTATCCCGCAAACGCTCAAACACTGTTGCAGGCACGTCATAGAATCGACGTACCGTGAGCGCAACCACTTCATGCTCACGGTAGAACTCGTCCTGTGAGTAGGAGCCCACAGACGTATTCTCGCCGTGTATACGATAGTAATTGCAGGCCTCGGGAGAATACGCAAGCATGCCGCCACGCAGCAGGTGCAGGTACAACACCCAGTCACCACAGGTACGCATTTTGCGCCATTGCGGGTCCGCCAGAATTTCCAGGTTGCGCGGCGTCCTGAACAACGCAGAGCTGACATTGGGTACGATATTTTTCACGGCGAACGCGTCTCTTACAATAGCCGCCCCTGTTTCTACCAACGGGTGGTTCCAGCGCTGCGGATCAATGTCATGCAGATACTCGTTGATAGACCAGATCTGGCGTTCGCCGTCGCCGTCCATGAACACAGTTCTCGCATACGCCAGCATGATCGCTTCATTCTCGAAGAAAGGCACCAGCGTTTCGAGGAAGTTTTCCGTGCACCAATCATCACTCTCCGCAATCCAGACGATCTCGCCACGCGCCAGGTTCAGCCCCTTCTCCCACTGGTGAAATACCCCGCCTGAGTTCTGCTCGTTGATCACCAGAGTGGACTGCTCAGGGTGGCGCTGATGAAAATCCCGCAACACAGCAGCGCTGTCATCACTGGAGGCATCATCCAGCAGTATGACTTCAAAGTTGCGGTAGGTCTGCGAGAAGATCGACTCCAGACGCAAGGGCAAATAGGCAGCATGGTTGTAGTTGGGCACAATCACGCTTACCAGTGGCGCGAAACCTCCACTGGCTTCGCGCTGCTGGTACAGCATTGGCGTGAGCAGACCGGAATCTGCCGGAACATGCATATCGCGCGGGCCTGTGCCGAATACACGGTTCAGGCCGCGGAAAAGTGGACGCAGCACCCTGCGGATTGTCCAGGCCACCCCTGGCCGTCTGAGGCTCATACGGTGGTAGACCAGAATCGCTTTGAGCCGAAACTGCACCCAACGGCTCGCAGACCAGGACTTCAAGCGTTGCAGCCTGAACCCCAGGCTGCGCAATGGGCGGGTAAGACGCCAGGACGTGGACTGCTCCATAGCCTGAATCTGTTGCAGCAGTTCTGCTTTCTGTTCTTCGAGATACTCCTTCTCATCGGCCAGTTGCAGGTTCCTGCCTTGCAACTGGCCGACCTCGCCGACTGCCTTGCGCAGTGCATCGGTGGCTTTATCTGTTTCTGCCGACTGCTCACGCAACTGCTGCTGCAGGGCACTATTGCCGGACTGCAGCTTGCTATTTTCATCACGTAAAGGCTTCAGGACGGACTGATGCTCGGCGCGCATCTGTGCGATATTCTCACCCATTTCTGTCAGCTGGTTTCTGAGGTCACCGGCAACATCCTGGCTATGCGCAAGTGCAAGTCGATCATTGCGGCAGCGATTGCTAAGCCTGGAGAACGCAGGGCTGGCCACCTGCAGCAGGCGCTCGCGCGTATCCTCTCGATGATAAACAGCCAGCGCCGCCTCTACCGCCCCCGGTGACGCCCTGCCCTGCAACAGAGGCTGCAATGCCTCGTCGAACTCAAGCACCTGGGGAAAGTCTTGCTGAAGCTCAGCGCGTGCATCGGCATTCTCGGCTGCTCGGTACAACGTGGAGTCAACAAAACGACTACTGAAATGATCGATGCTCGCTGCATCCTCCGGCAACTGCAGGCTGCGCGCGAGTTTGCGTACTGTATTCCCTGGCTGCTGCAGCAGATTTGCGTAGGACACGAAACAGGAAGCGCCGACCACCGAATCATCGCTCAGCGACTGGGCCGTCAGGGACAGCCACAATGCAGCCCCCTCTGCCAGGGTGGCACCGAATTCATAAAACGTGGTGTTGGCTAGAGTGCGGTTGCGCTGCGAGAGCGCCACTTCCACCGGAGACCGGAGCGTATGCACGTAATGTACCTGGCCGGACGCGTACCCTGCCCGACTGAAGGCGAGCTGCCAGAAACCCAAAAGCTGGCACATACGTGGGTCTTTCACCAGCGCCAGTGGCACACCGGCGTAGGTATCACGCAGCAGCGCCGCTGCCCTGTCAATCCAGATATCGGGCTCGTCAAATGACTCTACAGCGCCCGCAATAAACAGCGGATTGTCCCAGCTACCACCAAGATGTGCCAGCAAGTCGTCGTTAAACTGGACAATGTCCGGATGCTCGAAAAACCCTTTCTGGTTCTCCTCGTTCGCATACACCTCATGCAGGCAAGCGTCCGCTCCCAGGCTGGCCAATGCCGCAGCGCACAGAGAGGTACCGGAGCGATGGGCACCGAGGACAACGATCAGTTGTTTGGAATCAGACATGGGCACCGGAGTGCATAGGACCAGCTACTCGAGGGACAGGATGATGGGGCTGCATTATACGCAAAATGCCTAGATTTTCTTTAACAACGTCGCTGCCAGGAGGCCGATATTGCCGCTCATGGTCTGCGCATAGAAGCCACCCTTTTGTCGCGCAGCAATGCGTTGCAGCAAACTGCCGCCGTGCACCTGCTCAAACTGCTTCAGCAGTTCCCGGTTGTGCGGCGTCAGCAGATGTTCCGACCGCCTGAGCGCCTCCAGGTTCCTTGCATTCCACTCCCTGTGCCGACCGTCCAGGAACTTCAGGTAGCGCCGGTAGCGGGCTCGCAGCCCCCTGTTGGCGCCCACCACATTGGTATCATGTTGACGGTAGCCCAACGAGGGGCGCGGATCATAGATAATATTGCCGCCAGCACCGCTGACCAGCAGGTACGCCCACCAGTCGTGCATCACCACATCAACAGGGCCAGCCTGCATCAGTAACTGGCGCGCCCCCGCGTTGAGTACCATGGTGTTGCCACCAGCTATATTCTGCACCAGGGCATTGGCGAAGGCAGGCGGCCTGGAGAAAAGGGGAGACAAGCCCTGAACCTCTCCAGAGGAGGAAAGCGAGCGTGTGCGGCTGCAATACAGGGCAGGCACATTGGTGTTAACGCGGCGAAGTGCGGTCACCGCCCGGGACAGCTTGTCGCTGTCCCACTGGTCGTCCTGATCACACAGGGCGAAATAGTCCCCCTGCACATCAGCGGCACACAATAGTGAAAGAAAATTGGCGCAGGGCCCTTTCGCAGGCCCGCTACGCAGCGTAAGCGGCAGGCCTGAATGATGCCCGGCGTAATCGCTCAACAAGCCAAGGGTATTATCACTTGAGCCATCATCGGACACATAGATATGGCCCGAGAAACCTGCGGGGAGGGTGATAGATGCTAGTTGGTCGGCGAGAAAGCGGCCCCCGTTAAAGGTGCAAAGAAGAACCGCGATCTCACCGGCATTACCCGTCACTGCTGCTCGGTGTAGGGCTCAAGAATGGCTTCCAGCGCCTGCTGGTCAATGATCACCTCGTCGGTCATCTGGAACTGGGAGATATAGTCCTTCATCGCCAGGCGTCGATACTCATCTTCCATTTCCTTGATCATTCCTGCCTTCACCTCCTCGAACGTCTTGTAGGACTTCTCCTGAATACCGTCGAGGCGGATAATGTGGATCCCAAACTCTGAATTGACCAGTTCCGAGTACTCGCCCACGTTCTCGATAGAAAACACCCCCTCGCTGTAACGTGGTGATACGCCTTGTTCACCAAAGGTAATCCAGCGGTTGAACCTGCCTTTCTTCTGCACGGCGCCGGGCTCATCAGAGTGCAGAGTCACCATTTCCAAGAAATCGGCGCCAGCGCGTAGTTCGTCCAGAACGGCCTGCGCTTCAACCGTCAGTTCCCCTCGGTCACGCCCCGGGGGAGACGAAAAAAGGATATGCGAGGAAATGCGACGTTCCGGTATCAGGGCATGTTTGTCCTTGTTTACCGTGTACTGCTCTTTCGCCAGCTCGGTGAAATCGGGGAATTCGATGCTGTCCGAAATCTTTCTCAGCATAAAATCCCGCTGATAAGCCAGCAGGCCATTGCGATACTCGGTCTTGTGCTGGGGGTTTTCCAGAATATAGTTATCGGCCTCTTCAGCCAGCTTCTTGTTCGCCAGCGCCAGGTTAATCAACTCCAGGCGGTCGCCTTCATCCTGAATTGCCGCTCTTCGCATTTGCGGCGTCCAGCGCGTCACCGTGTCCGCCAGTTCTTCAAGGCTTAGGGTTGTTGCTCCGTCCTTCACGACTATCTGCTCGTCGGAGTATGCCGGCAGTGACAGCAACGAGGCAGATGAAACCAGAATCAGTAATTTGAATATGCGCATATCAGAATTGACTCTTAAAACTCATTTTTTGGGAACAAAAAAGCCGACACCCTAGGGTGTCGGCTCTCATTTGGTGTGCCTGCTCTAGCTTACGGAGCAGACTGGGTACGGCTGTGCGATACGATACGACCGTAATTCGCAGCAGGCAGGTTAGCGAATGCACGCTGCCATGCTACAAAGCCGATCATCGGCGCAGGCGAAGTGACGGTATTACAAGTCATATCCGGTATGTCGTAACCCAAAGCCTGAGCTATAGGGTTGAAGCTGCCGGGGTTGTACTCACAGACCCGTGTATCTGGTGAAGAAGTTGCAGCAAGGCTGGTCCAACCGAAGCGGGCACCGTCAGGGCCGTCAACCGCAATGAAAGCAGGCGCGTTCAGTACGGGCGCGTTGCCCCACTGGATAACGTTTACTTCGCGGCTCAGCACGTCCACAGGGATCTCGCTGGGAGGCTGCGGAGATACAACCAGGTCGCCTTCTTCAACAACGATGCCTTGCTCTTCACGATCGTAAACAGTGAAGGTTGCAGTCATCGGGATGTCACGG
>Ga0070726_10004008_pt1 | contig 12032 bp, 11 predicted proteins | sample tdAd471_FD_67275 | JGI IMG/M metagenome (GOLD analysis project Ga0070726, IMG submission 67275) | Marine sediment microbial communities from the Atlantic coast under amendment with organic carbon and nitrate - tdAd47.1 | ecosystem: Environmental > Aquatic > Marine > Coastal > Sediment | place...
ACGGGTGCGCGCACCCTTCGTGGGCTTACCCCAAGGCGTCACAGGGTGGCGACCACCCGATGTGCGACCTTCACCACCACCGTGCGGGTGATCGACCGGGTTCATGACAACACCACGCACAGAGGGGCGGATGCCCTTGTGACGGTTGCGACCGGCTTTCCCGAGGATCTGGTTGGAGTTGTCAGGGTTGGACACGGCACCGACGGTGGCCATGCATTCCTGACGCACGAGGCGAAGTTCACCCGAGGACAGGCGGATCTGCGCGTAGCCACCATCACGACCAACGAATTGGGCGTAGGTGCCTGCGGCGCGGGCGATCTGCCCACCCTTGCCCGGCTTCATCTCGATGTTGTGGATGATCGTGCCGATAGGCATACCGCTGAACGGCATTGCGTTGCCCGGCTTGATATCGGCCTTGGCCGACGCGATCACCTTGTCACCAACAGCAAGGCGCTGGGGGGCGAGGATATAGGCCTGCTCGCCGTCTTCGTATTGAACGAGGGCGATAAAGGCTGTGCGGTTCGGGTCATATTCGATGCGCACGACTGTTGCCGCGACATCCATCTTGTTCCGCTTGAAATCGACGATACGGTAAAGACGCTTTGCGCCCCCACCAATGCGACGCATTGTGATCCGTCCGGTGTTGTTCCGTCCGCCCGATTTCGTCAGACCCTGCGTGAGGGCCTTGACGGGGCGACCTTTCCAAAGCTCCGAACGGTCGATCAGCACCAGCCCGCGCTGGCCCGGCGTCGTCGGCTTATACGACTTAAGTGCCATGTTAGCTTCTTCCGTTTGCTTGGCGGACCCCTTGCGAGGCCCTGATGTTATAGGCCCCCGTAGGTGCCCGTTGTTTACCTCAACGTCCCGGACCTGATCCGGGACCTCTTGGTGGTTGTGTCCTCCCGCGTTTGGCGAGAGAGACCCCGGATCAAGCCCGGGGCGTGGTGAAAACCACGCAAAAACGAAGCCCCGGACGAATCCGAGGCAACGCGATGGGTTCACTTAGAAGAGAGAGGGGGTGGGGTCAAGGGATTGCTGGCCAAATAGCGCCTATTGCGCCTTTCGAAACATGTCGCACCCCAAGCCGGGCGCGCGCCTGATCGGGGGATGGCGCACTGACAGCGTTAGGAAGCGATTTATGGTCGCCAAGCACATCCCACAGAAAGAAGCGTCAGCGCACCCTCGCCAAGGCGCCAGCCCGCCGGACGGTCAGGCGCTCGCCCGGCGCCTACGGCTTGATTCCGGGCGGACCAAAACTTTCCGACGGGCGAAGGTCAACAACAAAACCCCAGACGAATCTGGGGCTGTGCCGATGGGGTCTGGTAGGGGGGAGTTAGGGTGGGGTCAAGGGGTGAAGCCCAGACCGCTCCACTTAGCGATAGAGATTGAGAGCATGTAGAACTGGTTCAGTAAAGTACGCTTTGACCTTCTCAAATGGTACCAATGCAGCGGGCATTCCTGACGCGTAGCAGCACACCTGATAAGAGGAGAACTGAATGCTAATGCCCTCTGAAGTAAGTGAGAAGTGTTTAAAGTCGCTCCAGTCTTTAGTCCCTTCCCTGATCCACTTAACGTCACTCTCAGTTGCGCCAGAACTGTAGAGAGTCTCGATAAGGCCTTCTTCTACGCATAATTGAAGAGTGTTGAGCGCGTCATCATTTGAGCCAAACAGGCTTTCAGCGGTGGCAAGTTGGCAAACTGGCTCCAAAAGATAATTGAATGTTTGAGGCGAATGGACTGGATGCGCCGCTCCAGCACTATACCAATGCATCGAGAATTTAGCGCTGAAGACCCTACCCACAACAGTTGCAGTCTCAAAAACGGCGTCGAATGTGTTTGTCCTTCGCCATTTGTCTTGCATCAAGTTAAAGAAGTCAGGTTGAGGATTAAGCGCCCCCGTCCGCGCGTTCATACCAAATTCAATCATTCGCCCATTGATGTGACCTGCAATCTCCGAAACACCTGAGTACTTAGATGACGTCAGGACAATCTTCGGAACAGTGATCGCGAAACCAGGAATTCCATCATATTCGCTTCGGCTTTCGTTAATCTGCCAGCTGACTTCTGCATCGGCTTGGGCAATTTCGTTTTGTGTGACAGCGTCCTTTGTTGCTGCAGCGATAGAAGCCTTAAGTGCTTCATCAGCCCCCCCGTCTGCAACTCGGATGAATTGGATTCCTGTTAGTAGATGAGGGAAATCCCCCTCATCTAGTTGCACCGGTATGATGTAGATGTCGCTAATGAGTTTTTCGTCATATTTATCAATCGCCAATTTGATTTCGCGCTGTGCATAACCTCTTTTGTTGACTGAGTTGGACGAGATAAAGACAACAACTATGTCCGCCCTGTCTAGCGCGATCCTAATTTCATAATCCCAATTTTGCCCGCCAAGAAGCTCTTTGCAGTCCATCCAAACATGGTGGCCTTGCCTATCAAGAAGGTCATAAAACGGGAGAACTCTGATGCGGTCTTCTCGGACGTAACTAAAAAAAAATCATTCCGTGCCTTCTCAAAGTTTCCGATTAAACTTGGATAATCGAACCGTGGTAGTACCGTTCAGATACCCGCGCGCCTGCATCATCTTTCAAGTGCGCTGTAATAACCAGCGAAAACCTCAATACAAAAAGACCCCACAGTTCACACTGCGAGGTCTTCTCAATTTCAAACGTAACCGCAGTCCTTACAGACCGGTGCTCACGTCAATCGTGTTGCCTTCTTCAAGCGTCACGTAGGCTTTCTTGACGTCTTTGCGCTTGCCGAGTTGGCCGCGGAAGCGCTTGGACTTGCCTTTGGTAATCGTGGTGTTCACCGCTTTGACCTTGACCCCAAAGAGCGTCTCGACGGCCTCTTTGATCATTGGTTTGTTCGCATCAATCGCCACTTCGAAAACAACGGCGTTGGCTTCGGAAGCCATTGTTGCTTTCTCGGTGATGATCGGCTTGCGGATCACGTCGTAATGTTCTGCCTTGGTGCTCATTTCAAACGGGCCTCCAGTGCTTCGACGCCTGCTTTGGTCAACACGAGCGTGTCGCTGCGCAGGATGTCATAGACGTTTGCGCCCATTGTGGGCAGGATATCCAGACCTTCGATGTTGCGTGCGGCGCGGAGGAAATCCTCGTTGACGGTTGCGCCATCGATGATCAAGGCACGCTTCCAGCCAAGGTTTTTCACCTGCTTGGCCAGTTCTGCCGTTTTCGCGGCGGAAGTTGCGGCTTCGATAATGACCAGCTCACCAGCCGCCTGCTTGGCGGACAGCGCGTGGCGCAGACCCAGCTTGCGGAACTTTTTGGTCAGCTCGTGGCCGTGGCTGCGTGGGGTTGGACCCTTGTAGACACCACCGGACCGGAAGATCGGAGCCGAACGCGCGCCGTGGCGTGCGCCGCCGGTGCCCTTTTGGCGATAGATCTTCTTGGTCGAGTAGCTCACCTCGCGGCGCGTCTTGACCTTGTGCGTGCCAGCCTGGGCGTTGTTGCGCTGCCAGCGCACGACGCGGTGCAGGATGTCGATGCGTGGCTCAAGACCAAAGATGGCCTCGTCCAGATCGACGGAACCAGCTTTCTTGCCGTCCAGTTTGATTGCATCAGCTTTCATCAGACTCGCCTCCTTCAGCGGCGTCATCGGCCGGGGCTTCGTTTGCAGCGTCGGCTTCGGCGGCTTCCAGTGCAGCCTGTTCCGCTTCGGCAGCGGCCTTGGCGGCGGCTTCCTCTTCGGCGGCGGCAGCGGCAGCGGCTTCGGCGGCCAGACGCTCGGCTTCTTCCTTCATGGACTTCAGGCCAGCGGGGTAGATCACGTTTTCAGGGGTCGGCTTTTTCACCGCATCCTTGACCGTGACCCAGCCGCCCTTTGAGCCGGGAACAGCGCCTTTGACCATGATCAAGCCACGGTCGGCGTCTGTGCGCACAACTTGCAGGTTCTGGGTGGTGATTTTCGCAGCACCCATATGACCGGCCATTTTCTTGCCTTTGAAAACCTTACCCGGGTCCTGACACTGACCGGTGGAGCCGTGCGAACGGTGCGAAATCGACACACCGTGCGTGGCCCGCAGACCGCCAAAGTTGTGACGCTTCATGGCACCGGCAAAGCCTTTACCGATCGACGTGCCGGACACGTCGACAAACTGACCTTCAAAGTAGTGGTTCGCTGTGATTTCTTCGCCAACCTCGATCATGTTTTCGGGGGCCACGCGGAATTCAGCAACCTTGCGCTTGGGCTCGACCTTGGCCGCGGCAAAGTGGCCACGCATTGCCTGGCTCGTGCGCTTCACTTTGGCCGTGCCTGCACCCAACTGAACAGCGGTGTAGCCATCAGTTTCAGTGGTGCGCTTGGCAACAACCTGAAGCTTGTCGAGTTGAAGAACGGTCACAGGAATCTGCTTGCCGTCTTCCATGAACAGGCGGGTCATCCCCACCTTTTTTGCGATAATACCGGAACGCAACATATCTGGTGCCTCCCCTATACCTTGATCTCGACGTCAACACCGGCAGCCAGGTCGAGCTTCATCAGCGCGTCCACGGTCTGGGGTGTCGGGTCGACGATATCCAGCAGACGCTTGTGCGTGCGGATTTCGAACTGATCACGGGATTTCTTGTCGATGTGGGGTCCACGCAGAACGGTGAACTTTTCGATCTTGTTCGGAAGCGGGATCGGGCCCCGGACCGAAGCACCCGTGCGCTTGGCTGTGTTGACGATTTCCAGCGTGCTGGCGTCGAGCACACGGTAATCAAAAGCCTTGAGACGGATGCGAATATTCTGGCTGGCTGCCATGATGCATATCCCTTGTCTTTGGGATCTCAACGGAGAGGAGGACAGCGGCTCATCCGGCACCCTCGTCGCGTCGTTTGGTCCAACTTAAAAAGGGCACGGCAAAGCGCACCCTCGTTGGATTGCTGCCGTATAGGGGGAGTCGGAAAAGAAAGCAAGGCGCAGTCGCACCGAGCTGGGCAAAAGTTCGATGTGCCCCTATGCTTCTCCGCCCACGACCCCCATCCACAAGAAATGGAACGCGGTCACGTTGTCGAATAGGTCTTTGCTGTAAGAAAGATCACTTGCCAAGCTACCGTGGCGCAGCGCTATGGCATCATAACCCTGCCCGACCGCAGCAGCTGCCAGTGATGGAAAGCAGCCGATTACTTCGCCGATATCAATCCGTTTGCTGATCAGGTCCATATGCACGCCCGAATCCGACAGATTCGCTAGCAGCAGGTGCATGTAGCCTACCACCTGGCGCTCATCACCGGTCAGTTCCGCGAAGGCGGGTGCCTCGGCCCAATCTGGTGGCTGTTGTCTGGCGACCGTGCGCGCCCGGTGCACGCTGTAGGGGAGCAGAAAATACAATGGCGCATCATCAACAGCCAGTTGCTGGCCACTCCTTAGCGCTGCCAGACCGATGGCATAGGCGTCCGCCAGATCCGGGACCGAATGGATGGCTTCTGCCTTCTTCTCGGCCGCCACCCGCGCCTCGAAATGCCGCACCCCGGCATTGCGAAAGACCTTGTCGATTTCGACCTGTTTGGCTGCCGCTTCACGCCAACGTTGTCGGAACCCGTCTGCCTTCGTGATGTGAACGGGCAGCATGTGCGTGCAATGTGTCGTATATTCGGCGTCCGATGCACCGAACGCAAGCGCCATGCAAACCACGATGGCTTGATCCGATCCGGTCAATTCGTTTGGCGTCGAGACGTTTGCCCTCTCCATGAATTCCACGGTGTACCAATAGAAGGAGACAAGAAGGCAGTCCTGCAGCTTCACACCCTGTTCGATGTTTGCCTTGTCGTCGATGATCAGTTTGCGGCGATATTTCTCGTAAACCACCCGACGTGCCTGAACGTGCAGCTGCGCGACAATATCCGACCGCCCGCGGATCGGTGCAACCGTTGCCTCTGACGATGTAACGGCGCCGAGACCTAGGGCTTTCAGGATACGCTTCATGGCAGATGGTCCAGTTTCAAAAATCCGGTGGTTCTTGCGCCTCATCGTAGCTGTGAATGGTGGCATATGAAAAGCCGCCCCATTTCTGGGGCGGCCTTTTCGTTTGTGCGGTAACGTGGGTTTTGATCCACCTTACGATTGCTCAGGCGTCAGCGGTGCGGGTTCTCGTCGTTTCCGTTGGAAACGTCTGCAACCCGCCCAGCTAAATCATCATTCGATGATTTTGCTGACAACCCCTGCGCCAACCGTGCGGCCGCCTTCGCGGATCGCGAAGCGCAACCCGTCTTCCATGGCGATCGGGGCGATCAGTTCGACTGTGAACTTCAGGTTATCGCCGGGCATCACCATTTCCGTGCCTTCGGGCAGCACAACCGTGCCGGTCACATCCGTCGTGCGGAAGTAGAACTGCGGACGGTAGTTGGCGAAGAACGGCGTGTGACGGCCACCCTCTTCCTTGGTCAGGATATAGGCTTCGGCCTCGAACTTGGTGTGCGGGTTCACAGAACCGGGCTTGCACAGAACCTGACCACGCTCAACGCCGTCACGGTCGATCCCGCGCAGCAGAACACCAACGTTGTCGCCAGCTTCACCGCGATCCAGCAGCTTGCGGAACATTTCAACGCCTGTGCAGGTCGTCTTGCCTGTGTCGCGGATCCCCACGATCGACAGTTCGTCGCCCACGTTCACAACACCACGTTCGATACGACCGGTCACAACCGTGCCGCGGCCCGAGATCGAGAACACGTCTTCGATCGGCATCAGGAACGGCTGGTCAACAGCGCGTGCAGGGGTCGGGATGTAGCTGTCAACAGCTTCCATCAGCGCCTTGATCGAGGTCTCGCCGATCTCGGGGTCGCGCCCTTCCATCGCCGCCAGCGCAGACCCGCGGATGATCGGAATATCGTCGCCGGGATATTCATACGAGCTCAGAAGCTCGCGGATTTCCATCTCGACCAGTTCCAGCAGCTCTTCGTCGTCAACCTGATCGACCTTGTTCATGTAAACAACCATGTAGGGGATACCCACCTGGCGGCCCAGCAGGATGTGCTCGCGCGTTTGGGGCATCGGGCCGTCGGCCGCGTTCACAACCAGGATCGCGCCGTCCATCTGCGCCGCACCGGTGATCATGTTCTTCACATAGTCGGCGTGCCCGGGGCAGTCGACGTGCGCATAGTGGCGCGTCTCGGTCTCATACTCGACGTGCGCCGTCGAGATCGTGATCCCGCGGGCCTTCTCCTCGGGCGCGCCGTCAATCGAGTCATACGCCTGAAAATCACCGAAATACTTGGTGATCGCTGCCGTCAACGTCGTCTTGCCGTGGTCAACGTGACCAATCGTGCCAATGTTTACGTGCGGTTTCGTGCGGGCAAACTTTTCCTTAGCCATGGTGGCCTCCTTAGATTTTTGTGTCGCTGTGGGCCAAGGCCCACGTTACGGTTTTGGGGTGGGTGGGCATCGCTGCCCACCGCTGAACTATGCGAATTTCGCCTGGATCTCTTCGGAGATGTTGGACGGAACCGGCTCGTAGTGGTCGAACTGCATCGTAAAGTTGGCACGGCCCGACGACATGGAGCGCAACGTGTTGATGTAGCCGAACATATTGGCCAGCGGCACGAAGCAATTGATCGCTACTGCGTTGCCGCGTGGCTCCTGACCTGTCACCTGACCGCGACGCGATGTGAGATCACCGATGATTCCGCCGGTATATTCTTCGGGCGTCACAACTTCGACCTTCATCACAGGTTCCAGCAGTTTCGCGCCGGCCTTTTTCATGGCTTCGCGCATCCACTGACGTGCCGCGATTTCAAACGCCAGCACCGAGGAGTCAACATCGTGGAATTTACCGTCGATCAGGGCGACCTTGAAGTCGATGACGGGGAAGCCAGCCAGTGGGCCGCTATCCATAACCGATTTCACACCCTTTTCGACACCGGGGATGTATTCCTTGGGAACGGCACCACCAACGATGCGGCTTTCAAAGGAGAAACCTTCGCCCGGTTCGGTCGGGGTGATGATCATCTTCACCTCGGCGAACTGACCAGACCCACCCGACTGTTTCTTGTGGGTGTAGGTGTGCTCTGCCTCGCGCGAAATCGTTTCGCGGTAGGCCACCTGCGGCGCACCGATGTTGGCTTCGACCTTGAATTCGCGCTTGAGACGATCCACCAGAATATCGAGGTGAAGTTCGCCCATGCCCTTCATGATGGTCTGACCTGATTCCAGATCGGTTTCCACACGGAAAGACGGGTCTTCGGCGGCCAGACGGGCCAGACCCTGCGACATTTTCTCTTGGTCGGCTTTGGTCTTTGGCTCAACGGCGATTTCGATAACCGGATCGGGGAACGTCATCGTCTCCAGAACAACGGGATCTTTGTCGTCGCACAGGGTGTCACCTGTTGTTGTGTCTTTCAGACCTGCAAGCGCGATAATGTCGCCAGCGTATGCTTCTTCGATTTCCTCGCGGTTGATCGAGTGCATCATCATCATCCGGCCCACACGCTCTTTCTTACCCTTGGTAGAGTTGAGCATCGTATCGCCTTTCTTCAGCACGCCCGAGTAGATGCGCGTGAAGGTCAGAGAGCCGACAAAGGGGTCGTTCATGATTTTGAAGGCCAGGCCCGAGAAGGCCATATCATCATCCGCACGGCGCGGGATGTCGCGCGTTTCGGTTTCATCACCGGGTTTGAAGCCCATGTAATCGACAACGTCCAGCGGGCTGGGCAGATAGTCGATGACAGCGTTCAGCAAAGGCTGCACGCCCTTGTTCTTGAACGCAGAGCCGCACAGAACGGGAATGAACTTGATGGCCAGCGTGCCCTTGCGGATCAGCTTGCGCAGCTCCTCGACGGAAGGCTCGGCGCCATCCATGAGGTAGTTTTCCATTGCATCGTCGTCCATTTCGACAGCGGTTTCGATCAGCTTGGCGCGCCACTCGGCGGCCTGCTCCTTGAGGCTGTCACGAATTTCGCGCTGTTCCCATGATGCGCCAAGGTCTTCACCAGCCCAGACCCATTCTTTCATCGTGACCAGATCGACCATGCCTTCCAGCTCGGTCTCGGCCCCGATCGGAATTTGGATCGGCGCAGGCGTGGCACCTGTGCGGTCCTTGATCATGTGCACGCAGTTAAAGAAATCCGCGCCGATCTTGTCCATCTTGTTGACGAACACGATGCGCGGCACCTTGTAGCGGTCAGCCTGACGCCAGACGGTTTCGGTCTGCGGTTCAACACCGGCGTTGGCGTCCAGAACGGCAACTGCGCCGTCAAGCACGGCCAGCGAGCGTTCGACTTCGATCGTAAAGTCGACGTGGCCGGGGGTGTCGATGATGTTCATCCGATACTTGGTGTCGGATGTCGCATCTGCGGTGGGTTCTTCCTGACGCTGCCAGAAAGTCGTCGTCGCAGCCGAGGTGATCGTGATGCCACGTTCCTGTTCCTGCTCCATCCAGTCCATCGTCGCGGCGCCGTCGTGGACTTCGCCGATGTTGTGGGACTTGCCGGTGTAGAACAGAATACGCTCGGAGCAGGTGGTCTTGCCTGCGTCGATGTGCGCCATGATGCCAAAGTTGCGGTAACGTGCGAGGGGATAATCGCGTGCCATTTCGGTGCTTTCCTCTTACCAGCGGTAGTGGCTGAACGCTTTGTTCGCGTCGGCCATTTTGTGGGTGTCTTCGCGCTTTTTCACGGCAGTGCCGCGACCGTTGACTGCATCAAGCATTTCACCGGCAAGGCGTTCTTCCATCGTGTTTTCGTTGCGCTTTTTAGCAGCGGCGATCAGCCAGCGGATAGCCAGGGCTTCGCGGCGCTCGGGGCGCACTTCTACGGGCACCTGATAGGTGGCACCACCTACGCGGCGCGAGCGCACTTCGACGGATGGTTTGATCAGATCAAGACCCTCGTGGAATACTTCCAGCGGGGACTTTTTCAGTTTGGCTTCAACGCGGTCGAATGCGTTGTAAACGATCCGTTCGGCGACGGATTTTTTCCCGTCAACCATCAGGTTGTTCATGAACTTGGTCAAAACCTTATCGCCAAATTTGGCGTCGGGCAAAATCTCGCGTTTTTCAGCGGCGTGACGACGTGACATGCTATCTTTTCCTTACTTCGGACGCTTCGCGCCGTATTTCGAACGACGTTGCTTACGGTCTTTGACGCCCTGCGTATCCAGAACACCGCGCAAGATGTGGTAACGCACACCGGGAAGGTCTTTGACGCGGCCGCCACGGATCAGAACCACCGAGTGCTCCTGAAGGTTGTGGCTTTCGCCACCGATGTAGCTGATGACCTCGAAGCCGTTGGTCAAGCGCACCTTGGCGACCTTACGCATGGCCGAGTTCGGCTTTTTGGGTGTCGTTGTATAAACGCGGGTGCAAACGCCGCGCTTTTGTGGACACTGTTCCAGGTGCTGCGACTTGGAGACTTTACGTTTTGGCTGACGCGGTTTGCGGATCAGCTGCTGAATCGTTGGCATTGGGCTTTGTTCCCCGTTCCTACACATGTGTGCGGCCCCGCAGGTCCGCGTTTCGATTGGTTTGCATCACGCCTGCGCATAACACAAAAAACCCGCAGTCGTTCCCTTACCGGAGGAACGGTGCGGTGGGTATACAGAGGATCGGGACAATAAAGGCGTCCAGATCTTGACCACTTCAACTTTGATGTCTGGACACAAAAGGGAATTACCCGCGCCCAAGTGCGCGCTTCATAGGGGGAGTCGGATAAGGTGTCAACAGCGTGCGGCGTGCGTTCGCTAGCGGACGCGCAGCCCGATCGTGGGCGTTTTGACACTGCGTTCGCGGTAAAGGGTAAACAGGCCCGTTCCCACGACGATCAAAGCGCCCAGCAGCGTCAGCCAGTTTGGCCATTCGCCAAAGAACACCAACCCAAGGATCAGCGCCACCAGCAGGCTGGTATAGCGGAATGGCGCAACAAAGCCGATGTCCCCGCCGCGCATCGCTGTGACGGCCGCGATATAACCAACCGCCAGACAACCCGCCGCCGCAGCCAGTTGCAGGGCGGCCTTGGCGCTTGGCATGACCCAGATTTCGCCGGTTCCGGCCACCAAGGCCACGGCCGTCACGCCAACGGCCGCCACCAATGCCACGAGGATTGACGGCACGGTGGCCGTCAACTTGCGCGCGGCAAGGTCGCGCACGGTGACGGCAATGACCGCAGCAATGCCCAGGACGGAATAGATACTGAACCCATCAGTGCCGGGCTGCACGATCAGGATCACCCCAACAAAGCCGATCAAGATCGCCGTCAGCCTGCGCCAGCCCACGGGTTCGCGCAGGAACAGCGCCGCCGCCAGCGTCACCGTCAACGGCAGGGCTTGCAGAATTGCGGAGAGGTTGGCGATAGGCATTTTGAACAGTGCCGTCAGGAAAAACAGCGTGCCAATTGCTTCGGCCGCGGTGCGCAGCGCGACCAACCCCCAGTCACGTTTAGCAGCGCGCAAGGTAAAGTTACCCCAGATCAGCGCGACGACGATCAGCACGGCTGTAATCATCAAGCCGCGCAAGGCGATCGCCTGAAAGAACGGCACCTCGTCAGAGGCCGCTTTCATCAACGCATCATTCACGGTGAACGCTGACATCGACAGCATCATCAGAATGGCAGCGCGCATATTGTCTGAAAGGGCATTCATGATTTCCGGTAGCAGCGGTTGACGATGGACGCCAGACAATTTGCGTGTTTGTCTGAGGCATGGTTGACCGATCAGAACAAATTACCGTCTTTGGTGCGATGCGAAACGAAGGCCCATTCATTGTCGAATGGGTCTGTTGGTATCAGATGCTGGGTTTTGAGGTGCTGATCGCCACCAACGATTGCACCGATCATTCGGTGGCCCTGCTTGACCGCCTGGCCGAAGAGGGCTGGCTGACTCATATCACCCACGCGCCCGAAGAACGCCAGCCGCCCAAACAATCGGCCCACCGTGTCGGGCTTGCCCATCCGCTGATGCGGGATGCCGATTGGGCGATGGTCTGTGACGTCGATGAATTTCTCGTGCTGCACGAAGGGGACGGCACGATCCAAAGCTATCTTGAAGGGCGCGATACGAACGTGGCCGGTATCTGCTTTAGCTGGATGTGTTTTGGCGCGGGC
>Ga0070726_10004011_pt1 | contig 12027 bp, 9 predicted proteins | sample tdAd471_FD_67275 | JGI IMG/M metagenome (GOLD analysis project Ga0070726, IMG submission 67275) | Marine sediment microbial communities from the Atlantic coast under amendment with organic carbon and nitrate - tdAd47.1 | ecosystem: Environmental > Aquatic > Marine > Coastal > Sediment | place...
TGCGGCGGTTTCCAGAGGGCTGCAATCACGGGTCATCCAAAACACCTTTGTTGGATTCTTGTTGAACTGATTTCTAACATAGACAATAGTTTGGACACCAAACAAATAATTCCAACGGGGAGAGAACAATGAACTTTGTAAAACCGCTCGTTGCAGCAGGTGTTTTGGCCATAGGAGCCACGACAGCCGCTGCACAGCAGATTTCGATCGCCACGTCCAACCCAGGGGCCATATATCATTCGATTGGCACCGTGATTGCCAAGGTTCTGAATGAAAATGGCGTGAATTCAACCGTTCAGCCTGCCACCAGCCCGAACCAGTACCTGCCTCTGATCGGGTCGGGTGAGTTTGACATGGGGCCTGTGAATCTTCAGGAGCTGAGCTACGCGTATAAAGGCGAAGCCTGGTTTACCGGAAGGGCCAATCCCGGGCTCCGCCTTCTGGCTCTGCATTACCCTTTGCGCGTTACCATGTTCGTGCGCGCAGACAGCGACATGCATAATGTCGCCGATCTCAAGGGCAAGCGCATGACGGCTGGATATACCGCGCAAAAGACCATCAACCCGCAAAACGCAGCCATGTACGCAACAGCCGGTATGACCGAAGCGGATATTGTTCCGGTTCAGGTGCCAAGCGTTGTTGGCGGTGCAAACGCGTTCATGTCTGGGTCATCTGACGCGTTCATGTTCGCACTTGGTGCAGGCAAGGTGCGCGAGGCAGATGCCTCGGTCGGTGGGATCCGGGCGCTGAAGATCAACAAGGAAGATGATTCCGAAGCCCGGATTCGCGCGCATTGGCCGGTTGGGTACCTCACGTTGGTGGAGCCGGGTCCTGCCGCTGGTCCCGGCGTTTCCGAGCCGACCTGGATGCTGACCTATCCTCAGGCCATTGCTGCTGGTGAAAACATGTCCGACGACGCGGCCTATGCGGTCGCCAAGGCCATGTATGAGAATGCCAAACAGCTAGGTGAATTGCTGCCGCCGTTCCGCCTCTTCAAGCCGGAAAACATGGTCGGTGACAATGGCGGTGTTCCCTATCACCCTGGCGCCATCAAGTTCTACAAGGAAGTCGGAATCTGGAAAGAATAACTGACTCTCAGTCCGGTGATCACGGATGAATTTATCGCTTGATGATGACTCAGAACTGCCCCCCGCATCCGGGGGGCGGTTTACGTTATTGACCAATTTCCTTGCCGTATTGATCGTTGTCCTGGCCGCATCTTGGTCGTTGGACATTCCGCGCCAGATGGGCATGGCCTTTTATCCCGCTCAGTTTCTGTCGCTTGTGCTGGGGCTGGCCGTTTGCGTCGCGTATCTCACAAAAAGTGCCCGCTCTGCGCCGCATTACGGAAGGCCCCCGTGGTACGACCTGATTGCTGCATGTCTTTCGGTCGCCGTGGGAATAGTCATGGCGATCCGCTATCCTGCGCTTGTGGATCTTGTGCTGTTGAGACCCCCCGAGGCGGTGACGATCGGCGCCATTGCGCTGCCCCTTATTCTTGAAGCATTGCGCAGAACAGTCGGTCCGACATTGCTGATCGTTGTCCTTGTTTTCATAGCCTACGCCTTTTGGGGCAACCACGTGCCCGGCCGCCTGATGGGACGGGCGCAGGACTGGGACAAGGTTGCCTCGTACCTGACGTTTGACGTCAACGGGATTTTGGGAATTCCACTTCAGATCGCATCGACGGTCGTAATCGGTTTCATCCTTTTCGGCATGGTTCTGAACCGGGCCGGTGGGGCGAAATTCTTCACTGACGCGGCCCTGCTTCTGATGGGGGGCCTGCGGGGGGGGGCAATGAAGATCGCGGTAATTGGCTCCGCAATCTTCGGGTCCATCTCGGGCAGCGCGGTTGCCAATGTGATGTCCACCGGCGTCGTGACCATCCCGATGATCAAACGCACCGGCTACCCGGCGCATCGCGCTGCGGCGATCGAAGCGGTGGCATCGACAGGCGGGCAGTTGTTGCCACCTGTCATGGGGGCTGCGGCGTTCCTGATGGCCGAGTTCCTGTATACACCCTATTCAACAGTGGCATTGGCGGCGCTTGTTCCTGGCATCCTCTATTACGCCGCGCTTTTCATCCAGGCAGATCTTGAAGCGGTGCGGCACAATATTGCCGCGGTTCCGAAATCTGAACGCCCGCGCGGACGCGACGTTCTGACCGGCCTGCATTTTCTCTTGGGGTTCGTGGTTCTGATTTCCACCCTCTTCTTTCTGAACTGGCAACCGGCGAAGTCGGCTCTGGCGGCCACAGCCATCGTCCTGATCACGGCGATATTGTTTGGCTATCAGGGTCAGCGTTTCGGCCCGCGCCAGATCTGGGATACCGTGGCCCGCGCAGGGAGTGCGTCGATTGACCTTATTCTGATATGCGCCGCTGCGGGGATGGTGATCGGCGTTCTCAATATGACCGGCCTCAGTTTCAACCTGTCTTATGCGCTCGTTCAATTGGGCGGGGGCAGCAAGATCGCACTTCTGCTGATGTCCGCACTCGTCTGCATCGTGCTGGGAATGGGGCTTCCGACTTTGGGGGTATATGTCCTGTTGGCAACTTTGGTTGCGCCAGCCCTGATCGAGCTGGGCGTCGACCGGATCGCGGCACATTTATATGTCCTTTATTTCGGCATGATGTCCATGATCACACCTCCGGTCGCCATTGCCGCCTTTGCCGCCGCCGGGATCGCAGGCGCCCGCCCTATGCGGACCGGGCTGGAGGCCATGCGGTTTGGCTGGCCGGCCTATGTGGTGCCGTTCCTTTTCGTATACTCGCCAAGTCTGATCCTGCGTGGAAACGTAACCGATATGGTCACCAGCATCGCCTTTGCAGGCGTCGGTGTGGCGGTCGTTTCCGTTGCGCTGACCGGGTTCTTCCGCCGCAAGCTGAGTTGGGGGGAAAGGATCCTCATGCTCGTCGCCGGGGCAGCGACATTCGCCCCGCATGAGGCCTTTGCCAACGGATATCTGGTGAATATCGGGGGTCTTGCCCTGACCGTTCTTCTGTATTTCTGGGTAAGGCGCACGCCGGTTGAGAGACCGGTTGCGACCGAAGAATAGCGCAGCTTACGTGATCATCTTGTCCAGAAGCGCGTGAAGCGTTCGCAGTTCCTTCGGGCTGAGGTTTCCGGGGACATTTTTTTGGCGTTCGGAAAAGACGGCCGAAATATCGTCAATCAGATTTTTTCCGTCTTCGGACAGGATCATCTGCAATTTGCGCCGATCCTCGGTGTCGGGATATTTCCGGATGAGTCCCCGATCAAGCAACGGCAGAAGCGCTTGTGAAAGGGTCGAGGCATCAACCCTTAGCAATTCCGCCAGGTCCTTTTGCGTCAGTCCAGACTTTACGTCGATGAACACAAGGATACCTGCCTGCACCGCGCTCAGCTGCAAACCCATCTTGTTGCTGAGATGCGTCCATTGCTTGGTCAGGCGGTTGTGGAGTTTTCGAACCTTGTACCCAACGAGGTCGCTCGGCAGAATTACGTCCGTCACGTGTTGCATTCAAACAAATCTCTCAAATTGGTCTGCAATTTGAACCGTTTTACACGGAAGTATACTTTCGCGCATCTCCCAAATCCGCGAAAATCCGTTTCCCGGTTCATCGGAAAACTGTTTGTGACGGAAGCCGGTGGCCCCTGATTGCGCCACCGCTTCCCCTCCCGCCCGGGGTACTCTTTTGACGCGCTGATGACCCTCCTTCGTGGCGGGTAGCCAAGTGAAAGGCGCCGAACACGCCAGCGACAGGTCGATAATCGCAAAGGCAAGGGGATCATCAGCGATTTCAGCCTAATCCGGTGTGAGGTCAATCCTCTGCAAATGAGAGATCAGCTGCGCGTGTAGATGACGGATTTCCGGCGTGTCCCGTGATGCTTTTGTCGTCCAGAACGAGATATCCCGCTTTGGAAGGGCAATATCGACATCAAGCTTTTTGATGGTGTGCGCCAGAGCGTATTTCTCAAGCTGTCTCTCAGGAAGAATACACAGAGCGTCTGAATTCGCGATCAACTGCAACGCCATCATGACGTCCCCACTGAAACGCAGCCTGTGCAACTGAACATCAACTCCATTTTGCATCATGATCTCGCGCATGGAGCCATGAATGCCTGAAATTGCGGCGGTTTCGATCCAGGGCAGCTCCGCAACGTCTGAAATGGAATACCGTTTGTCCGCGCGTGCCAATGCGCTGTCTGCGCCTGCAAATATCGCAAGCCGGTCACTGAACAAAAGGTCCTGGCTGAGGTTTTCCTGATGCAGGTTTAGCCGCGAAGGCAGAATTGCAGCGTCCAACTTGGCGCTATTCAATGCCTCAATCGCCCGGGCTGCGAATTCCGCAACTACCTCGATGGAATATGGCCATTTCTGCTTGAGTGCATTTTCAAAAAAACCCCGCATTATCGTTGCCGCCAGCATCGGGCCGACACTTAGACGAACCTCTCCTGTCAGGCCTTTTTTCCAATGGTCTATGGAACTTGCGGCGCGCTCGGCACTTTCTGCGATTTCGCGTCCCTGACTTGCCAGCCTCTCTCCGATGACTGTTGGCGTCACGCCATATCGCCCTCGCCTCAGGACGGGTGAGCCGACTTTGTCTTCAATGACTTTGACAATGCGGCTGAGGGTAGGTTGACCCACATTCAGTCGCCGTGCGGCCCGGCTAAGAGAGCCAAGATTAATGATTTCTGCCAGGTAAACGAGGTGTTTTGGGTCCACAAGGTATCCATTTTATGATGGGAGCTGACAATTTTGCCATTTTACATCATGTCTCAAATCCTGCAACCTTCCCGGAGGTCAAGGACCTTTCTAGGGAGAAAAACATGAAAACGATACGTACGCTGGCCATTGTCGCCGGCTTTTCACTTGGCATTGCACAAGTATCTGGTGCTGAAACCTTAACGGTCGAAACCGGCACCGCCAGCGGGACAACAACGCTGGCCATGCAGGTCATCGCCACCTATGGCGGCATGGATCTGCAGATAAATTCCGGTCAGACGCTGACGAAATCCTGTATGAAGCTCGGTCAGGGCGAGATTGACGCCGCCGTCTGTCCCCCACCGGCGCATCTGATGATGGGCGTTGGCAAAGGCCCGTTCAAGAACAATGCAGAGGCCGCTAAGGCCGCCGCACCAAACCTTCGCGGACTTTTTGCGTTTTCCGGCGGGTTCTTCCATCTGATCGTTCGCGACGGATCGGGCGTGGAAACCTGGGATGACCTTGCTGGTCAGCGGATCTTTACCGGGCCACCGGCAGGGTCGGCCAACGGCCAGTCGCAATCAATCATCAAAGCTGCGTCCGGCCTTGTCGCCGGTGAAGACTATGAAGCTGTCCGGCTTGGTTGGGGTGCTGCACTGCAGGCGTTTCAGGATGGCCAGTTCGACGTGATGATGTTCCCGACCGCTGTGGGCAACTCGGCTCTGGAACAATTGGGTCCGGTTCATATTCTGAGCGTTTCTGATGAAGCGATGGAGACCGAGACCTGGAAAAACTACACCAAACAGGAAAGCCGTAATGCCGGCATCATTCCCGCAGGCGTTTATTCCAACGTTTTGACCGATACACCGGTGCAAACGGCTGAATACTCGATGCAGGCTATGGTAAACGTCAACATGGACGATGATACAGCTTACCAGATGACCAAGCTGTTCTGGGACAACCTGGCAGAAGCCAAGGCCAACATTCGGGTTTTGAACATGGTCAACCCAGAGGACCCGTTTACCGGTCTGTCCGCCAAGCTGCACCCCGGTGCAATCCGCTACTACAAGGAAGTCGGGATCGAGATTCCAGCTGACAAAATGTAAGCTGGTTCTCCCGGGCCCGGGGGCGTCCGACGCTCCCGGGTCATTTCCATTTTAACCTGACAAGTGAGCCGCGTTATGACTGACCGCAGCCTGTTGATGCTTGACACCAATCCAAAATGGGCCGCCCGCACCTTTGCATTTGGTGCTCTGGTTCTCCTTGCGGCCACGATTGAAGTCATTATCGCGCTCAAATTCAACCTGCTGCGATATCCACCCATACCACTTGGAATTGCTGATCTCACCTGGGCGCGGGCATTACTTCTGATTTCGCTTGCCTTGTTTGCGCGATCATCCTGGCGCTATGCGGCCGAAGACAGCGCCGCACGGGTGACCATGATATTTGCAGTGGCGGGCTTCGCTCTTGCTGCCGCCGATGCGATTTTTGGCTTTGAATTCAATCAAGCGCTTCGCGAAGAAGGCGAAATACAGCTCCATCCCTCTGTGTTCATGATTGGTGAACTTGGCATTCGGGTGGTTCCGATGGTCTGCCTTGTGCTGTCCGTGCTGGGGCTCGTCAGCATGCAAAACATCAAGCCAGGCGCACAGCTTGCTCGGTGGACCATCGTTCTGGGCCTGGTTATGGGGATCGTCGGTATGCTTTCCGTGCTGCCAGCGCTGCCGTTTCGGGCCGTTGGTATCGGCGACTTCAATGTCAAAGAGCTTTTTGCGCCGTATTACAAAGTGTTCAGGTCCAGTTTCCGTATCGGGCCAGCCAGCCCGACCGAAGTCTATTATGCGGTGATGTTCATGCTGGCGGCTGCGATCACCGTTGTGTCGATGGGCCGCTCTGAAGAAGACATTCCCAGTGAGGGACCGCAACGGATCAACTGGATGCGCTGGCTGGATTGGGGTGCGCTGGCGGTTCTGTATTATGCGTGCTTTCAGTATCTTTATGTGGGCATTGAAAAGATTTCCTTTTCCTATGCCGACGCGCACGCGGCGTTGGCGGGCTGCCTGACGGTCTTGTACCTTTGCTACCGGGTTTTTGGCGCGGCCCTTGCGATTTGTGGTCTTGTTACGCTCGGATATTTTTTCTTTTCCGGCTATCTGCCGGGGGTCTTCAACGCCGAATATGCGGGGTACCGGTCGCTGGCGGACAACCTTTGGTTCAATAACTCAAAAGCGGTGCTCGGGTCCAAACTGGGTATCCTTTTGAACAACGTCCTGCCGTTCATCATTTTCGGCGCGCTCCTGTCTGCGACGGGCGCCGCCCGTTCGCTGATTACCATTGCCTTTTTTCTGATGCGCAACACCCGTGGCGGTCCGGCCCATGCCGCGGTCCTGGCGTCGGGGTTGTTCGGCTCTGTGTCCGGTTCGGCGGTGTCCAATGTGGTTGGAACCGGTGTGATCACCATCCCGATGATCCGCAAACGCGGCTATACCAAAGAGTTTGCCGGCGGAGTAGAAGCAACAGCTTCCACGGGCGGGCAGATCATGCCGCCGATCATGGGGGCTGCGGCCCTTGTCATGGCGGATCTGACGGGGACGAAATACCTGAATATCATGATCGCAGCATTGGTTCCTGCGCTGGCCTATTATCTTTCGCTTTTTGTCACAGTTGTGTTTGAGAGCCGCCGCATGAATATGCAGGTTCAGAAGATCGAGGATCTCGACCCGATCACGCGACAGGATATCATCAATGTTGTCTTGCTTGTGGCTGTTCCGCTGGCGGTGGTTATCTGGCAGTTGATCAGAGGGGCCTCACCGGCTGGCTCTGCCCTGACCGCAATTCTTGTGGTCATGCTGCTCTCGGGTTTCAGCCCGAACGTACGTGAAAAGCCGGTTGTTCTGTTGCGGGCAATTGCCGATGGCGGCGTGACTTTTGGCCGTTTGTTGATGGTTGTGGGTGTCGTTGGCATCATCGTGGCGGTTATGAACACGACCGATCTTCCCTCAAAGCTCGGTCGGGAAATTGCCGATTTCGCCTCCATCGCGCTTGTGTTGACGCTGGTCATCGCCGCGGTGGTGTCGCTGCTTCTGGGGATGGGGATGCCAACGCTGCCGGCTTACCTGACGGTGATCATCATCCTGGGCCCGGCGCTGAGTTCGCTTGGCCTGTCGGTCATGACATCGCACATGTTTGTGTTCTATTTCGGCGTTGCATCGGCCATAACGCCACCCGTTGCCGTTGCGGCCTTTGCGGCGGCGGCCATTGCCGGGGCCAAGCCAATTGCGACCGGTGTCACCGCCGTCAGGATCGGTATCGTCATCTTTGCGGTGCCGTTTATGTTCGCGCTCAATCCGGACATGCTGGTGGTGCCCGAGGCCTTCAAGGATCCTACGGTCGGTTTTTCGTTCATGGGGTTTGTTTCGACGCTTCTGCGCACTGCCTTCATGATTTATCTGTTGGCCAGTTCAACCAGCCGATTTGACACGGCCAGGCTGTCGAATTGGGAAGCTATCGCACGCTTTGCGGCCGCTATATTCCTGATCTCGCCTACGATGTACATTCACGGTGCCGCGGTGCTTGCAGGTGTGGCCCTGATCGCATGGCACCAGATTTCCGTCAAAAGGAAAGAGCAAGTCGTATGAGCAAGAAGCCGAATTTCCTTTATATCATGGTTGATCAGCTGCGCGCCGATTGGCTTGGCTGCTACGGGCACCCGGTGGTCAAGACCCCGAATATCGACGCGATCGCAGCCCAAGGCACGCGGTTTGACGAATTTCACGTCGCAACCCCGGTCTGCATGCCCAACCGGGCCAGTTTCATGACCGGGCGGATGCCCTCGGTTCACGGATTGCGGTATAATGGCTGCCTCCTGTCGGAGCGTGCGCATACCTTCGTCGAGGTGATGAAGGAGGCTGGCTATGACACGGCAACCATCGGCAAGAGCCATCTGCAACCCTTCACGAACATGGAGGCCGAGAAGCGGGGCGGCACCATCAATGGCCCGATCCAGGAAGCCTGGAAGCGTGATCCGGGCGATTATGGGCGCGAAGAGCCCGAACGCTACGTAGACGAAGACCCCTTCGAGTTCCCGACACCCTATTACGGGTTTGATCACGTGGATATGGTCACCGGTCACGGCGACCGTGCCGGCGGCCATTACAAACAGTGGTTCAGACGCAAGCATCCGAACTGGAAAGAACTTGTCGATCCGGGCAACGAATTGCCGCATAACTACTCCTGCCCGCAGGCCTATCGTACGCCGATCCCCGAGGGCAGCTATCCATCGGCATATATCCGTGACCGGGCCGGTGAATACCTGAATGCCCGAAAGGACCGGGAACAGCCGTTCTTTGCCTTCGTGTCCTTCAGCGACCCGCATCACCCGTTCAACCCCCCCGGCAAATACTGGGACATGTACGATCCCGATGACTTTGAATTGCCATCACGTTTTGAGGACAGCGTAACGCCGCCTCCGCCCCTGCTGGATGCGCGCGACGCGTTCGAGGCCGGCCTTGGGCAAAAAACCCCGCAAACTGCGTTCATGACGTCGGATCGCGAGGTGCGCGAAGCCATGGCGCTGAGCGCCGGAATGCTGACGATGATTGACGACGCCGTCGGCGAGATTATCCAGACCCTGAAAGAAACCGGCCAGTACGACAACACCGTGATCGTTTTCAACTCGGACCACGGCGATTACATGGGTGATTTCAACATGTTGTTGAAGGGTGCCTGGGCGCTCCGATCCATCAATCGGGTGCCGATGATCTGGTCGGACCCGGCGTCACGTCAGGCGAGGTCCACCCCGGCACTGGCATCCACGATCGACATTTCAACCACGATACTGGAGCGTGCAGGCCTGGATCCGTATTACGGTATCCAGGGTCAGAGTTTTCTGAATTGCGTCAATGGCGGGCAGGACCACCGCACCTCCTTGCTGATTGAGTATAATGATGGCCTCACACGCATGGGGTTTGACCAACCTGCCCGGGTTCGCTCTGTTGTGACCTCAGACTGGCAATTGTCAGTCTATAAGGGAGAGGATTGGGGCGAACTATATGACTTGAAGAACGACCCACGTCAGACCCGCAATCTCTGGTCTTCGGAGGATCACAGGCAGATCAAGGCCGAGTTGTTTGAGGCGCTGACGGAACATCTTATCGGACAGATGGACGAAAGCCCGAGATCCAGCCGACTGGCCTGACCATTCCAGGGCTTTGCTCAAGCTGTCAGCGCCGCATGTTGTTTCCATCGGTTGCGCTGAGCACGCGATTGAGCAGCGACATCAATGCATCCTTTTCTTCCTCTGTCAGCGCCTCGTCAATCTGCCGGAAGAATGCGGCAATGGCCGGCATCGCGGCCTCGACGGATATTCGACCCGTTTCCGTCAACTCGAAATCACGAGCCCGTTTGTCCTTGCTGTTGCTTTGCGACCGGACGATGCCTTGTCGTTCCAAACCGGCAAGAACCCGGCTTGTCTGCGCCTGATCGCCGCCGGTGTAATCCACAAGGGTTTTTTGGGTTGAAATGCCAAAAGCATAGAGGCCCGAAACAACGCGCCATTCCACGATGTTGAAATCGGTGACTTTGGCAAACTCTTCCGTCGTTTTCCGCGCGAGCAAGGTGCTCATGCGATGAAGCACCTTGACGAGAAAGCTGGAGCTTCTTGGCAGGGTTTCACTGTCGATATTTTGAAACTTCATGCGCGGGCTCCGTTTCGCGAAGATTGACAGGTGAATATCATGTTGATACATACATGACCAGACATATAAGTGTGGGGCCGGGAGGGCTGAAATGGGTTTGGATCTCTATTATCTCGAAGAAACGGATTCGATTTGTTCAAATCGCGTTGTCATCACGTTGAGAGAGAAAGGCATCACCGATTGGACGCCCCACAGGATGCTGTTGGTGAACCGGGACCAGTTCAAACCGGAATACCTGAAGTTGAACCCGCAGGGCGTTGTCCCGACGCTGGTTCACAACGGCCGACCCATTCGGGAATCCTCGCTGATCTGCGATTATATTGATGACCTGCGGCCTGACCCGGCCCTCAAACCAATTGATCCGGTTGAGCGGAGCTACATGAAGGAATGGATCAAGCTTTTTGACGAGCGAGGGTTCGAGGCCACCGCCGTTGTGAACTTCGTGACCAAATTCCGGCTGACCGTGCCATTGGAGGTTATGGAGGAGCGCTGGAAGTATGTGCCCAACATTGACCGGCTCTATCGGCAACAATCCGTGATCCGGGAGGGCGTGAACTCACCCTATGTCATGCGGGCGATCGGTGCCCTTGAGTCGATCTTCCGCCTGATGGAAAACGCGCTCGGCGACGGCCGCCCCTTTTTGATGGGGGATCAGTTCACGCTCGCCGAAACCAATTTCGCTCCGTTCATGAAAGTGTTGGAGATGGTGCGCTTCATGGATTTCTGGCTGGACGTCTATCCCAATACCCGCGGTTGGTGGGATCGTATGGCCAGCCGGGAGAGCGTGCAGCAGCTGGACGATTTTCCCTATAGCGCCGTCGACGAAGACTCAGCCCATGCCTGGACAGGGCGCGAAACCGCCCCGGCGTTTGAAGAAAAGCTGAAAGAATACCGTGAGAGGTTCGCACACGCATATGCCGTGAATGAATAGCCCGGATCGCTCGGAAACACACCGACGAGAAGTGCCGCGTCAACCCACGATGCCGCCTTGGCGCGCACGAAAAGACAAAGATCCAGCCACCGGAGCAAAGAAATGCCCATCAGACCAACTGACAACCCCGACATCCTGAATATGAAGGGTTTGAACCTTTTCCATTACTCCTATTCGAATTGTTCAATGCGCATTCGGCTGTTTCTGGAAGAAAAGGGCATCCCCTGGAATGATCATTTTGTCGACTTGCGTGCGCAAAAGAACCTGACCGAGGAATACTTCGCCATCCATCCGCAGGGTTTGGTGCCGGCGCTGGTGGATGATGGGGTGATTGTCTATGAATCGGCCGATATTCTGGAATATCTCGAAAAGAAATTCCCCGAACCGTCCCTGATACCCGAAAGCGCGGAAGACAAGGCAGAGCTTGAGAAGATACTGGAGTTCACCCGGTCTGGGCATTTCCCCATCATCAAGACCTGGGCCTATGGCCGCAACAACAAGCCGACCAAGACGCCTGAAAGCATGGCCAAGCTGGAAGAGCTTCAGAGGGACCAGTCGATTGTGGATTTCCACAAAGAGACCTTGAGCGAAGGCGGCATTCCGGAAGAAAAAATCCTCGCCGCCGAAAAGATCCTGAAGGATTTGTTTGCAGATCTGGACGACCGCCTGGCCAAACATGAGTGGATCATGGGCGACAAGATGACATTGGCGGAT
>Ga0070726_10004015_pt1 | contig 12019 bp, 7 predicted proteins | sample tdAd471_FD_67275 | JGI IMG/M metagenome (GOLD analysis project Ga0070726, IMG submission 67275) | Marine sediment microbial communities from the Atlantic coast under amendment with organic carbon and nitrate - tdAd47.1 | ecosystem: Environmental > Aquatic > Marine > Coastal > Sediment | place...
TGTTCGACGCGAACGGTTTGAGAATCGGCGGCGTTTGGGACGTCGATCGTTGCGTTTGAAGTAGCGGTACGGCGCAAGCCGTCCGGTCCCATCCCGTCACTTGAGGTCGTAGCGTCACTCGACGAACGACCGGAGGGCTTGCGCCCTTCCGCTAACTCAGGCAAGCGTTCACTCGCGGGCTTCGTGCCGGGATCGAGCAGCAGGCCGTCGTCGTACTTCGCAGCGCGGACCGTCACTCGGAAGTTGCCGGTGTCGGGGAGTTCCCGCAGCGAGATCTTGAAGTTCGCCTTCGGACCGTAAGTGCTCTCGATCTGAAACAGCTCGGCACTCGGGATCGCCGGTCGCAGCAGCAACCCGGCGGGAATCGTCTCGTACGCATTGCCCTTCGGATAACCGTCCGTCCCGCGCATGCACGCGAAGACGGAGTGATAAATCGAGTCGTACTCGCGCCAGCCGCGAACCGTTGCGTTGCCCTGGTAACCCTCGATAAAGCGGTACTTCGTCCGCATGAAAAACGGATCGAAGTCGAACGGCTTGTCCGCCGTCAGTTGCGTCACGACGAAATCATCATTCTTCAGCAGGTGGCTGAGGGCTCCCAGAATCAGCTTGTCCGGGCAGGGCTCGGGATTGATCTTCGCCCCGAGATCCACGCGGAAGTTCTGAATCTGCGGCCTGGCGTTCTCGTCGACGATGCACAGATCGAGAGCCTTCTCGGCGATGTTGAAGTACGCCTCGAGCAGCAGCGGCGAGAGTTCGAGCGTCTGGCCGTTGTTGAGAAACCCGTCCGCCGAAACCGCGTCGGGCGGCAGGATGTCAGTCAGGTGCTCCTTGATCCCCAGCAGATCGCGCAGCGTGTTCTGGTACTGAGCGACCGTCAGCCGCCGCGTCGAACCGTTCTTCTCGTCAGGCCGCGACCGCGCCATCGCAAATGCTCGATCGATCCAGTCAATCATCGCGGCGCGTTCGTCGTCGGTCGGCTGGTCAGACTCCTGCGGCGGCATCGTCGCCTCATCAAGATTCCGCCGAATTGCCTCCCACAGTTTCAGCGACCGCTCCGGCAGAGTCCCGTCGAGATGATCGACTCGAATTCCCGACTCCATATTGTCCACGCTGTGGCAGTCGACGCAGAACCTCCGCAGCAGGCCCTTGACTGAACCGTCAAACTCCTGCGTGATCGTCGTCGGAGCAGCGTCACGCTGATTCTGAGCTGCGCCAACGTCGGCACTCAGCAAAAAAAACATGATGAGGACACAAAGTCGACTGGTGAGAGTCGAACAACAGAACCTGGCGGCCATAAGTCGTTTCCTGAATGTCGTTGTTCGCTCCGCGAACGAAACGTGCCCGATCAGAATGTCGTTGTTCGCTCCGCGAACGAAACGCCAGCCTGTTTGTCACGCACCTGCCGTGGCTGGCCGAGTCGACCGGTGAGTTACCTGACGCGGCGACGAAGTTATGAGCTTGTTGTGTCCGGATTGAAACGTGAAGGAGGCACCACTGCTACTGAGGCTGCGTTTCGATCGCGGAGCGATCAACGACTTTCTTCGTACCTGCGATAAAGGAACTCTCCCGCAGACAGGCAAGCCTTTGCTGGATTCTCGGCGATGTACGCCCTGAGATACTCGTACTGATCAACACTGCGGACAAGATGATCGAATGGCTCCTGTTGCCAGAACCTTCCGGAGTCTCCCGTTTGTCGGTTGATCTGGAATGCCGAGTAGTGCAGCCACGAGTCGAACTGCTTTTTCATGGCATCTTCGGTCGGAAACGCTGCCAGCAGATGCACATGATTCGGCATCACGACAAAGTCACCCATGCGGTATCGGTCGCCATCGAAGTGCAGGAGCGAGTTCGCAACGATTTGAGCAAGTTCCGGACGTCGCATCAGACATCGGCCCAGACAGCCATCGAGACAGTCTTCACGGCAGCGATTGAAATGACGTCGGAACTCGTTGCGTTCAGACGGAGGCAACTCCGGCAGAACTTCTGACCAATGCCGATCCGCCGGGTGCCCGTGACGTCGCATCCAGTCGTGCTTCTCGCGCTCCCAGCGGTCGAGCACTGACTTCGGAATCGAGTCCCTGGTGCGGAACGTCACAAACACGATCACGCCAGCCTGCGACCAGTGAGGCCGCAACCGCTCGTTCACAAGGACCTTGGCCTTCGGATCGAATAGCTCTCCAAGCATCGGTTGCAGCCCGTCGAAAGTCGTTGATCGCTCCGCGATCGAAACGTGCCCGATTAGAAAGTCGTTGATCGCTCCGCGATCGAAACGTCGTCCCTGAATTCAACCATTTTCAACCTGAGGAGAAGTCCCTCAACTCTGTCCTCAAATCAGTTCTGTGACGCGGCAACCGGGAGTGTACGCATTGGTCAAACGGAAACACATACTCACTTTCGTTTCGATCGCGGAGCGATCAACGACTATCTGCACCATCGATACACAGCAGTTCGCGAATCGTGTGAGCGAACAGGCGGCCGCCTGCGAAGCTCAGGCTGGCTCGGTTGAAGGAGCGGCCGGCGGGGCCGAGGTCGTTGATGGCGACGATGGCGTTCTCGTCGAAGGTCTCGGCGTGGGCGTCGATCACGTAGACCGTGCCGTTCATCACAGGGACGAACAGGCGCGTGCCGATGACGGTGGGGACCTGTGACGCGTGATGGCCCCAGCCGGTGCCTCGTGAGCGAGCGTCGCCCATGACGACGAAACCGCGTGAGTTCCGCATGTCGTTCGGCGCGAAACACCACTGCTGGATTGGCAGTGACTTCGGGCGTTTGCGAGCGGCGGATTTCAGTTGCTCGACGACGTCGGCGGGCATTCCGGAAGCGTCCCACAGCAGATGATCGGTCGAGTCGCCCGGTTCGCGTTTGAGCTGCACCGGCAGTTGGAGATACTCGACCTTGCCTGACTGCACATCGACGCGGCCGAGGTACGGTTCGGTGTAGCTGCGAAAGTAGTGGTACCGCCCGGCGAGCACGTTGGACTGCTGAATGATCGCTCGCTTCTTCTTCGCAGGCGGAAGTGTCTCGATCTGCGTCGACCAGTCGCCGTCGAGACGTCGTCGGACGGGGACGTCTTTCAGGAACGAGACTTGGCGTTCGATCTTGCCGGTCGCGGCGTTGACCCAGAGATGTTCGTCGTCGTGAAAGACCAGCACATGATTGCCGGCGAGGTTGTTCGTCATCGTGCTCATGAAGCCGTCGAGCGGCAGCGTCCAGATTGTGCTGCCATCGCGGGCGTCGATCATCGAGATGCCTTCCGGTTTCTCGGGCGGCGAGTGGCCTCCGCCGCGGCCGACGACGATCACGTTGCGTCCGTCGGGCAGGTTCAGTGGCAGCGGGACGCTTCCCATGTTGACGCCGCAGTGGCTGGTCCACCGACGCTTGCCGGTCGTGATGTCGATCGCCTGCAGCTGAGTCCATTGTTCGAGCGGTGCGTTCTTGTGCTCGTGCGTGAACTCGCCGTGCTCGTTGGGCATATAGTGCTGCCGGGTGAAAACGACCGAGCCGTCATTGAGCACGAACGGCTGCGAACGCCCGACCGCCATCGCGTCGAGCGTCCACAGTTCCCTGCCGTCGAAATCGAAACACGCGATCCGGCCCGAGGCGTTGAAGAAGACGACGCGTTCGCCGTCGGTGACAGGCGGCGGCGACGAGCTGTCACTGAAGCAGCCGGACAGTCGCAGCGGGTATTCGGCGTTGATCGTTCGCGTCCAGAGCGTCTCGCCGTTCGACGCGTTGCAGCACCAGGCAACGATGTTCTGACCGAGTTCCGAGTCCTGCTCGACGTCCTGCATCGTCGTGAAGAACAGCCGGTTTTCCCAGACGGTCACCGTGCTCTGCCCGGTTTCCGGCAGCGTCTTCTTCCAGGCGATGCCATCGTTGCGAACGACGCTCCAGCTTTCAGGAGCCGTCTCGTGCGGGACTCGAAAACTGCCCGTCGGTCCGCTGCCCTGCGGCCAGTTTGGCATCAGCGTTCGCTGGAAGAACCGCAGCACCGTTCGGCGAGCAGACTCCGTCTGAAACTGCTTGCCGCCATGACCCGCTCCTTCAATGACAGACAGCTGCGACGGCACGCCCGCGTTCAGCAGAGCCTCGTGCAGTCGCGTACTCTGTTCGAGCGGCACGCCGGGATCCTTGTCGCCGTGCATGATCAGAAAGCTGGCGTCGTCGGGTGTGACCTGCGGCAGAGCACTCGCGTCGCGAGCCAGTTCCGGAACTTCGCGAACCGTCGCCCGCAGCAGCTTCGCGCCGTTGCTGTTCGCGACGTCCTCGGTCGTCCGTCCATTGCCGACATTGTTCGGCGGCATGGTCAGCAGATCGCTCGGCCCGAACCAGTCGCAGATGGCTTTGACGCGACTCGACGTTGTTTCTTCTCCAGGAAACGGGCGAGTCCCCATCAACGCGACGAGGTGGCCGCCGGCCGACGTGCCCCACGCTCCGATGTTCTCGCCATCGATTGAGTACTTGTCCGCGTTATCCCGCAGCCACCGCACCGCCGCGTAGCAGTCGTCAATCTGAGCTGGCCAGCCAGCGACGTCGGTGAGCCGGTAACTGATGCCGGCGGCCACGAAACCATGCTCCGCGAGCCAGCTTGCCGTGCGAGCGGCGCTCTTCTTACTGCCGTTTTTCCAGCCGCCCCCATGCACGAAGACAACCGCCGGTCGCCGTGTTGAATCATCTTCCGGCAGATAGAGATCGAGCTTCAGCGAGTCGCCATCCGGTTTCGAATACTCGACATCGTGAAGGGTTTGAGTCTCGGCCTGGCAGAGCTGAGTTGAAAGCTGAGCGGAAAGCAGTAGCAGAACGGCGGCGGTGCGAATCACGGTTTGCCTCCTCGTGAAGTAAGCGGGCCGCCAGTCTGAAACGAGACATGTTTGCGGTGCAAGGAAAGCTGCAGGCGAGTTTCTCCGAAACTCGCAGGCCGGCAGACACGAGGTTCAAGTTGCGTGGCCAATATTGCTGTGGGGATGAGGCCTCGCAGTGCGTCGGACCAGGTTTCGGAGAAACCTGGCTACGACTCGCGGCGGAGAGCGTTCAGCGGCAGCTCTGCCAGCAAACACGTCGCACGAAATTCATTCCGTTCGTCTGCGCTCTCGAAACAGATTTGTCCGCACTGTCCAAACGGAGTGAATTCCGTTCTACGATTCAAGGCTCCGCCACGGACGGAGCCACTCAATCGATCATCCCTCAGCACCGAGCATGCCATGACAACTCGCCGCGACACACAACACGACTCACACAGCAGCACGATCACCAGACGCCGGCTACTGCGCACCATCAGCGCCGGCACCGTGGCTGGCTCGACGCTTTCATGGCTGAACCCGTCTCAGCTCGTGGCGGCTGACGAGCAGGTCGAGCCGCTCAATCGTTTTCCGCGGATGGTTCACGAGTTCTTCGTGCGGCAGGTGCGGCTCAACGAGCGGCGGCATCTGCGGGCACTCGCGCAGCTGAAGACGCAGGCCGATGCGGAAGCCTACGTTCGCTCGGCACAGGAGCGGATTCGCCAGTCGTTCGGGCCGGAACCGGAGCGGACGCCGTTGAATGCTCGCGTCACAAAAACAATCGATCGCGACACCTACACCATCGAGAACGTCATCTTCGAGAGTCGACCGGGCTTCCCGGTGACGGCGAATCTGTACCTCCCGAAAGTGCGAGCGGAGAAGCTGCCGGCCGTCGTCGGAACGTGCGGGCATTCGTCGAACGGCAAGGCCGAGACGGCTTATCAGTCATTCGCCCAGGGGCTCGCCCGACTCGGTTATGCGTGCCTGATTTATGACCCGATCGGGCAGGGCGAGCGGCTGCAGTATCCCGACGAGAATCTCAAGTCGAAGGTCGGCGTCGGCGTGCGCGAGCATCTGCACGCGGGTAACCAGCAGTTTCTGGTCGGCGAGTTCTTTGGAAGCTGGCGCGCGTGGGACGGCGTCCGGGCACTCGACTACCTGCTGACGCGACCCGAGATCGATCCAAACCGCATCGGCGTCACCGGTAACTCAGGCGGCGGGACAATGACCACCTGGCTGTGCGGCGTTGAGCAGCGCTGGGCGATGGCCGCCCCCAGTTGCTTCGTCACGACGTTTCGCCGGAACCTGGAGAACGAACTGCCGCAGGATACCGAACAGTGTCCGCCCGCCGTGCTGGCACTCGGACTCGACCACGCCGACTTTCTCGCCGCGATGGCGCCGAAACCGGTGATCATCCTCGCCAAGGAACGCGACTACTTCGACGTCCGCGGTTCCGAGGAAACGTACGAACGTCTGCGGAAGCTCTACCGGCTGCTGGGAGCGGAGGACAACGTCGCGCTGTTTTACGGTCCGACCGGCCACGGTTACTCGCAGGAGAATCGCGAAGCCATGTTCTCATGGTTCAATCGAGCGACCGGAATTCCGGCCAGCGGCGAGGGCGACTTCGACGGTGTTCTGCGTGCGACTGGCGAGGTCGCTTTCACTGCCGAGCCTGAGATCACGATCGAAAAAGACGAAACACTGTGGTGCACGCCGAACGGCCAGGTTGCCGAACTTCCCGGCACGAAGACGGTTTTCGACTTCACTCGCGAGACGTCACAAAGTTTCGCTGCGGCCAGGCAGTCGCTCCGCGGCGAGGCTCTGCAGCAGGCGGTCGTCAATGTCCTGAAGCTGCCGGCCAAACGCAGTGGCGCTCCGGACTATCGTAACTACCGGCACCTCGACGCGACGGGTTATCCCGCGAAGCATGCGATGGCGTATGAGGTCGAAACGGAATCCGGGATTCTGACGAGCGTCTACCGTCTGACCGCAGATCGCTGGCACTCACGACCGCCGCGCGCCGGTAAGCGAGCGATTCTGTACGTGTCGCATCTGTCTGCCGATTCTGAACTGCGCGACGAGGCGTTGATTCGCGAGGTCATCAAATCCGAGCCGGACACGCCGTTCTTCGCGTGCGATGTTCGCGGCGTTGGAGAGTCGCTGCCGAACACCTGCAGCCCCGGATCGTTCCACACGCCGTACGGCAGTGACTACTTCTACGCCAGCCACAGCCTGATGCTCGACCGCCCGTACCTTGGTCAGAAGACGCTCGATGTTCTGCGAGTCCTCGACTGGCTGGCCTCGATCGGTCACACCGAAGTGCACCTCGTCGCGCGAGGCTGGGGAGCACTGGCCGGCACGTTCGCCGCAGTGCTCGACCGCCGCGTCCAACAGGTGACGCTCAAGAATGCTTTGACGAGCTATGCCGAGATCGCCGAGGCTGAACACTACGACTGGCCGCTGTCCCAGCTGCCGCCCAACATCCTCGCCAGCTTCGACCTGCCTGACTGTTATGCGGCGCTGGAGACGCGGCGTCTCCAGCGGATCGACTCCTGGGGCTCGGATGTTTCGCGGTGAGTGTCCTGCGGTCGCTGGTTTTCCGCTTTTTCGGATCGACCGTCTTCGATCATTGGACAGTCCGGCGATTAACGCAGAACCTTCTACAGACGAATGCCTCACGCGACCGCGGCTTCGGTTGGCTGAGCCTGTTTCGAAACTGGTTCAGCGAGGACGTTGTCCGTTTTCTCAGACACTTTTGACAAGGATTCGCCATGACGACTTCGAATCAGCGCAACTGCCTTGACTGCACTTCCGACGTCACCCGTCGACGTTTTCTCACTCAGGTGAGTGCCGGAGCGTTTGCTCTTGGAGCTGCACCGTTGCTGACGGGCAGCCGAGCCGCCCTGGCAGCTCCGTCTGCAACAAGCGCCGCCGAGACCGCAGTCAAACGACTGCACGAAACGCTGAGCGACAAGCAGTCGTCGGTGGTTTGTCTCCCGTTCGATCACAAACTCAGGACGAACATCAGCGCGAACTGGCGGATCACGGACGCCCGGATCAGCTCGGACTTTCTGACGACCGAGCAGCTTACCATCGTCGATGACATTCTAAAGGGCGTGACCAGCGAAGAAGGCTACGACAAGCTGCAGCGGCAGATGAAAGCCGACGCCGGTGGCCTGAAAGGTTACTCGTTCGCGATCTTCGGGCAGCCGGGCACTGATCAGTTCGAGTTTGAGCTGACGGGCCGGCATCTCACGCTGCGGGCGGATGGCAACAGTGTGCCGGGCGCGGCCTTTGGTGGCCCGATCGTTTACGGGCACGGTGTCGGGAATCCCGAGAAGAACCTGTTTTTCAATCAGACTCAGCAGGTCAACAAGGTCTTCCAGGCACTCGATCCTGCTCAGGCCAAGAAGGCGCTCGTCGATACCTCACCGACTGAAGACGCCGTCGATCTGCAGGGGATGAAGGGGAAGTTTCCTGGCCTGGCGGTTTCAGACATGAGCAGTGATCAGCAGGAACTGGTCGAGCAGACGCTCAAATCGCTGCTGAGCGTTTATCGTCAGGAGGACGTTGATGAAGCACTGGCCGTGCTCAAGCAGGGCGGCGGTTTGAAGACGCTGCACATGGCGTACTACTCGGACAGCGATCTGAAGGGCGACGAGGTCTGGGACGTTTGGCGGATCGAAGGCCCGTCGTTCGTCTGGCACTTCCGCGGCGACCCGCACGTTCATGCCTACATCAACATCGGTCTGAAGGGTCAACAGGCCTGACGGCAGTCCACATTGTCGATTCAACGAAACACGCTGCGCGAGTCCGCCTCGCGCGGCGTTTTCTGTTGATGGGTTGCCGTTTCTGTCGAACGACCCTTTGATAACCGAAGCAGAACATTTCACCCGGAGCACAACATGATTCGATTCCGCGTTACGATCGTCCGCAGCCTCGTATGCTTCCTGTTGTTCGGGTTGAGCCTGGCGTCGACAGCTTCGTCTGCGGCTGATGGCCAGTTCGAGGTGAATTCCAATCTGCGGGCGGGCGTTGCGAAAGTCGACATCACCCCGCAGGACGTTGCGGAGTTTCCGGTCGTCGGACATCGTCGGAAAGTCAATGGAGTTCGCGACCCACTCCGCGCCGGAGTGCTCGTCCTTGATGACGGCGCGACGCGGGCGGCGATTGTGACGCTCGATACCATTGGAGCCTGGAACGACCTCGTGGTGCTGGCCCGGCAGCGGATTGAAAAGCAGGCTGGAGTGCCAGCGGCGAACGTTCTCGTCGCGGCTTCGCATAACCATTCGGGACCGGGGTTCGATCCCGAATCGGACTGGGGGCGGTCGGTTGTCACAAAGATCGGCGACGCCGCTGCTCAGGCCACCGCTCAGTTGCGACCGGTCAGCGTCGGTTACGGTGAGGATCGGATTTCGTTCGGGATCAACCGCCGCAAGGTGATCAATGGCCGCGCTGTCGTGCGGCTGAACGCTGACGGTCCCAACGATCCTCGTGTCAAAGTGCTGCGGTTCGACGATGGTGAGTCGCTGACGCCGCTGGCAGTTCTGATGCACGCGGTCTGCCATCCGTGCTTTTTCACCTGGGGCGACAAGGGCTCGACTCCGTACCCGAGCGGCTATCCGCGCATGAGTGCCGACTTCCCCGGCGAGGCTCAGTCGTTTGTCGAAATGTGCTACGGCGGCGAGACGCGGTCGCTGTTTCTGCAGGGCTGCGCTGGCGACATCCGACCGAACCTGCCCGGCTATCCATACCGCTGTGCCGACGAGGCCGACATTCAGTGGGCGGGCCGTGATCTGGGGGGAGCGGTTGTGCGGACGCTCGCTCGCAATGTTACTCGCGAGGAACTCGCGCAGCGCGCGGACTACTACCCGATCAAAGTGGCGAGTTCAGTCATTTCGCTGCCCGGCAAAAGAAGCCGTGTCGACGCCGAGTTGATGGCGATGAAGATTGGACCGTACCTGCTGCTGACGATGCCTGGCGAACCGATGGTCGAGTACGGCTTCAAATTAGAACGCGCCATCGCCGACCGCGCGACACCAATCATCATCGGTTACGCAAACGGCAACATCGGCTACATCGCGACGACAGATGCGTACGAAGTGGGCGGGTACGAGCCCAATACGTCGAAGCTTGCTCCGGAAGCGGAACCGCTGATTCTGGAAGAACTCGGTCGTCTGGCCGACCAGGTTGTCGGCGACGTCTTCGAGTCGTTCTCGAAACATCCGAAAGATGTTCAACGTCGCGAGGCGGCGGAGAAGAAACGCGTCGAGACGGCGCGTTAGACGGCACGCGCCAGATGGGCGAGCAGTGCAAGCTGCCCGATGATTCACATGACAGTGCCAGACGGCTTGTGTCCAATGGCACCCCGAGTCGTGGTCCGTTTGCCGGCACGGGTTAGCGCCCGGTTCTCAATCATCGGGAGAACCGCGAGCTAACGCTCGGCAGCAGATGACAACTCGCGGACCAATGGGCTGCCGCCTGACCACGACTTCAATCATCAGCTGTATCGTCGCTCAATGCCTCGCCGATGATCGCGCCCAGATTGAAATGGCCGTCGGCGATCGAGTCCATGACGGAGTAGAGCTGTGTGTCGGCTTCGTACTTGCGGACGTGGGCGATGATCTTTTCGACCTCGATCTCGGTGTGGCCGCGTTCGCGGAGAAAGTCGCCCAGCTGGATGTAATCGTCGTCGGTTTCTGGCATCGGAACAGGCTCCGTGAGTGGCAGAAGATCAAACTGACTGGCCCGGGAAGTCGAGCTTCGGGAAGGTCGCGGAACGATACCGCGTGCTCGCAACGTGTGTCGAGCACGTCTTCAGCAGGCTCCGTCAATTGCGGTGCCGTGCCGGATTGACAGCTTGAGCCACGATTGCGGGAAGGCTCCGCAGGCGTCATCTTGCCTCGCCCGTTCCTTTCCGGAGCCATCCATGAGCGAATCACAGCCGTTTCATACCGAAGAAGTCCGCGGCGTCACCGTCGTCCACCTGCCCGAGGATTACACCAGCGCGTACGAGAACACGCTCGCCGACATGGCGGGATTGCTGGATCTGGCCAACAGCATCGAGCCGGCTCGGATGGTCGTCGACATGCCAAATGTTAAATACATCGGGTCGGCGTTTATCGGGTTTCTGATCTCGCTCTCCAGCCGGGTGCAGGAACGCCCCAACGGACGGCTGGCCCTCAGCAACGTCGCACCGTTTATCAGAATGGCTCTGCAGAAGACGCGTTCCGACATGCTGCTTCAGATGCATGATTCACTCGACGACGCCGTTGAGAGTCTCGCAACGTACTGACGAAGTCCTGTCCTGCCTTTGTTTTCCCACCACGATAGTTCTGATTTGCTGCCTGCCCAATGACTGACTCAACACCTGACGAATCACAAACAGCGTCTGAAGTCCCGGTCCTGGAACGTGTTTCGCTCTGGAAAGAGATGTGCACAAAAGAGGACTGGTGGGCCGTCTGGATCGGGGCCGTTGTCCTGTCCATCGCGTTCTTGGCGGTTTACCTCAACCTGCCTGCCGGGTTTGGTGAGCAGGTCGCAGCGGGTGAGAACGTCAAAGTCAGCAGTCCGCTGAAATCCTGGATCGCGAAGCCGGGCAGTTGGTCGTCGAACCCGATTGAAGCAATCTACAAGGCAGCGACGACGGGCGAAGACGACGGGCGGAATCTGCTGCCTGGCCTGCTGGGTGTGTTCGGCATTTCGGTCGTTGTCTTTGGAGCCGGCATCACGGCGATGGGGCACAACCCGCTGAAGTTCGCGCGTGGGTTCGTCGGCATCTTTCTACTGGCGACGCTGGCCTATGTGCTCGCCGGCCAGGCAGTCGTCAAGCATTACAACCTGGAATACGCGCTGTGGGCACTGGCTGTCGGATTGATCATCAGCAACACAGTCGGCACGCCCGAGTTCCTGAAGCCGGCAGTGCGGACTGAGTTCTACATCAAGACGGGGCTGGTGCTGCTGGGAGCTGGCGTCCTCTTCAGCCGGTTGCTGGCACTGGGAGTTCCCGGTATCGGCGTGGCCTGGGTGGTGACGCCCATCGTGCTGATCAGTACTTACGCCTTCGGGCAGAAGGTGCTGAAGATCCCGTCGAAGTCGCTCAACATGGTGATCTCTGCGGACATGTCTGTCTGTGGTGTGTCGGCGGCCATTGCGACGGCTGCCTCCTGCCGGGCAAAGAAGGAAGAACTCTCGTTCGCGATCGGTCTGTCGCTGTCCTTCACCGTGATCATGATGGTGGT
>Ga0070726_10004019_pt1 | contig 12009 bp, 12 predicted proteins | sample tdAd471_FD_67275 | JGI IMG/M metagenome (GOLD analysis project Ga0070726, IMG submission 67275) | Marine sediment microbial communities from the Atlantic coast under amendment with organic carbon and nitrate - tdAd47.1 | ecosystem: Environmental > Aquatic > Marine > Coastal > Sediment | place...
CCGGGGCGACCTCGGCGTCGGGCACCAGCGCGTTCTTGAGGAACCGACGGAAGGCCTTGCGCCGCGACTTGACGGCCCCCCGGCGCACGAGCGCGGCCGCGACGTGGTTGCGCCCCACGTAGGCCTCGGGCCCCGCGCCGCGGGCGACCTCGTCCCACGAGAGGGCCTGGCCCTCGGCCTCGAGGCTCGCGAGGATCGCCTCGACCTGCCGGCGCTTGGCTGCGCGGTTGGTGGCGGCCAGCGCCTGGAGCTCGGGGCTCTGGGGGTCGACCCCCAGGCCCAGCACGTGGACCGTGCCTTGGTTCCCCTGGCGCACGCGGCAGGTGAGCTCGATCCCGCACACCGCGTCGACCCCGCGCTCCTCGGCGGCGGCGCGAAACGCCTCCCAGCCGGCGGTGGTGTCGTGGTCGGTGAGCGCCGCGATGGTGATCCCCACGTCGGCCACCCGCGAGGCCACCGCCGCGGGAGGGAACACCCCGTCGGAGGTGTCGCTGTGGAGGTGGAAGTCGACCCTCAACGGGGTGCGTCGGTGCCGCCCGGCTCCTCAGCCGGCGGGTCCGCCTGCGGCTGATCCTCGTTGGGTGCGGGAACCGAGTCCAGCCCACCCACGTCGGCGCGCACGGCGCTCCAGTCGATCTCACCCAGCCGCTCGCGGAACTCGTCGTCGGCGAGCAGCTCACGAACCTTGGGGTTCTTCAGCAGCGCCTGGACGTCACGCTCACGCCAGGCTGCCTGGGCGTCGGGGTCCTGGAGCAGCTCCTTGACCTTGGGGTGGTTCTTCAGCGACTGAACCTGGGCGTGGTTCTGCAGCTTCTTGGCTTGCTCGGCGCTCTCGATCTCCTGGGAGAGGTTCCAGATCTCGTCGAGGCTGCGCACGATCTTGAACTCGGGGTAGCTCTCCAGCCAGGGCTCGATGTTCGCGTGGTAGAGGCTGGCGGTGTGCGAGCCCTCGATGGAGCGCGCGAAGGAGGTCGTCCAGCCGCAGCGGTCGGCGTAGACGATGACCCCGAACAGCAGCAGGCCGGTGATCGTGCCCTTCACGAAGCCCAGCCCTGCGCCGAGGATCTTGTCGCTCCAATACACGATCCCGGCCTTGCCGGCGATCGGGTTGGTGAGCAGGGTCACTGGGCCCTGCTTGGTGTCGCCGGCGATGGCGTCGGCGACGGCTTCGGCGCCGTCGTCCAGCCGGTCGTCCACCCCCTGGCCCTTGACCTTCTTCAGGATCAGGCGGCCCACGATCGCGAGCACGAGGAACGCGACCACGAACACGACCACGCCACCCGCGATCTGCCCCGCGATCTCGGGGATCCCCAGGGTGGCGGCGAGGCCACCGCCGACCGAGCCGTGCAGGTAGCGGGCCATGATCAGCGCGAAGATCATGGCCAGGGTTTGGATCACCTCCTTGTAGAACCCTCGCCGCGCTCCGAAGACGACGGAGTAGAAGAGGATCAGGAGGAACACGAGGTCGGCAGCCATGGGCGGATGGTGGCCTGCGGCGGGGCGTTTGTAAAGTATGGACCGGCCGCGAGCCGTGCCGGGCTCACGTAGGATCGGCGCGTGGTGGACCCCTCCCTCGAGCACCCTCAAGCTCTTGCCGCCCCGGGCGCGATCCAGTCGTCGCTGGGCGCGCTGATCGCGGGCGTCTACGCCCTGCTGACCTCCCTGGGCGTGGCCTGGGTGGTGGTTCGCTTCAGCGGTTGGGAGGCCCGCTACCCCCGGTCCGGCGCGATCTTCATGGGGGTGACGGCGGGGCTGGTGATCGCGGCCGGGTTTGGCCTGGCGGAAGCGGGGGCGCGACGGAGCCGGTCCTGGGGGGTCGCGGCGTGGGTCGGCTGCGGGGTCCTCGCCGTTCTCGGCTACCACTACGTGTTCGCCTTCGTCGAGAACGGCTCCGACGTACCCGAGGCGACCCTCTCGGCGGTCTCGCGAACCCTCGACCGCTGGGAGCAGGTCTCGCGCCTGGTCGGCGCGAGTGGCCTCGTCTTGGGCCCGCTGGTGGTCGTGCGCCGGCTGAAGCTGAGTCAGCCGGTCTTGCTGCTCGCGAGCTGGGCAGGCTACGCCGCCTGCGCTGCGCTGGTCTCCTTTCGCTGGGACCCCGCCACGCTGATCCAGCTCCTCGCGGTGTCCCTGTTCCCGATCGCGCTGCGGATCGGGGATCGCCACGCGCGAGCGGTGCTCGGGGTCATGGGTCAACCGGTCCTCGAGCCGCCCCCCGAGCAGCGCCTGACGCCCCTGAGGTCCCTCGCTGCTCGCACCGGTCGACGCATTGGGCGTGATCTGCGCCAGCTGTGGGTCTTGCTACTGCCGTTCGAGTTCGTGTTGCTCGGCCTGTGCCTGATCGAGGCTGGGAAAGGCAGCCTGTGGACCGAGGGCGAGTATCTGGGGGCGCTGGTGGTGGTGGCGGCGGTTCGGACTCCCCTGGAGTTCGACCGCGCCCGACTCGCACTGACCGGCGTGATCAGCGCGTGGTGCCTCCTGCGCGTGGAGTGGGTGGGCTGGATGGGCCTCGTCCTCTTGCTTGCGATCGTGGTCGGGTGGCGCCGCCGCGCCGTGGTGTGGGAGTGCGTCCTCGGCGCGGGGCTCGCGCTGCTGGCCTCCCTCTTCAGCGACAGCTACTGGTTCGATCCCTTCTGGAACCTGCGCGATGCGTATCCAGGCTTCCCTTACACCTGGCTCGCTGCGGGGGGGGCCGCGATCGCGCTCGCGCGCTACCTGACCGCCCTCTCCCGGTTGCGTTACCTCGCGCTGCTCGTCGCGTCCGGGGGGAGCTACGTCGCGACGCGGCTGCTCTCCCTCTCGATCCGGGGGCTCCAGGAACCCTTGGTGGCGCTGTGGCTGTGGCTGCTCTCCGACCTCGAGGCCCTCGCGGTCGGGATCCTGGGTGGCCTGCTGGCGACCCTGGCCCTACGCACTCGGGCCTGGGCGTGGGTGGGGGTCGCCCTGGTCGTGGTGGGGGCCATGGGGTGGGCCCTGTCGCGAGACGCGGGAGGGGTGGAGCGGTCACATCTGGAGCGCCGGGCCGAGGAGGGGGACCCGGCCGCCATGGGGCAGCTCGCGGGGTGGTGGGCAGCGGTCCACGACTACAACCGGGCCGGGAGCTACGTGCAGCTCGCGGCCGAAGGTGGGGACCCGGAGGGCATGTACCGCTATGCCCTCGCGCTGCAGCAGGGGAGGCTGGTGCCTCATGACGAGGTGGCGGCTCGGCGCTGGCTACGACGCGCCCGGGCCGCGGGGCACCCTCTGGCGGGGGGTCACCTCGGCCTCCTCCACCGCGTACACGAACTCTTCGAGCAGGGGCGGTGCGAGTCCGCCGTGAACCTCCTGCAGGCGGAGGCCTGGGTCGCGGTCGCCCGCGGAGAGCTCTAGGCGATCTGGGTCCCGCGGCTCGGCGTGTCGAAGGGGTTCGGCTTGGCGACGGTCTCCTGGGCGTCGGGGGCGTAGGCGAAGAGCATGCCGCGCCGGTCGCGCTTGGTCTCGACCCAGCGCTTGGACTCGAGCACCTTCACGTAGGCGGTGACCAGCTTGACGTCGAGGGTCAGCTCGCGGCCCAGCTGGGGCAGCGAGCGTTGGCCGTGCACGCGGAGGTAGCTGAGGATCTCCTGGGCCGTGATCCCCTCGGGGTCCACGGCGCGCTTTCCCTGGCTCAGTACGCGAGCCTCTTCGGCTTCACGCCCGGCGAGGCGCTCGAGCAGGTTGCGCACGTAGGGGTTGAGCAGCACGTGCTCGGGGCAATACGGCTTGCCCTCGCGGGTGCTCGACATGCACTCCGCTGCGCTGCACTTGCGCGATTCCACCCGTCCGCGGTGGGTCCAACGTTCGATCGACTTCAGATTCACCATCTAAGACCTGCCGGCTTACTCAACGACCTACCGGCTCGTTTCCTTCCACGTCTGAGACCCCGAAAAGGATCTTTGGTTTCACCACCAAATTTGCGGCAGCGCATACGTCTGCCCTACGCAGGCTGGCTGCGCATGTTTGGCGAGAAATAAGACGTTGCAGGTTAGTGGTTTGCGACGGGATTCCCCCGCCTGGGTGCAGGCGGGCGGCGCCGACGCCCGGCCTCAGGGGCGGCGCTTGCCTCCACCCAGCTTCACGATCGTCTCGAAGGCCTCCGCGTCGAGGGGCAAGACCGAGAGCCGCGACTGGCGGATCAGCGCGATCTCGGCCAGCGAGGGCTCGTCCTTGATCTGAGCCAGGGTCACCGGCTGCTTCAGCTCCCAGATCGGCTTGAGGTCGACCACCGACCAGCGGTCGTCGTCGGTGGTCGGGTCGGGGTAGTGCTCGCGGGTGACCTCGGCGATCCCCACCACGCTCTTGGCCTTGACGCTGTGGTAGTAGAGGACGTGGTCACCCTTCTTCATTGCGCGCATGTTGTTGCGCGCCTGATAGTTGCGCACGCCGTCCCAGTAGCACTCGCCCTCCTCGAGGAAGTCCGACCAGGAGTAAGCGTTCGGTTCGCTCTTTACCAACCAGTAGCCGCGAGCCATGGGGCCTCCGGGCGCGGATCCTACTCGGCGCCCGCGGCGCGGACCATGTGCAGGTGCGGGATCCCGTCCTCGAGGTACTCCGGCCCCACGACCTCGAAGCCCAGGCTCTCGTAGAAGCGTCGCAGGTACTTTTGGGCGCCGATCTGCAGCGCGACCCGCCCGAACAGGCGCGCGGCCTCGTCCAGCGAGCGCTGCATGAGCTCGCGGCCCAACCCCGAGCGCCGGACCCGGGCGGCGGTCAGCACCCGCCCAATGCTGGGCTCGGCGTAGCTGACTCCCGGAGGTACCAGCCGGGTGTAGGCCAGCAGCTCCTCGCCTTCCCAGCAGCCCAGGTGCCAGGACACGGGGTCGATCCCGTCCAGGTCCTGGTAGACGCAGTTCTGTTCGACGACGAACACGGCCTGCCGCAGCTGGAGGATCCGGTAGAGCGCTGCCGTGCCTAGCTCGTCGAAGGGCACGCAGCGCCAGTTTCTAGGGGGCCTCTCCGAGGCCCCCTCGCCCTCGCGGCAGAGCCGCTCGGGCTCACCCCCAACGGGCTGACGGCTCGTGCTTTCAGGGGGCCTCTCCGAGGCCCCCTCGCCCTCGCGGCAGAGCCGCTCGGGCTCACCCCCAACGGGCTGACGGCTCGTGGTTTCAGGGGGCCTCTCCGAGGCCCCCTCGCCCTCGCGGCAGAGCCGCTCGGGCTCACCCCCAACGGGCTGACGGCTCGTGCTTTCAGGGGGGCTCACAGCCGGCGGTGCGTGAGGCAGGGGAGGCTGGCGCGGATCTGGTCCTGGTGCGCGTAGTCCAGCTCGGCCAGGACGAGGTCCTCGTCGACCTCGCGCGCGAGCCCGAGCACCGTGCCCCAGGGGTCGATCACGCAGGTCTTGCCGAACTTGCGCCGCCCGTGCGGCTTGGTGCCGAACTGGTCGGGCGCGATCACGAACACCTGGTTCTCGATGGCGCGCGCCTTGAGCAGGGTCAACCAGTGGTCCTTCCCCGTGCCGAGGGCGAAGGACGCCGGGACGAGCACGATCCGCGCCCCCTGGCCGACGAGCTCGCGGTAGAGCTCGGGGAAGCGCAGGTCGTAGCACACGGTCAGCCCGACGCAGCCGAACCCGGGCAGCTCGACGGTGGTCGGAGTGTCGCCGGGGGCGATCATGTCGCTCTCGTGCTCGGTAGGTCCGTTGGGGACGTCCACGTCGAACAGGTGGATCTTGCGGTAGGTGGACAGCAGCGCGCCGTCGGGACCGAAGGCCCAGAGCGTGTTGTAGGCGCGGCCGTCCTCGGCGGCGACGCGCACCGAGCCCGGAATCAGGCAGCACTCGAGCTCACGCGCGAGCTCGGCGAAGCGCGGCTGCCAGGTCTCGGGAGGGTGGCGCCGCGTGGTGTCTGGGCCTTCGTAGAGGCTGTTCTCGGGGAACACGATCAGCCCCGCGCCGCGCTCTCGTGCCGGCAGCGCGAGCTCGCGCAGGCGACCGAAGTTGTGCTCCTCGTCGTCGTTCGAGTTGAGCTGAATCGCCGCCACCCGTCGGGTCATGTTGCCTCCTGCGGGATCGGTAAGGTAACTGCTCCCTGGTAGCATGCGAGCGGAGGAACCGGGTGAATCGGCGAGTCGTGTGGACCTGTGCGGTGGCGTTGACCTGCGCCTGCGCTGCGGACCCCCCGGCGCCCGAGCCGCCGCCCGTGAGAAAGCGTCCGCGGGCGACCTGGACCGCGTCCACCCCGCGGACCCCACCCCCACCGGACTCCAAGCTCAGCGAGCCCTCCGGGCGGGTGCGGGTGACCCTCGACCCCAACGCCCGTCGTCAGCAGGCCTGGGCCCTGGCGGGGGGAGCCGACCCCGGCCCCCCGCTGCCAGGCGAGATCAGCGGCTACGAGCTGGTCCCCAACAACGACCCCAATTGCCCCGGCTGGGTCGCGGTCCCCCGCTACGCGCCCCAACTCCCCGACGAGCCCGCCGGCGAGGAGGCCCCCGAGCTCCCGGAGGGGCACGGAATGACACTCCCGCCGCCCCCCGAGCCAGAGCCGCCGGCACCCCCGCCGGAGGTCGAGGAGACGTTGCGCCCAACGGAGGCCGGCCGCTGAACGCGAGCGCCCCCCCTGGACCGCGCGGCTACCCAGTGGTCGGCGTGCTGCCCCGCATTTGGCGCGACCCCCTGGGCTTCTTCCAGGAGGTCGCCCAGGAGTGCGGACCCCTGGCGCGAGTCGGCCTCGGGCGGTTCACCCTCTATCTGCTCAGCGACCCCGAGCTGATCCAGAAGGTGCTCGTCGAAGACGCCAAGCACTACTGGAAGGGCGACGGGCTCGCCGCGGCCTCGGCGGTCATGGGTCGCGGGCTGGCGACGAACGAGGGCGAGTCGTGGCAGACCATGCGCCGCCTGCTACAGCCCGGCTTCCAGCCGCGCGCGCTGGGGAGCCTGGTCGAGGGCTTGCGCGCGTCGGTCGAGTCCCAGCTCGACGGCTGGCGCCCGGGGCCTGCCGTGGACGTCGCTCAGTCGACGAACCACCTCGTGCTCCAGGCGCTGTTCCGCGCGCTGTTCGGCAGCGGGCTTCCACCCGAGCAGCTGGCCGCGCTGGGCGAGGCGGTCCTCGTCGCCAACGAGCACATCAACCACACCGCCTGGAGCCTGATCAAGGTCCCGGCCCGCGTGCCCACGCCGCGCAACCGGCGCTTCGCCCGGGCGCTGTCGACCCTCGACGAGGCGACCTACGGGTTGATCCGCGCGCGACGCGCGCAGGACGACCCAGGGGACGACCTCCTGGGGAGGCTGGTCTCGACTCGCGACGGGCGAGGCGCACCGCTGAGCGAGACGCAGATTCGCGACGAGCTGATGACGCTCATCGTCGCCGGTCACGAGACCACCGCCAACGCGTTGGCGTGGACCCTGCACCTGCTCGCCGAGCACCCCGACGTCGCCGAGGCGACCCGCGCCGAGCTACCAGACCCACTGGGCGTTGGCCCTCCGGGTGCTCCAGACCTGCTGGGGCGGGTGATCCTCGAGTCGCTGCGCGTGCTCCCACCGGCCTGGGTGATCGTGCGCACCCCCTACGAAGCCCGAGAGCTCGGGGGCTACCGGTTGCCCAAGGGCGCGCCGATCTTGATCTCGCAGTACGTCGTGCACCACGACCCGCGCTGGTGGAAGGACGCCGAGCGCTTCGACCCCGACCGCTGGCTTCCCGACGCGCCGACGCCACCCAAGGGCGCCTACTTTCCCTACGGCAACGGCCCGCGGATCTGCATTGGCAATCACTTCGCCACCGCGCTCCTGCGCGTGGCCGTGGGAGGCTGCCTGCGCCGCTTCGAGCTGAGGCCCAGCGCAGAGGGTGGCGTCACCCCTCAGCCCTTGACCACGCTGCGCCCCAAGGGCGGACTCCTACTCTCGCTGCAGCGCAGGTCGAGCGGGAACGCCCAGGCGTAAAGCACTTCACTATAGGCAGATGTGGTTCGTCAGGTTTTTCTTTGAATGAACCTTGACATTTTCGGGCGGCGCGGCCATACGTGGAGTGTTGAGAGATTGGGTGGGTTGAGAGCTTTGAGAACCCTGTCTTCCGCGTCGGCGGCAGGGCGCTTGAATCCCGGCAATGCCGGCACCGTGGAGGTGAAGCTGAAGCAGCTGATTTCGCTCTTCGAGCCGTCTGTGACTGTCGGTTGGTCTTCGTCGACGTAAGGTTTTGTTGTCTCCCTCGGGTGCAATCGGGATAGACAAAGCGCGAACGAGCCACACACACGTCTCAGTCGGGCCTTTGGGGGCGCGACAACTGATGAAGAATGATGGGCCGTCCTTCGGGGCGGCCCCTTGTTCATCAGGGGGTCCCGAGGGGTCGAGGACTCCTGAGGGCTGCGCTATCGTGGCGGGGTGACGACCAAGCGCGAGATCGTGAAGTCGGTGGCGGAGCTCTCGGCCCTGACCCAGGCGCAGACCCATGAGGTCGTGCAGCTGACCCTGGAGGTGATCGCCGACACCGTGATCGAGGAGGGGCGGCTGGAGCTGCGGCGGTTCGGGGTGTTCGAGATCAAGCACCGCAAGGCGCGCAAAGCGCGCGATCCACGGGACGGGAGCACCATCGAGGTCCCTGCGCGCGACGTGCTCGTGTTCCGACCTTGTAAGGAGTTAGAGCGGCGTGTGGCGGACGCTGGGGGATCTTGATCCCGCACTCAACCTCCTGGGGGGCTCGCGCGTAGTCTGGGTGAGAGGTATTCGTGGCCGACCCGAACGAGCTCGCGCGACAGTTCCAGGAGGGGGACGAACAGGCCTTCGCGGACCTGATCGACGCCTACCAGGAGCGCTTCTATCGCGTCGCCTACCGGATCCTCGGTGACGCTGACGGCGCGCTGGACGTCGTCCAGGACGCCTTCGTCAAGATCCACAAGAACATTCACCAGTGGGACGCGGGCTCCAAGTTCTCCTCGTGGGCGTTCCGGGTCGTGACCAACCTCTCCATCGACCGAATTCGCAGGCAGAACCGCGAGCGCAAGGCGTGGGAACACCGCGCCCAGGAAGAGCCCGCCTACCTCGACGACACCACCGATCAGGGCCTCGTCGCTCAGGAGCGCAAGCGGCTCTTGGGTGAGGTCAAGGCTGCGATCGAAGAGCTGCCTCCGGGGCAGCGCACGGTGGTCGCGCTGAGGCACTACGAGGGCTTCAGCCTGAAAGAGATCGCGGAGATCCGCGGCTGCGCGCTGGGGACGGTCAAGTCGACCCTCCACCAGGCGTTCCGCAACCTGCGCAACAACCTCGGCCCGCAGATACTCTCGCGGGCGACGGCGATCCAGGGGGTAGCGTAATGGACCGGACCTGGCTGGAGACGCACCTGCCCTTGCTGCGCTACGGCGACGAGCTGAGCGCGGAGCAGGTCGCCCGCATCCTCGAGCAGCTCGAGCAGCTCCCCGACTCGGCCGACCTCCGCGCCCAGGTCGAGGGGGTCGGGCACGCCCTCGACGCCTTGAGCCTCGAGCACCCCCACCCCGAGCGGCTGCGGTCGCTGAAGGAGCAGGTGTTGCTCGCGGTGCAGGCCCCGTTCGCCCCCGGTGAGCCCGTGCTCGACGTCGAGCCGTTGCCTGCCGACGAGCAAGCCGGGGTCGAGGCTGCGCTGAGCCTCGTCGGCGACGTGCCCGCCCACCCGGGGCTGGCCAACCTCCGCGCCGCCGTCCTCAGCCAACTCGACGCGCCCCTGCCCGCAGCCGAACAGGCTGGGATCGAGGCGGCGCTGAACCTCGCCGGTGACGTGCCCGCCCACCCGGGGCTGGCCAACCTCCGCGGCGCGATCCTCGATCGGGTTGAGGACGCGGAGCTCACCCCCAGTGCACAGGCCGAGGTCGAGGCCGCCCTCGATCTGTGGGCCGACGTCCCCCGCCCAGCGGGCCTCGACGCGTTGAAGGGCAACGTGCTGGCCGAGGTCGGCGCGGGAGCTCCGGCCGGCGGGACGCTGGTCCGGTTCCCCGCGGCGGTCGCCGTCGGCCTGCTCGCCGCCGCCGCGGTGGCGCTGGTCGCGTGCGGGATCGCCCTCGGCGGCTGGGCCAGCGGCGGAGGCGTCGACGCCACGCTGACCGCGGCGCTCAAGCGCACCGCCGACTTCGCCGCCATGAACGGCCGCTTCGAGATCGCCAGCGAGAACTACCGCCTGATCATCGAGTCCAACGCCGACCCGAAGCTCGTCGAGCAAGCGCGCCAGGAGCTGAACTCGATCCGCGACTACCGCGAGGCGCAGTCGAACACCGACCCCCTCGAGCGCCAGCGCCAGGTCGCGATCCTGATGCGCGACAAGCCCGACGCGCTGGTGGTGCCGCTCGCCTTCTACAACGACCTCAACCGTGGCTCGACCGCCGCCGCGATCCAGTCCCAACAGCTGGCCTTCGACCCCAGCCGCGCGCTGCGCTTCGACGAACTGGGGGTGCCCCAGCACGTGCGGGACATCCTCACCGACCCCACCCTGCAGGTGATCCTGATCAAGCAGGGCATGCGCTGGGAAGAGCTCGGCGACTTGACGCGGGCCAGGACCTGCTACGAGCGCGCGGTCCAGATCGACCCCGACTCCAAGCAGGGCGAGCAGGCCAAGCTGCGCCTGACCCGGCTGGGCTAGTCTCGCTCGAGGGGCTCTTCTTCCTCGACGGTTGACTCCTCTGCGACGGGGGAAGGCGCCTCGCTGGGGTCGTAGAGACCCAGCGCTGCGGCCGGATCCCACCCCAGCTTCAGGTGGAAGAACACCGCCGCCACGTTGACTTCGAACGCCCACGGGTGGTGGTGCTCGCCTTCGGAGAGCAGCCCCGGGAGCAGACCCAGGCAGCGGTGCTCGAACGCGGTTCCCTTGAAGGACGAGTCCTCGAAGTGCGGAAATGCCAACGCCGCGAGCAGGTTGAACAGGCTAGGGCTCCTGCCGTAGACAGACCCACCTTCGAAGCCGAACCACGCGATCGCGCCGGTGTGGAGCAGTCCGCTGACTCGCAGGTCTGCTCCGACCCCGATCCCGACGCCCCCAGAGATCGCAAACGCCGAGCACCCGCTGAGCGAGCCTGCGATCAGGAGCAGCGCGCAGGACCGCCAGAGGTTCACTCGTGCTCCTCCAAGCCGAAGGCCAGCGGCGTTAGCTGACGCTCCAGGTGTTGGCGCCGCTGCGGTAGAGGGCGGCCAGGTCGGAGGGCTTCTTGGACTTGGCCAGCTCGACCTGGGCGTTGATCCCGTCGTCGTAGGTCGGGCGCTCGACCTTGCGGAACACGCCCACCGGCAGCGGGTCGTCGAACTGGGTCAGGAGGTAGGCCAGGGTCGAGTTCTCGGCGGTCTGGTCGTGGACCAGCACGTCGCTGGGGACCTCCCCACCCTCGTCCCAGCTCGCGGCCTCGAGCTCGAAGCCGTTGAGCTTGACGCCATGGTTGCCCGCGGCGCCGTAGGTCATGGGCTTGCCGTGCTCGAGGTAGACCAGCTTCTCCTTGCGCACCTTCTTCGCGACCTGCTCCTCGAAGGCGCCGTCGTTGAAGATCACGCAGTTCTGCAGGATCTCGATGAACGACACGCCCTTGTGGCTGGCGGCCTCGGTGAAGATCTGCGACATGTGCTTCACGTCGGTGTCGTAGGTGCGGGCGACGAAGGTCGCCTCACTCGCGAGGGCGAAGCGCAGCGGGTTGACCGGGGCGTCGAGGGAGCCCAGCGGCGTCGACTTGGTCACCTTGCCGACCTCGGAGGTCGGCGAATACTGGCCCTTGGTCAGCCCGTAGATGCGGTTGTTGAACAGCAGGATGTTGATGTCCAGGTTCCGCCGCAGCACGTGCAGCAGGTGGTTGCCGCCGATGCTCAGCCCGTCGCCGTCACCGGTGATCAGCCACACGGAGAGGTCGGGGTTGGTGCACTTGATCCCGGTCGCCAGCGCCGGCGCGCGGCCGTGGATCGTATGGAACCCGTAGGTGTTCATGTAGTAGGGGAAGCGGCTGGAGCAGCCGATCCCCGAGACGAACATGAACTTCTCCTTGGGCAGCCCGAGGGTGGGCATCGTCTTTTGGATCGCGGCGAGGATCGCGTAGTCGCCGCAGCCTGGGCACCAGCGGACG
>Ga0070726_10004020_pt1 | contig 12009 bp, 10 predicted proteins | sample tdAd471_FD_67275 | JGI IMG/M metagenome (GOLD analysis project Ga0070726, IMG submission 67275) | Marine sediment microbial communities from the Atlantic coast under amendment with organic carbon and nitrate - tdAd47.1 | ecosystem: Environmental > Aquatic > Marine > Coastal > Sediment | place...
TCCCCAGGCTCGGGCCGGGGGGCAAAGCGCTCAGCGTTTGGCTCTGCCGCGCACCGGGGCTGGATCTGATGATCGCGTACTTCACGGTCGTGCCGATGATCGTCGGGCCGATTTTGGGTGCGCAGTACGAGGCCGCCTGGTGGGGCTGGCTGGCGGGGCTTGGTGTGGGTGTGGGCGCGCAGGTCACGATGGTGATGGTCTGGACGGTGCTGCACGAGATGGCCAACCGCAAGCACCTCAAGGGGCCGCGGATTGTCAGCAATATCAATCGGCGCGTGGGGCGTGTTCGGAATCACGCGGCCGTCTGGACGACGGCTCTAGCCGTGCCGTTGTTCGCACTGGTGCGCATGGCCGAGTACATCGTCTACCCGCCTCTGACGTGGCTGATTCGATTGCCCAAGTACAAGTCGGGCGATTGGGTGAACGTGAGTCGGCATAAGTTCGAGGGGCTCGTCGGGCACGATCTGATCTGGTGTCTCTACTGCGACTGGATGACCGGCATCTGGTCGCTGGGCACGGAGATGCTCCGCAACGTCGAGAGCTTCTGGTGCCCGATCCGGTTCGACTCAAACAAGAAGTGCGCCAACTGCACGATCGATTTCCCCGACCTCGACAACGGGTGGGCGAAGGCCAACGGCAACATGACTGATGTCGATCGCATACTTAGCGCACATTACCCGGCGCCCAACGGCGACAACTCGTGGTTCGGGCACCCGGCGCGGTTGACGGTCAATGGCAAGCAGGTCGAGAGTGAGTGACGGGCTGGAAGACGTGTGCCACTGACCCGGTTCTCCGGGTCAGTGCTTCGTGAGGTGGTAAACCGCACTGACCTGCAGGAACAGGTCAGTGGCACAATTTCAATCTAATCGCCCGTCAGGATTGTTGAGAAGAGGACCGGGTCGACGTTGCCGCCGCTGAGGACGACACCGATGCGCCGGGCGTCGGTGAGCAGACCCGCGTTGACCGCCTTGATCATGCCCGCCAGCGCCAGGACGCCCGTGGGCTCGGCGACGACTTTCATCCGCTCGAAGCAGAACCGCATGGCCCTGCGCAGCTCGTCGTCGGACACGGTCATCATGTCGTCCACGTGCGTAAGCATCATCGCAAAGGTGTACTTGCCCAGATAAGGTGTGCGCGCGCCGTCTGCGATCGTCGGCGGGTTGAGCACGGTCTGGAGCGTGCGGGTGCGGAAGCTGCGGTTGGCATCATCACCGAGTTCGGGCTCGACGCCGATAACTCTGCAGGAGCTGAGCATGGCCTTTGCCGAGACCGCGCTGCCCGAGAGCAGTCCCCCACCTCCGCAACAGACAAAGAGCGCATCGAGTTCGCCGACATCTTCGATGAGTTCCATCGCTGCTGTGCCCTGCCCGGCGATGACCTGCGGGTGATCGTAGGGCGCGACGATCTCCTGCCCGCGTTCTTCGGAGAGCTTCTGCCCGATCGCTTCACGGATCTCGGTCTGCGGGTCGTAGAGCACGATCTCGGAGCCTTCGATGCCGCCCGCCTCGAGGTAGCCGCGTGTCGCTTTGAGTTTGACGCTCGGCGCGTTCTTGGGCATCACGATCGTGGCGCGAATGCCGAGCAAAGCCGAGGCGCACGCGACGGCCTGGGCGTGGTTGCCCGAGCTGTACGTCAGGACGCCCGGCCCGCCGGGTTTAACCTGGCAGATCGCGTTGGTCGCGCCGCGGAACTTGAACGCGCCGGTGCGCTGGAAGTTCTCACACTTGATAAAGACGCGTTTGTCGAGCTGCTTGTTCAGAGCGCGGGACGTCATGACGGGCGTGCGGTGCGCGATGCCACGGATGCGCTCGGCCGCGTCAGCGATATCGCTGAACGAGAGCTCGTCGGCCAGGGCGAGGTTGGGTTTGGTGTCTTGTATCACGCCCGAGGATATGCGCAAGAAAAAAGCTGCCGACCCGCTTTGGGGGTCGGCAGCCGTAGGAAATAACTTCCTGCTTTTTCGAGTGGGCTGCACCAACGGCATCCCGTCGGCTTGCCGCTAGCGGCGCAGCCCCTTCGTACAGTCACAATTGATCACTGGACCACCTCCCTTCTCGATGAACATCCCAGCCGACGCGACTCTGTACGGGTCGCCGCCGGGTTTCTTTTCCCAGGGCCGTCGCCTTGGGCTCATCGCCCGGTGCCCCCTTGAGGTAGGGTCGTGGCATCGGTCGTGGCGGGCCGGTCTGGAGCCGGTGCCCGGGTTCTCCGGGCCGTTCTTCCGGGCCTGCCGCCCGCCATAGACAATGTATCGCAAAATTGGCCCTTGCGGTTTCAATCTCTGGCGGGTGAATTGAAATTGTGGACCGATTCGAGGGGGAAGACTGTCGCTTAATCCTCAAATTCCTTGAATGCGCCCTTCTGGGCCTGCTCATCCAGGTAGGCCTGGAAGTCCCCCATTTTGTAGGAAACGAAGCAGAACGCGTGGTGGAGTGTGAGCCACTCGATGTCGGAGCCGTCCTCATCGAGGTCTTTGCGGAGTCTGTTGAGCTCGGCGAGCATGGTTTCGGCGCGCATTTTCGGTCCTTCCCTGATTACGGCCCGGGTTCCGGGCGTCGCCGGATGGTAGTCGCCAGCATCGCATACCTATTTGAGTCCTGACGGGATTCGGGCCTATCATCCCTCCGTCAAACTTGGGGCGGTAGCTCAGTTGGTAGAGCGACGCGTTCGCAATGCGTAGGTCGGCGGTTCGACTCCGCTCCGTTCCACTCCCCACGACGGCCCCTGTTCAGGTGGGCCGTCGTCTTTTTTGGCACTACCCACTTTCGGCGATGCTCTGAACATCGATCTGACTCCCGATCGGAGTGAATGGCCCGGTGTCGGCTGCCGATAGCTCAATGAATCCACACTGAGGCGGGCACACCTGCATGCTGAACGAAGTTCCATCACTCTGCGCTGCGACCGCCTCGGTCGCGTTCGTGCTCGCGTTCATGGCTGCGTGGTTCGAGCCGGCCAAACGCACACCGGGCACACTGCTTGGTCTCGTCGCGCTTGCGGTATTGACTTACACAGCGGGCGCCACGACGATCGAATCGATCATTTTCTCTGAGCATCAGGCTGTCACCAACCCGAGCCTGATCCAACTCTTCGGTCTTGCGATCGCTGGCGTGGGGCTTTTGCTGTACGGGCGGAGACCCGTCACGCTCACGCTCCCCGATGCCCCGATCCGGCGCATCCTCGAGACCAAAGCGCTCGACCTGCACAACGCGCGCAGCATCACCGAGAGCATGCTCCGCAGCTCACTCGGCGCCAAGCTCGTCATGAAGGCCGACCGCTCGCCCAACGGCACCGTCTTTACCGTCACCATGGTCAACGGCGCGATCGAGCAGCTCTTTGGTGCACCGGCCTCCAAGCTGGTCGGTTCACGGCTCGAACGCTACTGCCCGCCCCACCTCTACCCGTGGCTCTCGGGCATTGCCCGCGAATCGCTGGCCACCAGCCTGCCCTGTCAGGACGAGCGCCGATTCGACGGCAAGCACACGCAGTGGTACGAGCTGCGCGCGGTCGCCTTCCCGACGGGCGTGACGATGACTATCGCCGACATCACCGACCGCCGCCGGATCGAGGATGCGCTCCGTCGCGAGGCGCACACGGATCCGCTGACAGGCCTTGCCAACCGCACGCAGCTCAAGTCCACTCTCGCCAAGTTTGTGCACCGGGCCGCGATGAAGCCGGGCCGCGGCTTGGCACTCTTTTACATCGACTTCGACCGGTTCAAGGTCATCAACGACAGCCTGGGTCATGACGTGGGCGACGAGCTGCTCCGCAGCATCTCGGACCGGCTCCGTGAGGCGCTCCGCAGCCGGCCGCAAACACGCATGGAATCCCTGGCGGCCCGTCTTGGTGGCGACGAGTTCGTCGTGCTCATCGAGGGCATGAGCGACGAGGCCGAGGCATTGGACTTTGCTGCTCTGCTTGTCGAACGCTTCCGCGAACCCCACCAGATCAACGAACAATCCGTGGTCTCGACGGCCAGCGTCGGGCTGGTCGTTGACGACGGCGGGTACCGACGGGCCGAAGATCTGCTCCGCGACGCGGACATGGCGATGTACGCCGCCAAGGACGCCGGCAAGGCGCGGTATGTCGTCTTTGACAAGAGCCTGCGTGAACGGGCGCTCTCGGCGGCCACGCTCGAGAACGATCTGCGGGCGGCTGTCGAGAACGGCGAGTTCGAGGTCGCCTACCAGCCCATCATCAACCTGCACACGGGCGAAGTACACTCGTTCGAGTCGCTCATCCGCTGGAACCACCACGCCCGCGGCAACGTCTACCCGGATCTCTTTATCCCGATGGCCGAGGAACTCGGGCTGATCGATCAGATCGGTGAGTTCGTCCTGCGCCAGGCCTGCACCGCAGCCAAACTCCTCAGGGAAGTGACTGGCAAAGATCGTCCCATCACGATCTCGGTCAACCACTCTAAGCGTGAGTTACTCTCGGGCCGATTCGTTGAGAAGATGGCAGACATCCTCGCCGAGATCGGCATCGAGCCTTCGCTCATCAAGGTCGAGGTGACCGAGAGCATCTGCGTCAAGCACCAGGTCGCGGTGGTGCCCGTGCTCAAGGGGCTGCGGGCGCTTGGCGTGCAGACCGTGGTCGATGATTTCGGCACGGGCGACTCGTCGTTCTCCTGCATCGAGCAGTTCCCGCTCGATCAGCTCAAGATCGATCGGCGTTTCCTGCAGAGCGGCCGGGACGATCAGACCCGCAAAGCGATCCTCTCGACCATGATCGAGATGGCGCAGAGCCTGGGAGTGCCTGCTGTCTGCGAGGGCATTGAGACCGAGGAAGAGCTGCACCTGCTGCTCGAACTCGGTTGCGATCTCGGGCAGGGCTGGGTCTTTGCCGAGGCGATGGGCTTGCCAGAAGCTCTCGAACTTGGGGCATCCGGTCTGAGCCGATGGATCGAGAACCTGCCGCTGCTCAACGCGATCAGAGAGAACGCCAAAAAGAAGAAGCTGCCCAAGCGTGAGGCCGCCTAAACCGCGGACTCGATGAGATCCTGCACGCTCGTTGATTCGAAGAGTTCGTCCATGCGCCGGGCCGCACTTTGTATCATGAGATGGACTGGGTCCTCAGCTTTGCTGTTGGTGATCTGAGCATTCATTGGGCTGGCTGTCGCTCGGATGATCTGGAGCGCTGAGATCTGGCTGGCGGGTTTGAGCAGGACGTAGCCGCCGCCAACGCCCCGCTGAGAGCCGAGGATGCCCGCCTTGCCCAGCCGCCGGAGGATCTTGTGGAGGTATCCCTTTGGGACGCCGGTGGCATCGGAGATGTCCTGAGCGACGGCCGGCCCTCCCTCTCTACGAGCAAGAAAGAGGACCGCTTGGAGCCCGTATTCGGCAGTTTGGGAGACCATAAGTGCCAGATGATATCGAATACTATATCTATATGTCAAGTTATCTGTTTCTTTGCTCTTCTTTCTGCCTGACTGGACTCGGCCTTGCAGCAGGTGAGAAATAGCCATGCCAAAGGGCGGATCTTCAAAGCATGACCGGGCACGCGTGGCCGGGGCCGACAGGCACGAGCGGGTCCGGGAGGCCCACTCGGCTGAATTGGCCGAGGACTACGTCGAGGCGATCGCAGCCATCGTGGCCGAGGCTGGCTCCTGCCGGGTTGTGGACCTGGCCAAGCACTTTGGCGTGAGTCACGTCACGGTGAGCCGAAACGTCGGGCGACTGGTCCGTGACAAGCTGGCGGTGACCGAGCCCTACAAGCCCATCAAGCTCACTCCTGCTGGGCGCAAACTGGCCGAGACTTCGCGTGATCGGCACGAGGTGGTCGTGCGGTTTCTTTTGGCTCTCGGGCTCGACCCGACCACAGCCGAGCTCGACGCCGAGGGCATCGAGCACCATGTCAGCCCCAAGACCCTGCGCATCTTTGCCGAGTTCGTCCGCAAACAGAACCGCTAACACCCGCACTTCAGGGCTCACCCAATCAAAGTGTGCCGCTGCTTGACAGCATCCGTAGCATATGCTACGGTTTCTCTATGCAATACTCACACACGCTCAGCTCTGCAGTCGCGGCCCTCATAGGTCTGGCTCTCGTGCTCACCGGCTGCTCGGGGGAGTCGGCCCCGGCTGTCAACACTCAAGACAAGCCCCGGATCGTCGCCACCACAGGCATGATCGCCGACGTGGCGCGCGAGATCGCCGGCGAGAGCGCCGAGGTCGCCCAGCTCATGGGCGCGGGCGTGGACCCCCACCTCTATGCGCCCACGCGCACGGATATTCAGAAGCTGATGGAAGCCGACCTCGTGCTCTACACGGGTCTCTTGCTTGAGGGGCGGATGACGGACACGCTCGTCCGGGCCGCCGGCGGCGAACGAGCGGTCGTTGCTGTCACCGAGCACATCGATGAGGCCGATCTGCTCATGCCCGAGGGCTTTGAGGGCCACCCCGACCCGCACGTCTGGATGGACGTGGGCATGTGGAAACATGCGGCCGACCGCATTGCTGAGGCGCTCGTCACCATCCAGCCTGAAAGCGAGGACGACTTCAACGCATCGCTCGCTGCATATCAGAGCCGGCTCGATGCGCTCGACGCGTACGCGTCCGACGCGCTCGGCTCGATCCCCGAGAGCCAACGCGTGCTCGTGACCGCCCACGACGCGTTCAACTACATGGGCCGCCGGTATAGCCTCGAGGTTGTGGGCATCCAGGGCATCTCGACCGAGTCGGAAGCGGGCGTGCGTGACATCGAGCGGCTGGTTGAGCTGCTTGTTTCACGCCAGATCCCGGCGGTGTTCGTTGAATCGACCGTCGCCGAGCGCAATATCAGGGCGCTCGTTGAGGGCGCCAAAGCCAAAGGCCACGCCGTCACGATCGGCGGCACGCTCTACAGCGACGCGATGGGCAAAGGGGGCACCTACGAGGGCACGTACATCGGCATGATCGATCACAACGTCACGACCATCGCAAGGGCGCTGGGCGGCCAGGCACCCGCTGGCGGCATGCAGGGGAAGCTGGGCGTTCAGTGAACCAGAACGAGCAAGCCCAATCAACGAGCGCGCTGACCGCGCACCCCGAGCACTCGGCCGACAGCCCGCTCTCGGTCCATGCGCTCACCGTCGCCTACCACCGCAAGCCGGTGCTCTGGGACATCGACTTTGACGTCCCCCCCGCTTCGCTCATGGCGATCGTCGGGCCAAACGGCGCGGGCAAGAGCACGCTCATCAAGGCGTGCCTCGGGCTCATCCCCGCAGCGGCCGGCGAGGTCGAGTTCTGGGGCGAGCCTCTGCGTCGAGCCCGCTCGCGGATCGGGTACGTCCCTCAGCGCGAGAGCGTGGACTGGGACTTCCCCGTTTCGGCGCTCGATGTCGTCAGCATGGGTCGGTACCGCAAGATCGGCTGGTTTGGGCGCGTCAGTCGTGCGCACAAGGCGGCGGCTCTGGAATGCCTCGAACGCGTCGGGATGCAGGAATTCGCGCACCGACAGATCGGCAAGCTCTCGGGCGGTCAGCAGCAGCGGGTCTTTCTGGCGCGGGCGCTGGCGCAGGAGGCGGATCTGTACTTCATGGACGAGCCCTTTGCGGGCGTCGATGCGGCCACCGAGCGGGCGATCATCGGCGTGCTGCGCGAGCTTCAGCGAGAGGGCAAGACGATCATCTGCGTCCACCACGACCTGCAGACCGTGGGTTCGTACTTCGATCACACGCTGCTGCTCAACATGCGCGTCGTCGCATTCGGGCCGACGAGCCGGACGCTGACGCAGGAGAACCTCGTCAAGTCGTACGGCGGGCGATTGACGTTGCTCGAACAGGCAAGCGAGGCCATCGCGCAGATGGGTCCGACCCGGTGAATGCGCAGGCCGACACAACCAGTCTTGTCGGGATCGTGGTTCAGACGATCACCGAGCTGCCGCGCATTTTCACGGGGCAGGCCTCGAACACGACCGTTGTCGTCGTGGCGTCGGGGCTCTTTGGGATCGCAGCCGGCCTGGTCGGTGTCTTTGCGCTCCTGCGCAAGCGCTCGCTGACAGCCGACGCGATCGGGCACGCGACCCTGCCGGGCGTGGCCGGGGCGTTTATTGTGGGCACGATGCTGGGTCTTCCCGTCCGAGAGGGGCCTTGGCTGCTTGTTGGTGCTGCGCTGGCTGGGGCGATTGGTGCGTGGCTAATCCAACTCATCGCGCACAGGACACGGCTCAACGAGGACGCGGCAATCGGGATCGTGCTGAGCGTGTTCTTTGGTGTGGGCGTGGTGCTGCTGGGCGTGGTGCAGAACATGGACTCGGGCACGCAGGGCGGGCTTTCGACGTTCATTTTCGGGCACACCGCATCGATGCTGGCTGCCGATGCTAAATCGATGGCGATCATCGCGCTCTTTGTGCTCTTTGTCACGCTCGCTCTGCGCAAGCAATTGACACTGGTTTGTTTCAACGACACCTACGCCCGGGCCACCGGCTGGCCCGTGCAGCTTGTCGATCTCCTGCTGCTTGGGCTCATCATTCTGGTGAGTGTCGCGGGCCTGAGGGCTGTCGGGCTGCTGCTGGTGGTGGCGATGATCGCGATCCCGGCCGCGGCTGCGCGGTTCTGGAGCGATCACCTGGGCCGGATCATCGCGATCTCTGCGGTCATCGGGGGCGTTGCGGGGTCATTGGGTGCTGCGGTGTCGGCGCTGGCGCCGGGCAGGCCCGCGGGCGCGGTGATCGTGCTGACGGCCGGCACGCTGTTCGCTTTGAGCATGCTCTGTGCGCCAAGGCGTGGTCTTATTGCCGGCGCAATCGTGCGCGTGCGCTCGCGCCTGACGATCCTCTCTGATCACACGATCGAGACGCTCTGGGAACGCAGCGAAGAGGGTACCTCGCCCGATATGGGGCCGGTGCGTGAGCTGCCCGGGGGCCTGAGGGGCAAGGTTGTCTTTCTCTTGCTGCGCCTGCGTGGCTATGTCCAATCGCTCGGCAGCGCGTACGCGCTCACGCCCGCGGGGATGGCCGAGGGCGCGCGGCTCAGTCGGAATCATCGTCTCTGGTCGGCCTACCTGACGACTCACGCCGACATCGCCCCCTCGCACGTGGACTGGTCGGTCGATCAGGTCGAGCACGTGCTTTCGGATGAACTCGTGCGCACACTCGAGCGCATCGTCCAGCTCGAGGATGAGCGGGCATGACCGACGCGATGCACCATTTCCTCGTGGGCGATCTGGTCGCGCTCCTGTCCTGCACGCTGGCGGTCGTGACCTGCGGCATCCTTGGCAGCTATCTCGTGCTCAAACGTGAGAGCCTGCTTGGCGACGCCATCTCGCACGCGGTGCTGCCCGGCTTGGTTGTTGCGTTCATGATTGCCAATTCTCGCGCGCCCGTGCCCATGTTCATCGGCGCGGGCGTGGCTGCGGGGCTGACGGTCCTGCTGACGATGCTCGTCCGGCGCTTCGGCGGCGTCGAGCCGGGGGCTGCCATGGGCGTGGTGTTCTCGGTGATGTTTGCGCTGGGTGTGTATCTCATCGAATCCGATGCGATCCGGGATATTGACCTTGACGCTTCCTGCGTGCTGTACGGACAGGTCGAGTATCTTGTTTGGTGGGATGCGCCAAAGGACTGGACCGCGTATCTGAAGCTCTCGACCTACACGGACACGGGCATCCCCTCTGCCTTGCCGGCGCTTGCGGCGGTATTCGTGGTGGCGATCGCGTTTGTGGTGATGTTCTTCAAGGAGCTGCGCATCACGACGTTCGATCCGCAGATGGCAAGGGCTGCGGGTATCCCGTCGTGGCTCGTGCAGGGGACGCTCGTCTTGCTTGTGTCGCTGGCGGTCGTGGCGTCGTTTCAGGCGATAGGGTCGATCCTGGTTATCGCGATGCTCATCTGCCCGGCGGCGACGGCTCGGATGCTCACCGACAGACTCGGGGTGCAGGTTGCGCTCTCGGGTCTTGTCGCGGGATTGTGCGCCATCGCCGGGTACTTCGCGGGCGCCAAACTGCCGACGGCTCTAGGCGCTGAGCACGCGCTCAATATCGCGGGGATGATCACGGTCGTTGCCGGAGTCGTGTTCGCAGCGGTGTGTTTCGCCTCACCGAGCCACGGCTTAATTGCCCGGGCTTTGCGCCAGCGCCGACTGGCCGAGCGGATCGCGATCGAGGATCTGCTGGGTCTTGTCTACCGCAGCGGCGAGGCGGGCGAGGCGTTCGTTCCGGTCGGGCCGATGCGGGCGGCTGGGATGCCCATCGGGCGGGCCCAGAAGCTCGGGCTTGTGCGCCAAGAAGCGGAGAAGCTGATGCTGACCGATCAGGGACGCACCCGGGCCGAGGGCTTGATTCGGCGGCACAGGCTCTGGGAGGGGTATCTGGTCGAGCGGGCGGGGCTTCGGCCCGACCACGTTCACGCGACGGCCGAGCTTCTTGAGCATGTCGATCAGGCTGAGGCGATCCCGAGGCAATCTGGGGCTGTCGATCCTCACGGCAAGGCGATCCCGCCGGCGACGGAGGATGGGCCGAAGGCGGGCTGAAAGTGTCTGGGCGGCTGTGAATCACCCGAATTGGTCCCCCGGTGCCAGCCCCCCAATACTCCTGCATGCCCCACACGTCCGATGCGTCCTGTGCTTCGATGGCCCGGCTCGATGAGTTGGTCCAGTCGCTTTTGCAGTCCGAAACCGAGAGCCCCGTGCGCCAAACGCTCGACCCTGCAAAGGCGGTCGATGATCTGGGGCTGATGATCCCGGCTGGCGGGCTGACGATCGAGGAGACGATCGACAAGCTGCGGAGCGTGGTCTTTGCGACGCCGGTGACGACGGGCAAGGGCTTTTACAACCAGCTCTTTGGCGGCCGCGAGCCGGTCGCGGTGCTGGCCGAGATGCTGGCGGCGGTCCTGAACACGTCGATGTACACCTACAAGGCAGCGGGTGTGCAGGTGATTCTTGAGCAGATTCTGCTGGACAAGATGGCGGCCCTTGCGGGCATGACCGGCGGCGACGGGCTCTTCACGCCGGGCGGCTCGATGTCGAATCTGGCGGCCATGATCATCGCGCGCAACGAGAAAGTCAGCGGCACGCGCGAGGAGGGCTTGCCGGGCGGTCGGCACATGATGTACACGTCGGCCGAGTCGCACTACTCCGTGCGCAAGAACGCGGGGCTGATCGGGCTCGGGCGTGAGAACGTGCGCAAGGTGCCGGTGGACAGCGCCGGGCGGATGATCCCCGATGAGCTCGAGCGGATGATCAAAGAGGATCAGGAGCGCGGCAACCACCCGACCATGGTCATCACCACCAGCGGCACGACGGTTATGGGCGCGTTCGATCCGATCAAGCCGATCGTTGAGATCGGGCACCGACACGATCTCTGGGTGCACGTTGACGGCGCGTTCGGGGGCAGCTCGCTGCTCTCCAAAGAGCACTCGGCTCTGATGGAGGGCGTCGGGCTGGCGGACTCGCTGACGTGGGATGCGCACAAGATGATGGGCGTGCCACTGATCTGCTCGGTGATGCTGACGCGTGAGCCCGGGCTGACGAGCAAGCACTTTGATGAGGCGGCGACGTATCTGTTCCAGCAGGACGAGGACAGGCTGAACCCCGGCACGCGCTCGCTGCAGTGCGGCAGGCGGAACGATGCGCTCAAGCTCTGGGCCGCCTGGCAGCACCTGGGCGATTCGGGGTATGAGAAGAGGTTGCACCGGCAGATGGAGCTTGCGGCTCACTTCCGCGACCGCGTCGCCGAAGATCCGGAACTGACGCTCAGCTTCGAGCCCGAGTGGATCAACGTCTGCTTCGAGGTGACGGGCAAGCCCAGCGACAAGATCTGCGACCTGCTCGACAAGCGCCAGCTGGCCAAGCTCGGCTGGGGGATCGTGTTCGGGCGGCGGGTGATCCGGATGGTCTGCGTGAATCCGGCTCTGAGCGAGACGGACCTCGATGAGCTCTTGGCAAACGTCAAGCTGGTGGCCAAGGAGCTGCCCGAGGCGGACAACGCGATCGACAACCGACAGGCTCTGGGCGACTGATTGACGCCCGAATGCCCTATCGTCCGGGTCCATGGGCGACGGCAAACCCACACCAGCGATGCGCCAGTACGCGCGGTTCAA
>Ga0070726_10004021_pt1 | contig 12004 bp, 8 predicted proteins | sample tdAd471_FD_67275 | JGI IMG/M metagenome (GOLD analysis project Ga0070726, IMG submission 67275) | Marine sediment microbial communities from the Atlantic coast under amendment with organic carbon and nitrate - tdAd47.1 | ecosystem: Environmental > Aquatic > Marine > Coastal > Sediment | place...
CGGGCACGCCTTGGGCGATCACCTCGTCGGCATCATCGAAATCACCATCAAGGAGATCGTTCTCATCGAACGCTTCCGCCTCGTGAGCGGCAGGCTCGGACTCGGATTCAGCGTCGGTTTGGTCGTCGGGATCTGGCGCGGCCCGGGTGGGCGCTTCGATGCCCGCAGCCAGCACCGTGTCGGCATCGTCGAAGTCGCCATCGAGCATCTCGTCGGCAAGCTCGGAAAGCTCTTCATCCACCGCGTCGACTGTGGATCTGGATTCAGTTGAGACCTCTACAGATGCCGCGGCGTCTTCGAGCATCGCATCGACCTGAACGTCGAGTGAGGCTGTTTCCACTTCGACTGCTTCGGGCTCATCTGCGGTCTCGTCGATCTCGGCTTCCTCAGTAACCTCGGTTTCTACTGTTTCGGGCGCGGCTGTGGTTTCGACCTCTTTCGCTTCGGGCTGCTTGATGGCATTGATCGAAGCTGCGGTCTCGAAAGCCTCGTCGGGCAGATTGGCTTCCTCGATCTGGCGCTCGAGCTTTGCGGTCGCCTCGGTCATCCCAGCAACAAGCTGATCGATCTGCTGATCGAGAGATGGCTCCGGATTGTTCTGCTTCTGGTTGGGCATGGTTGCGAAGAGCCTCGCGCCCATGATCGACTCGCCGAGGGCCTTACTCAAGGGATATTGGACCTCTTCTCTGAGATTCCGGGCTAGCCTCTCCTCAGATGCACAGGATTTCTCTGGTCAATTCGGCTGATCCCCTCCTGCAGGGCGAGTGCGTCCGCATCACCGGCGACGAAGCAAAGCACGCGGTGAAGGTCAAAAGACTCGAGCCGGGCGAGCGAATCGAGCTTCTGACGGGCTTTGGGCTCATCGCCGAGGCCTCGATGGTGGGGGCTGAGAAGCTGGGTAAGAAGGACGGCTGGGCGATCGATGTCCGTGTCGAAGCGGTCCGCAGGGCCCCGCCGATTTACCCGCAGATCGATGTCCGCTCGGCTGTCCCCAAGGGGCCGAGGCTCGAAGAAATGGTCGACCAGCTCAGCCAGGTCGGAGCGGCCAGCTGGGGGCCTTTGCGTTCCGAGCGTTCGGTCGTGAACCCGCGTGAGGGCAAGCTCGAGCGATTGGAACGGGTCTGCCAGGAGTCCGCCAAGCAGTGCGGCCGGGCGTGGCTCTTGCAGGTCCAGCCCTCATTGAGCTTCAAACAGCTGCTCGATGCACCCGGCCCGGTGGTTGTCGCCGATGCCTCGGGCGAGCCATACAAACCAATGCGCACCCAGCGGCTCACACTGGCAGTCGGCCCGGAGGGCGGCTGGTCGAGCGCGGAGCTGGAGCTGCTCCGCCGGAGCGGGGCGAAGATCACCCGGTTCGGGTCGCACACCATGCGAGTCGAGACGGCCGCGGCCGCGGCTTGCGCGATCGTCATGGATCTGGAGCAGCGTCAGGGCCCGCCGCCGGGTATACCCGATGTGGAGGTATCACAATGAAGAAGCTCGCAGCAGTCGTTCTGACCTCGGTACTCACTTTGACCGCGCACGCCCAGGAGGAACTCGAAGACCGCGCCACAGCCATCGCCGAGCGCGCCATCGAGTATCTCCGCGCTCAGCAGCACGACGCCGGCGGATGGAGTGTGCGAGATGAAGGCCCGAACTTCCCCGCAGTCACCGGGCTCGTGGTGACGGGCATGCTCCTGGATCCAGAGATCAACGCGGGCGACCAAGATGTTGGCGAGGGCCTCGGGTACATCCTCAGTTTCCGTCAGCCCGACGGTGGGATCTACGACCGCGTCTTGGCCAGCTACAACACCGCGATCTGTCTCTCGGCGCTCACACTCGCGCGCGACGAGCTGCCCGTAGCGGAAGTGAGCGTCGAGCCGGCGGTGAAGTTCCTGCGTCAGCTCCAGTGGGGCGCGGATCAAACGGTGCAAGGCGCCCTTTCGGATGAAGCCCAGCCCGTGGCGCGCACGCATCCGTTCTATGGCGGCGTCGGGTACGGCAGCCACAGCAGGCCCGACAACTCCAACCTCAACTTCTGGCTCCAGGCGCTGCAGGACGCGGGTGTGCCGGGCGATGACCCCGCGGTGCAGCGGGCGCTCGTCTTTCTTGAGCGCACACAGATGAACGGCGCGACAAACCCGATGCCCTACGCCGAGGGCTCGACCCAGGGCGGGTTCATCTACTCCGTCGGCACCTCGGGCGACGAGACCGACACCGGCGAGTCCAAGGGCCCGACGATCGAGGAGACACTCTCGGACGGCTCGACCGCCAGCAGGCTCCGCGCGTACGGCTCGATGACCTACGCGGGCTTCAAGAGCTTCGCCTACGCCGGCCTCGATCGCTCCGACCCGCGCGTGATCGCGGCCCGCAAGTGGATCGCCCAGAACTACACACTCGAAGAGAACCCGGGCGTCGGGACCGACGGGTACTACTACTACCTCATGGTCTTCGGGCGGGCGCTCAACACTTGGGGCGAGAAAGTCGTCAGCGTCCAGGAAGAAGACATGATGCACAGGCGAGACTGGGCCGAGGATCTGATCGATACACTCGAAAGCCTCCAGCAATCCGACGGCTCGTTCCGCGTGGTCGATGACCGCTGGATGGAGTCGGACCCCGTGCTCATCACCGCGTACAGCCTGATCGCGCTCCAGCAGGCGCGTGAACACCTCGAAACCCGCTGAAATTTCCGGAGTTCCACAGCATGCCCGATCATCCCGCGCACTACATCAACCTCACCGAGAAAGCCCGCCAGGCGTCCCGACTGCACTCGGTCGGTGCGCTGCTGGGCTGGGATCAGGAAACCTACATGCCCGCCGGCGGCGCCGATTCGAGGGCGGGCCAGCTCTCGCTCATCGCGAGGCTGCACCACGAGATGTGCACGTCCAAAGAGCTTGGCGCACTCATCACAGAGTGCGAGTCCGACGAACGCCTGACCGAGGGCGACACGTGCGAGTCGGCCAACATCCGCGAGATGCGCCGAGACTACGACAAGCAGACCAAGGTCCCCGCGAGGCTGGTCTCCGAGCTGACCGAGGCCACCAGCCGCGCGCAGCACGCGTGGAAATCGGCGCGGGCCGACTCGAACTTCGCGGTCTTCCGCCCGTTTCTCGACAAGGTTCTTGAGCTGAGCCGCGAGAAGGCCAGCTGCCTGGCTGACGGCAAGGGCGAGCTCTACGACGCGTTGATCGATACATACGAACCGGGCGTCAAGGCGAGCGAGATCGAGGAGGTCTTTACGCCGCTGCGCAAGCAGATCACCGACATCGTGCGCACGATCGCCGAGAACGGCAAAGCGCCCAGCACCGAGATCCTCGAACGCCCCATCGCGACTGCCAAGCAGGAGGCGTTCGGCAAGTTTGTTGCCAAGTCCTGCGGCTTCGACTTCGAGCGCGGGCGCCTCGACATCACCACGCACCCGTTCTGCGAGGGCGTCGCCCCGGGCGACACACGCATGACCACGCGCTACCGCGAGTCGAGCTGGACCGATTCGCTCTACGGCATCATGCACGAGATGGGGCACGGGCTCTACGAGCAGGGCCTGCCGCTGGGTGATTCACACGGGCAGGGGCACGTCGAGAGCCAGTTCGGTCTGCCTTGCGGCCAGGCGGTGAGCCTTGGGATCCATGAGAGCCAGAGCCGACTCTGGGAGAACGCGGTCGGGCGGAGCCTTGCATTCTGGACGTGGGCGCTGCCTCACGCGCAGAAGCACCTGGGTCAGGTGATGGGCGACCAGACGCCCGAGTCGCTCACCCGCGCGGTGAACACGGCCGACCCGTCCTTCATCCGTGTCGAGGCCGACGAAGGCACGTACAACCTGCACATCATGATCCGCTTCGAGCTCGAGCGGGCGCTGCTTTCGGGCGATCTCTCGACAGCCGACCTGCCCGAAGCGTGGAACAAGGCGTACAAGGATGCGCTTGGTCTGGATGTGCCAAACGACCGCGAGGGCTGCCTACAGGACGTCCACTGGTCGTTCGGCCTGATCGGGTACTTCCCGACATACACGCTCGGGAATCTCTACGCGGCCCAGTTCTGGGAGAAGGTCCGCGAAGAAAACACGGATCTGGATGAGCAGATCGCCAAGGGCAATTTCGCGCCGCTTTTGAGCTGGTTCCGTTCGAGGGTTCATATCCACGGCAGGCGGTACACGCCCTCGCAGCTGTGCGAGCGCGCCACGGGCAAGCCGCTCTCGGCCGAGCCGCTGGTGCGCCAGCTCAAAGAAAAGCTCTATCCGGCGTACGGCATCAAGCAGTAAAGCTCAGAGCTTCGTTTCCGCTTCGAGCTCGTGGACAAGTGCATCGGCGAGGTATTCGTACTGCGCGAGCGTGTTGTAGACCTGCGCGCTCAGTCGGATGTAGCGTTTGCCGTCGAAGGGCTGACCCAGATAGGCGCTGGGCACCCAGACGGGCACCTGCACGCCGTGGTTCGTGACGAGATTGTCCTGCAGCGCGTTGGAGTAGAGCGTCGGTCGCTTGGCGATGGCCTTACGCCGCTCGGGCGGGGTGTCAGGCAATGGCACCACCGCCAGCGGGCCGATGAGCTCGTCCGAGGCGGGAGCGGTCATGCCGAGTCGCTCAAGCAGCACGTCCCGGCCGCGCATCACCAGATCGCGGTTGTGCGCGATGATCTCGCTCCAAGGCCTTTCCGCGCACTCGGGGACGCGCTCGACCGCGTCGGCGATGGCGAGCCTTGCGGTTGGGTCATCGGTGCCGACGTAATCGAATTCGAGATTGAACTTGCTGCGGTTCTTTGTGCCTTCCGTGGCGTTGGCAAAGTTGGAGAGCGCCAGCGGGCGGAAGCCCTGCTGGTGCTCTGGGCGGACGTAGAGAAAGGCCGAGCCCTTGGGCGAGCAGAGCCATTTGTGGCAGTTGGAGGTGATGAAGTCGGCGCCGATCTTGGTGACATCCATCTCGATCGCGCCCGGGCCGTGGGCGGCATCGACGAGTGTGGTGATGTCCCGTGCGCCCAGCGCGTGCACGAGGCGCGCGGCCGGCAGGATCAGGCCCGTCGGGCTGGTGATCAGGCTCATCATGCACAGGCGCGTGCGATCGGTGACGCCCGACATGACGATCTCAAAGAGCTGGTCTGCTGTAACGGGCGCGGGCTGATCGAGCCAGGGCAGTTCGACACTGACGACCCTGGCCCCGGACCTGGCCGCGGCCCGTTTAATGATGTTCTGGCACGCGGGATACTCGTGGCTGTTGACGAGGATCTCGTCGCCCGGGCCGAGCGGTTTGCCGCCCTTGAGCCCGATGCCCTGCATCGCGTTGTCGAGCACGGTCGCGACCGACTGTGTGGCGTTGGCGAGGAAGACGTAGTCTTCTGGGCGGCCGCCGGTGAGTGAGGCGATGGCTCGGCGCGAACGGTCGGTGTGGTGGAAGAGCTCATCGCAGTAGAAGCTGACGGGCTCGCGCTCGATGCGGTCGCGCATCTGCTGCTGGGCCTCGATGACGGGCGTGGGGCACGCGCCGAACGAGCCGTGATTCAAGAAGACGAGGTCGGGATCGAGCCGCCAGTGGTGCGCGACAGCCGAGCGCGAGGGGCGTTGTTTCGTGTGCATCTTGGTCAAGGGTATGCGGGTGCCGGGGCTTGTCCCGAGAGGCAAGCCGTGCGCGCGTAGTGAGCCAATCACGGCTTGCCGAGGACGGACAAGCCGTGGCACCCCGAGTACGATCAGGCCAGTATGTCGAGAGCGGAGCCTGCGCCGAGTGTCGCGGCCGCGTTCTGGTCGGACGGATCGGCATAGAACCGCATCGCACGGCTGGCCATGGGGCTTGCGGGCGATGGGCTCGGCTCGTGCGCTGGTTCAGTGACACGGGCGGCGACCAGCCTTGCCATGCTCTGAGGTGGTGTCTGGGCCAGAGCGGGGGCCGAGGCCTGAGTTTGACGCTGGGCCTGGCTTGAGAGCTCAACCGTGTCGGCTCGGTCGGCGAAACGCAGGCGAGCCGAGGCGTCGATCAGCTTCGGCTCGCGCACCGCCGCCTGCTTGGCGGCCGGGCTGGCGTGTTGTGTGAAACTGATCCGGTCCATGCCTTGGGTCTCTCCTGACAGGGACGAGTGTATCCGCCCGCATCACATTCGGGCCGTCACGGGTGACACTTCGTGTTATCGGGCTTGGTAGCGGCCTTGCAACGCGCAAAATGAACCCCCTGCGTGCGCAGGGGGCTCGTTGAATGCGTCTACGAGCAGGATCAGTCCTCGTCGTGGTGTCCCTTGAACTCGGCGATCACCGAGGCCTGCACGTTGGGCGGCGTCTGCTCGGCGTGGCTGAAGTCCATCGTGTACGAGCCCGCGCCCGCTGTCATGCTCTTGAGCTGATTCGAGTAGTTCTGCAGCTCCGACAACGGGGCCTGTGCTTTGACGATGACCGTGTCGGCCCCGACCATCTCCGTGTCCTCTACACGCCCGCGCTTGGTCGACAGATCGCTTGCGATATCGCCCATGTAGGAACTGGGGATCGTCACCTCCAGATGCACGAAAGGCTCGAGCAGGATCGGCTTGGCCTTCTGCACCGCGTCGATGAACGCTCGCTTGCCCGCCTTGATGAACGCGACCTCTTTTGAGTCCACCGCGTGGTACTTGCCGTCGTACACCTCGACCCGCACGCCCGTCATCGGATAGCCCGCGACAGCCCCGGTTTTGAGGACATCGCGGATGCCCTTCTCGATAGCCGGGATGTACTGCCTGGGGATCGAGCCGCCGACAGTGCCGTTGACGAACTCGAAGGCGGGCTCCTCGCTGTGGGAGTCCTCGATCGCCAGCGGCTCGACGCGGAGGTAGACCTCGCCGAACTCGCCCGAGCCGCCCGACTGTTTCTTGTGCCGGTGGTGTCCCTCGGACTTGGCGCTGACGGATTCCTTGAAGGCGATTTTGGGGACGGACGTCTCGATCTCGATGCCGTACTGGTCTTTGAGTTTCTCGTTGATGACGCGGAGGTGCAACTCGCCCAGGCCGCGCATCACGGTCTGGTTGGTGGCGGCCACGCGCTCGATGATGAGGCTCGGGTCCTCTTCCATGAGCTTGTGCACCGCGGGTGCGAACTTGGCTTCGTCCTTGTGGTTCTTGAGTTCGACCGCGACACCATACATGGGCTTGGGCAGCGGCAGGCGCTTGAGGTGCACGGTGTCGGCGCTGTGGTCGCTGTGCAGCACGGACCCGAAGTGGATCTCATCGATCTTGGCGACGGCCCCGATATCGCCCGGGCCAAGCTCGTCGACCTCGATATTCTGATTGCCGAGACGCTTGAAGATGTGCGCGACGCGCACGGGCTTCTTGCTGGCGCCGATGTAGACCTCGTCCTTTGGTTTGATCATGCCCTGGTGCACGCGGAAGACGCCGAGCTTGCCGATGTGCCTGTCGCTGGCGACCTTGAATACGTGCGCCAGCAGCGGCTTCTTGGCGTCTGCGGTGTAGTGGTAGGGCTTCTCGTCTGTCTGCCCGCCGCCCTCAACGAATTGTCGCGGGTTGCCTTCGAGGGGGCTTGGCATGTAATCGACGATGACGTGCAGGAGGTCATCGATGCCCGCTCCGGTCTTGGCCGAGCAGAAGCAGATGGGCACGAGGTGCCCATCTCGCATGCACTTCTCGAAGGCGGTATGAAGTTTTTTCGGGTCGAGCTGGCCGCCCTCGAAGTAGGTCTCGGTGAGCGCTTCATCGACCTCGACGACCTGCTCCTGGATCTGCTGGTGGGCATCTTCGATCGAGCCGAACACGGGCGTTGCGCCGTCGGCTTTCTCGGTCTCGAAGACGTTGACGACGTTCTCGCCGCCGGCGGTGGGCAGGTTGATCGGCAGGCACTCCATGCCGAAGGCGTTACGGATGCGTTCGACGAGTCCTTCGAGGTCGATGTTGTGCTCGTCGATCTTGTTGATCACGATCGCCCGGGGCAGGTTGCGCTCCTTGGCGATGTTGAAGATGCGGCGGGTGACGGTCTCGATGCCCTTGCCCGCGTCGATGACGACCATTGCGGTCTCGACCGCGGGCAGGCTCGCGATCGCGTGGCCGATGAAGTCGCCAAGCCCCGGCGTGTCGAGCAAGTTGACAACGACGCTGTCGCCCGACATGTGGCTCTTGGCCTCGAAGTGGACCATCGTCTGGTGCAGCGAGTGCTGGTGGTGGTGCTCTTCCTCGGCCCAATCGCTGACGGTGTTCTTGTCCTGGATGCTGCCCATGCGCTGGGTGACGCCCGCTGCAAATAACAACCGCTCGGTGAGTGTGGTCTTGCCGGAACCACCGTGACCAACCAGAGCGATGTTGCGGATTTCAGCGGGCGGGTGTGCAGTCGCCATGATGGCGGCCCTCCTTTCGGGCCGCTCGCATGCCTTCGAGAGTCGCGTTTGAGCGACGCACGACGGTGGGGGCCGCGGGCGGCCGGGACAAAGAATTGTCACGGTGAGCCACACGAAGCCAGGTCCGGCGTGTCGACGGGCGTCCACCTGAAACACCCCGCCGGGCTCGCCTTGCTGGCTCACCCGTCTCGAACCGATTCAGTATACAGGAAGCTCCCTCCGGCGCCCATCACTCGGCAAACGGCCGCCACACCTATCCTTGGGCAATGAGTACCCCGATCACCCGATTCGCACCATCTCCGACCGGCCACCTCCATATCGGGGGCGCCCGAACCGCTTTGTTCTGCGCGGCTTATGCGCACGGCCACGGCGGGCGGTTTGTTCTGCGGATCGAGGACACCGATCAGAAACGCTCTTCAGAGGCCGCCGCCGCTGGCATCCTTGAGGACCTCGCCTGGCTTGGCATCACGTGGGAAGACGGCCCGGCCTTCGGCTCCATCGGGGGCGATGCGCGGGGTGTGGGGCCTTACTACCAGTCCCAGCGACTGGATCTCTACAACGCGGCGATCCAGAAACTGATCGATTCGGGTCAGGCCTACCCCTGCTTCGACACGCCCGAAGAACTCGCCGAGATGCGCAAAGAGGCGGAAGCGAACAAGCAGACGTTCATCTACCGCCAGAGCAAAGGCTACGACCACGACTCGGCGCTCAAACGCGCCGAAACCGAGGAGCACGTCCTGCGCTTCAAGATGCCCGCCAAGGCGGTCACCGTGAAGGACGAGATCCTGGGCGAGGTCGTGTTCAAATACGAGGAACTCGACGATCTTGTGATCCGCAAGCGTGATGGCTTCCCGACGTACCACTTCGCGGTTGTCGTCGATGACGAGGCTATGGGCGTCACGCATGTCATCCGCGGGCAGGAGCACCTCAACAACACACCCCGGCACGTCGCGCTGATCGAGGCGCTCGGCTACAGCGTGCCCGCGTTTGCGCACTTGCCACTGATTTTCAACCCGGACGGGTCGAAGATGAGCAAGCGTGACAAGGACAAGGCCGTGCGTGCAGCTGTGAAGGCTGCGGGCGATGTCACAGCCGAGGACGCGGGTGTCGACGAGGGCGTTTTCAAGAAGTGGCAGAAGGACAAGTCGGTGCAATTGCCCCAGGACAAGCTCGTTCCGCTGGCAGAGAAGCTGCATGTCGAGCTGCCCGAGATCGAGGTCGAGGACTTCCGCCGCTCGGGCTATGTGCCCGAGGCGGTGGTGAACTACATCGCCCTTCTCGGCTGGAACCCGGGCGAGAAAGAGGCGGATGGCAAGGATCTCGAGCGATTCGACCGGGCGTACCTGGATTCGAAGTTTGATTTCGGGCGTGTGGGCAAGGCGGCCAGCAAGTTCGACCGCGAGAAGCTCCGCGCGTTCAACTTCGATCTGATCAAATCGATGGAGCCGGCCGAGTTTGCCAAGGTCTGGCGCATCTGGGCCGAGCGGTATGACGAGTTGCTTGTGCAGCTCTTGAGCGCTGAACAGATGCACATGCTCGCGCCGGCGATCCAGCCCCGAGCGATCACGCTCAGCGAGGCCCGCCAGCCGATCGCTTTCTTGTTTGTTGATGCCGATGCGATCGAGTACGACGAGAAAGCGGTGGCGAAGTTCATGCACAAGGGCGAGCCCGCGGGGGCGGACGTGCTGCGCGATTTTGCGCCGAGGCTCGCCGAGCTTGAGCCGTTCGCGCCAGAGGCGATCGAGGCGAGGCTCGCCGACTACTGCGAGCACGAAGGGCTCAAGATGGGCTCGCTGGCTCAGCCGATCCGGATTGCGCTGACCGGGGCCGCGGTCAGCCCGCCGCTGGGCGTGTCGCTTGCGGCTCTTGGGAAAGAGGAAGTGCTCCGCCGGATCGAGCGTTGCCTGAGTGCTGTTGGTGTATGACCGATCCTCTGCGCCAAGCCGAGGTCGAATCGCCCGAGGAAGAAGAGCGGTCGCTCTCGGGTGAGGCGATCGAGGCGGATCTCGAACTGGCGCGCGCGAAAATGACGCGATGTCGGGCGGTGGGTGACCACTCCAGGGCCCGTCTCCGCGATGTCGTGGCCGAGTCGTGCGACGCGCGGAATGCCTCGTTCGTGGATGCTGTCGGAATGAGGCTCGTGCTGCGCGATTGCCAACTGCTCGGCGTGGATGTCTCGGGCGGCGTGCTGCGGGACTGCTTGTTCGAGGGCTGCCAGCTCCGCATGGCCCGGGCGTTCGGCTCCCGCTTCGAGCGGTGCTGGTTTCAGAATTGCGACCTGCGCGAGGCCGAGTTCGAGGAGGCCCGGTTCGATCGCGTGGCCTTCCGCGATTGCGATCTCCGAGGCGCTCGCCTGCTGCGGTCGGGGCTCTCGAGCGTCGATTTCCGGGGGAGCCGAGTCGAGGGCCTGGCGGTCAGCCCGGATCGCGTTACTGGGGCGGTCATCGCCGGCGAGCAGGCGGACGTCTTCGCGGCGGCTTTTGGGCTCCGGGTGCTTCCGATAAACCCCGACGAATCCTGATCTTGCGTCAGTGAGGCGATTTTTTGCCAGTTGAACATGAAGTCGTTGGAACACTGACATGCGTTGCTGGGTTTCTCCGTGCCCGGGCCGATTGGGCCCGCGTGAAGGAGAGTTCGCAATGTCCGCATTCGAGAGACTGACCAGCCCGATCGAGTTTGGCGAGGTTGCTGCCCCCAACCGGATCTTCATGGCCCCATTGACCCGCTCGCGGAGCAAGCAGCCGGGCGACATCCCCTGGGAGCTCAACGCCGAGTACTACCGCCAGCGGGCGGGCGCTGGGCTGATCATCTCGGAGGCGACGCAGGTGAGCCCGCAGGGCAAGGGCTACGCCTTCACGCCCGGCATCCACAGCGAGGAACAGATCAACGGCTGGAAGCAGGTCACAGAAGCGGTCCACGAGGCGGGCGGGCGAATCTTCCTCCAACTCTGGCACGTCGGGCGGATCAGTCACAACGACCTCCAGCCGGGCGGTGAGGCACCCGTCGCGCCGTCGGCGATCGCGGCCAAGACGCAGACGTACACCAGCGCTGAGTCGGGCATGGTGCCAACTTCCCTGCCCCGTGCGCTCGAAACGGGCGAGATCCCCGGCATCGTCGAGCAGTTCCGCACCGGGGCCGAGAACGCCAAGAAGGCGGGATTCGACGGCGTGGAGATCCACGGCGCCAACGGCTACCTCCTCGATCAGTTCACACGCGATGGCACCAACAAACGTACCGACAACTACGGCGGGTCGATCGAGAACCGCATCCGACTCCCTCTGGAAGTTGCCAAAGCGGTGGCCGACGTCTGGGGGCCGGGGCGTGTGGGCTACCGAGTGAGCCCGCTCGGGCAGTTCAACGACCTGACGGACTCGACGCCCTTCGAGACGTTCGGCGCATTGGCTGAGGGGCTGGGCAAGCTGGGGCTGGCGTACCTGCACAACGTCGAGGCGTTCGCGGGCACGCCACGCGATGACGAGGCCGAGCGCGTGATCGCGGAGGTCCGGGACCGGTTCAAGAACGCAGGAGGCAGGATCTACGTGTCCAACGGCGGGCTCGAGCCCAAAGCGGCTGAGGAGCGTCTGGCCAAGGGACTTGCCGACGCTGTGGCATTTGGGACGCTGTTCATCTCGAATCCGGATCTGCCAGCACGGATCGAGCGGGGTGGGCCGTACAACGAGGCGGACCAGTCGACGTACTACGGCGGGACGGAGAAGGGGTACACGGATTACCCG
>Ga0070726_10004022_pt1 | contig 12003 bp, 9 predicted proteins | sample tdAd471_FD_67275 | JGI IMG/M metagenome (GOLD analysis project Ga0070726, IMG submission 67275) | Marine sediment microbial communities from the Atlantic coast under amendment with organic carbon and nitrate - tdAd47.1 | ecosystem: Environmental > Aquatic > Marine > Coastal > Sediment | place...
GCCGTCACGGATAACCGAAGCCTGCAGGGCCAGCATCCGGCGGATGGCGTCCATCGCCTTTTCCGCCCGGCCCTCCTGGATGACGCCGATGATCGCGTTGGCGACCACCACCGCCAGGATCACCAGGGTGTCGGCCACATGCCCCAGGACCGCCGTGATGAGGGCCGAGCCCAGCAGCACATAAATCAGCACGTTGTGGAACTGCAGCAGCAACCGCATCAGGGGGCCGCGCCGGGGCGCTTCCGGCAGGCGGTTCAAACCATGGGATTGCAGCCGGCGCGCGGCCTCGTCTGCCGACAGCCCGTCCCGGCCCGCGTCGCAGGCGGAAAGAGCGTCCTGCGCCGTCACGGCATGCCAGTTCTTCCGCTCTTCGATCGTCGCCCGCTTGGACATCTATCGTCACCGCCTGCAATGGGGGTAGGCCCTCCGCAGCGGACCATGCCGCGCAGGACAGGATGCTGCAACGCACCACAAGCGGCCGCAAGCGCTGTTTGGTGACGGGCGTGAGGCGTTTAGTCGCCGATCTCCATATCCAGGATCGTCGAGCCCAAGGCCTTGCCATGCGCGTCCAGGGCAAGCGAGCGGGTGACGCCGCCCGCAAGCGCGCCGCGGAGGACGAAATTCAGCGCGCGCAGCTGGGGCAGTTCGTAGCGCACCACGTCGCCGCCCATCTGCGGGCCGAAATGCGCCGCCACGCGCTCGGCCGTCACCTCTTGCCGGATAAGCGGCCAGTCCTCCTCGCGATAGGCGATGACGGAGATATTGCAGGTATCTCCTTTGTCCCCGGTGCGCGAATGGGCGATGTCTCGCAGGATCATCTCAGCTCTCCAGGATCGTCACGGTTTGGGACACGAGGTCTTCCGGGATGAAGGTCGATCCGATCGCCACGACCTCCCGCGCCTGTTTGGTGACGCCGCCGCCGCCATAGGGGCCGTTCAGGTACAGGCCTTCCACCTCCTCGCCGATCCGCAGCGCGTCCTCCCGGCTGTCGCAGCGGGCCGCGAAGCGCATGCGAACCTCGCGCGGCGGGGCCTGGGAGGTATTCCCGGGCAGGATGGAGTTGACGCCGATAAGCTCGCCCCGGCTCTCCTGAACCCTCAGGCCCAGTTCCGCCAAGCGTCGCGCGACGAGGTCGATCGCCAGCCTGCCGCGTTCCTCCGCCCCCGGCCCGCCATAGGAAATCTGTCCCTCGCCGATCCAGCCGTCGACATAGCCGACCGAGACTTTCAGCAAGCCCGTGCGTTGGCGCCCCGATGCCCCTTCCACGGCGACCCGGTTCTCGCCTTCCTGCCGGAAACGGGTTTGCGAGAAATCGGCGATCACGTCCGGCTGGAAATAGGCGGAGGGATCGTGGACTTCGTAGAGAAGCTGTTCCGTGCAGGTCGCGGTCGAGACGATGCCGCCGCTGCCATCGACCTTGGTGATGATGGCGCTGCCGTCGGCCTGCACCTCCGCCAGGGGATAGCCGATATGCAGCATGTCGGGCACGTCCTTCACGCCCGGATCGGCGAAATAGCCGCCCGTGACCTGCGCCGCGCATTCCAGCAGATGACCGACGAGCGTCCCCCGGCCCAGGGTCGCCCAATCGTCCCGCGCCCAGCCGAATTCGTGGACCAGGGGGGCCAGGAAGAGCACCGGATCGGCCGCCCTGCCCGTGATGACGATATCCGCGCCCTGTTCCAGCGCGTCGATGATCCCGTCGATCCCGGTATAGGCATTGGCGGAAACCAGCTTGTTGCCGAGTTCGGAAACCGGCCGGCCGCTTTCGTCCAGCCGGTATTCCCCTTCCAGGATCCGGTCGAGCACGTCGTCCCCGGTCACCGCCGCGATGCGCACCCCCTTGATGCCCATTTCCCGCGCCACACGCCGGGCCGCTTCGGCGGCCGCCTGGGGATTGGCGGCCCCCATATTGGTGATGATCCGCGTGCCGTTGGCCCGCGCCGCCGGCAGAACCGCCTTGATGCGGCGCACCAACATCGGGTCGAAACCCGCTGACGGATCGTGCATTTTTTCCTGCTGGGCAAGCGCGATCGTGCGTTCGGCGAGGCACTCGAACGCCAGGTAGTCGAGGCGGCCTTTTTCAGCCAGTTCCACGGCGGGTTCTATACGGTCGCCCGCGAACCCGGCACCGGATCCGATTCTTATTGTCTTCATTGCACCACTTCTCTTGTACGGCGTCCGACACAGTATCCACCGATCAGGATCGCGCCGGCGATGAACGGTCCCAGGGGATTCGGCCAGATGGCCATCGCGATGGCCGCGCCATACAGGCCGACATCCAGCGCCCGCTTGCCGACCAAGCGTGTCCCGGACAGCAGCCCAGGCACCGAGACGACGAGAACCAATCCCGATATCACCGCTTCAAGAACAGAAAGCACGCCGCCGCGCATGGTCATCCCCGGATACAGCAAAAATGTAAAAGGCACGATATAGGTCACAGCCCCCAACCGTACTGCTTCGATCGCGGCTGGCAACCAATCCGTTCTGGCGATGCCCGCGGCGACGAAGACCGCCACGCAGACCGGCGGTGTGATCACCGAAATGGTCGCGAAATAGAAGACGAAGAGATGCGCGGCCAGCGGGTCGATCCCCACCGCAATCATCGCGGGCGCCAGGACCGCGGCGACCAGCACATAGGCCGCCGTGGTCGGCAGGCCCATCCCCATGATCAGGCAGACGAGCCCGACGATCAGCGAGACCAGCACGGCGGAATCGCCGGCCAGCGTGACGATCAGCGAGGAGAGCGTGACACCGATGCCGGTCATGTTGATCATCGACACCAGGATCTGCGCACCGGCCAGCAGGACGCCGATGATGACCATGCCGCGGCCCGCATCGGCGAGGCCGTCGACGACCATGCCGGCCATCGCCCGCAACGGGGTTTGCCCAAGCCGGACCAGGACGAAGGCCAGCAGAAGGCCGCAGATGCCGTAGAAGGCGGAGGTGGAGATCGACCGCCCGAGCCAGATCCCGATGCCGAGTCCGCCCAATGCGCAGAGCACGGGCAGCACGCGGCGCGGCTTCACGATCGTCGCCCAAGGCGGCAACTCATCCTCAGGCACGACGGCGAGCGACCGGCGCAATGCGATCATGTGTACGGTAACGAAGACAGACACGTAGAACAGGACTGCCGGAATGATCGCGGCGAGGATGATCGTGAGGTAGGATACGCCCAGGATCTCGGCCATCACGAAGGCGGCCGCGCCCATGATCGGCGGCGCAATCTGACCGCCGGTGGAGGCCACCGCCTCGACCGCCGCGGCGAGAGGGGCCGGATAGCCCAGCCGCTTCATCATCGGTATGGTGAAATTGCCGGTGGTCGCAACATTCGCGACGGCGGAGCCCGATATCATCCCGAACAGCCCGCTGGCGATGGTGGCGATCTTGGCCGCCCCGCCCGGCTGGCGCCCGCCCAGCCGCATGGCGAGATCCATGAAGGCCTGCCCGCCGCCCGTATGCAGCAGCAGGGCCCCGAACAGTACGAAGGCGGCGATCACCGTCGCCGCGACGCCGGTCAACATGCCCCAGACGCCGAGATCGCCGAGGAAGATCGTCTCGGTCACGAAGGCGATGTCGAACCCGCGATGCTGCAGCGCGCCCGGCAGGTATTTGCCGAACAGGGCGTAGGATATGCCGGTCGCGACCAGGATCGGGAAGATCGGACCGACCGTGCGCCGCCCCAGTTCCAGAACCGCGACCACCAGACCGGCGGTCAGGGCGATGTCGGCCGTTTCCGCCCAAGGCAGCGTCGTCATGATCTTGTCGTAGTTGACGACCACATAGGCGCAGGCCGCCACCGTGGCGGCGGTCAGCAACAAGTCGACGACCGCCCCCAGGGGACGCCATTTCCGGCCGGCGCCGAGGGGGTAGAGCGCGAAACCGAGCGCGGTCACCAGGGCCAGGAATACGGCGCGCTGGATCAATCCCTCGAACGGGCCGGTCGCGGCCGTATAGAAGACGAAACAGCCGACGAGGACGGCCAAGCCCTGCTGCACCCTTTCAAACCCGAATTTGGGAATCATGGACTTGGCCGTCCCGCCTTGATCAATTGGCCGGCTTCAACTTGGCCGGAAGGTCGTATCCGTTCTCGGCGAACCAGCGCGCGGCACCCGGATGAAGGGGCACCGTCCCGTATTGCAGCGTCAATTCCGCAAGATTCACGCCCTTGACGCTGGCCATGGCGTTCCCCTGGACCGAGGTGTCCTCCATGACCGCCTTGACGATCTTGTAGGCCTCCTCTTCCGACAGGTCCGGTCCGGCGGCGACGCCGACGCCGAAGCTCCAGGTCCTGTAGGCCGGAACGCCGTCGGCCGCCCCGGCGGGAATGTCGACCACCGAAATATCAGGCATCTCGGTGACCAGCTTGTCCGCCTGGGCGTCGCTCAAGCCCAGAATGCGGATTGGCGTCTGGGTCGCGATATCCATCGTCGAGGAATCAAGCTTCAGGCCGGCGCCCGATTTGACGTAGCCGGCGACCCGGTTGTCCTTGATGGCGCCGACGATATCCGTGGTGGAACCGCGCACGTAGTCCGCGGCGAGGCCGAGCGTGACGAAGACCGCTTCGGTCGTCGCTTCGGTCGCCGAACCCTTGATGCCCGGATTGAAGCGCACGCCGCTCAACCCTTCCAGGCTCTCGACCCCCGCGTCGGCGCGGGTCACGACATTCTGCGGCGCGCCCGTATAGACCCACAACAGGGACAGTTTCTGCGGATTGCCGTCGAACTTCTTGGTGCCGGCAACGGCGTGCTGGACCACGTTGGTGGTCACCAGGCCCAGATCGACCTGGCCGCGTTCCATGCGGCGGATATTGTCCAACGTCGCCCCGGTCTCGACGACCGTTGCGCTCAGGCCGTCGGCCTTGTCGTTGATCAACTGCCCGACGGCGACGAAATAACCGTAATGGCTGGACGAGGCCGAGGTCGATCCGACCAGCAGGTTCTTGTCCGCTGCCGCCGCGCCGCCGGCAATGCCAAATGCCACGGTGGCGCCCAACAGCGCCCGAGTAATGGTATTCATGATTTCCTCCCTTTTCCGACCTGTTCTTCAGGTTCGCAAGGAACGATAGCGCGGAAACTTTGTTGCTAGAATTTCGTATTATTCTATTATTGTTGCATGAATCGCAATTATCCGGATCTGCGCGACTGCCACGCCTTCATGGCCGTCTACCGTCACGGTTCTTTTCGCCGGGCGTCGGAAGAGCTTGGCCTGTCGCCATCCGCCCTGTCGCGGCAGATCGTCGCCCTGGAGGAATCCGTCGGCGCACGCCTGTTCAATCGCGACACGCGGAACGTCTCGGCGACCGATCAAGGTACGGCCTTCGCGACCTTGGCCGAGCGGATGTTGAACGTCGCGGATCTGGAGATGTCCGACTTCCAGGCCTATCTTTCCGCCCGTCATGGCCGGCTGGTCATCGCCGGATTGCCCTCGGTCACCGCCGGGCTGCTGCCGCGCCTGTTGACCCGGTTCAAGGCGGCCCATCCGAACGTGGATGTGCGCGTGCTGGACGCCCTCTCGGACAGCGTTCTTCATGCGGTCGAAGACGGGGAAGCGGATATCGGCTTCACCGCCGCCACGGTCAGCCCGCGCAGCCGGATTTCCTTCCTGCGCCTCCTGGAGGACCGCTTCATCGCCATCGGCAGGCCGGACGGCGCGCTGGCGGAGGACCGGCCCTATTCCTGGCAGGAAGTCGTGAACATGCCCTTCATCGCGATGGCCAAGGGCACGAGCGTGCGGGAACTGGTCGATTGGGCCTGCCAGCGCATCGGCCACCCGCTTGAGCCGCAATACGAGGTTTCCCACCTCGCCACCGCCGGCGCGCTGGTCAGCGAAGGGCTCGGCATCACCGCCCTGCCCGAACTGACGCTGCCGGTCCTGGGAAACTGGGGGCTGATTCAACGGCCGATCGCCGATTTCGGTACCGAGCGGCGGATCGGTCTGATCTGGCGCGCCGGACAAATACTGTCCCCCAGCGCCGGCGCTTTCTTGGCCGTCGTACGAAGCAACCTGACCGAAGAACCGGCCTGACCCCCGGCTCGGCACGCGGCGCGGTGCCTGCCGTACCGCCATCCTGGGGAAGTCAGCCTTGTCGGCACGTCAACGGCATCCTGCAGGCGGCCCAGGTCGCGAGGGATTGAGGAAAGCAGGGCCGCCCAGAGGATAACTTTGATGACGGTTCCGTCACGCGGCCTTCTCCGGTTTCCGGCTGCGGGCTACGGCGCCGATCCACAGCAGCGCGGACGCGAGGAAGGCAAGAGTCGGCGGCACGGGAACCGCGGTCACGATGTCTTCCGCAAGCGAGGCGCGAAACACCCCCTGCGACCCGTCAGTGAAAAAGGCCTTGAAGGCGATGTCACCGGCGTTGTTCAACGCGGCAAAGTTATTGAAGAAGGACAGCGTCCGCACGGTGCGTATGTCGCCGCCGCCGATATCGAACAGATCGCCTTCGCGGATCAGCACCTCCAGCAGCCCGTCGATGAAAGTGAAAATCGCCGTATCGTTGGCCGCCGTGATGCCCGCCCCGGCATCCTGGTTGAGCGTCGCCGCGAAGGCGAGGTCGCCGCCGGCGTTGAAGTCGGGATTTGCGAAATCGGCGAAGGTTCCCCCGGTATCGCCGGCAAGCCCGCCCTTGACGGCGACCAGTTCCATCAGGCCGCCATTCTCGCGGAATATGCCGACATTGTTGGTGCCGTCGATGCCCGCGCCGGCATCGGTCTTCAGGGTGCCCCGAAACGCGGTGTCACCACCATCGTTGAGGATCGCGCCCCCCGACTGGGCGCCGAAATTATCGAAAACGCCGGCGGTGCCGACGGCCGCCTGCCCTTCCCGGGCCACCAGCCGCAAGTCGCCGTTCTGATCTTCAGCGAACAGAGCGGTGGCCGCGTCGCTGCTGCCGGTCAGGATAGCCTTGAAGGCCAAGTCGCCATCCGCGTTCTGGGAAATATTGCTCAGGCTGATGTAACGCAAATTCGGCGTGTCAGGCGCCGTATCGTCGCGCTGGGCGATGATTTCCAGGGCGCCGTTCCGATCGGTCCAGATGGCACCCTGCGAAATTGGCAAGGACTGGTCCCGGAAGGATCCGACGAAAGCGGTGTCGCCGGCATCGTTGATCTCTATTTTGCTGAAGGCGCTGAATGTGCCCGACGTCCCGGGCGCCGCTTCTCCGATCTGGGTAAAGCTGCTCAGAACACTACTGTTTTCGCGATACAGTTCACGCTGACCATTCAGGGAAGCCCCCAGAAAGGCAACATCGCCGTTACCCGCGATCGTCGGCAGGTCCACGCCGGACTGGAACGTATCATCGGCGCCGGGAATGGCCTGCCCTTCCCGCGCGACGAGTTGGAGTTGCCCGCCAACCGATTTGAAGATCCCCGAATTGCTGGACGGCGGCAATCCCAGGAGCGAGGCAAGGAATACGACATCCCCCGCTTCATTGAGCGTCGGATCGCCGAAGCCCCCAAAGGTCCCCGCCGTGCCCGTGGCAGCCTGCCCCTGGAAGGCCATCGTCGTGAAATCGTAAGTGGCTGACAGCGCCTGGGGAGCGGCGATGATGGAACACGCCGCTGCGGCCCAAGCCAAGCTGGTTAAGCGCATGATGGCCTCCGGTTTGGGATGAATGGTTGCCCAATGGAAACCAGTTTTCCCCAACCGGAGCCAGACACCGGCAGCTAATGTTTCGTTACCTGCGCGTTAACGAACAGGACATCCGCCTCCATCCGCTTAGAGGAATTCGAGCATCGCCTCCCGCTCTTCCGCATAAACCGTGTAGAAGCTGCGCTCCCATTCCTTCAGCTTGAAGTCCAGATAGATATCGCGGAACTCCTCCCCGAAGGTCTCGACGACCAGCGGATCGGACTCGAACCCTTCCAGAGCTTCCAGCAGCGTTCTCGGCAGGCGCCGGATACTGCCGCCCTTCACCTTGTGCACCCCTTTGGCGGAGGCCTTGCCGAGGCTCTGATACAGGTTCTGATTGAAGGGACGGCCGGGATCCGCCTGCTTGGCGATGCCTTCCAGACCGGCGCTGAGCGAAAGCGCGGCGGACAGATAGAAGTTGGCCGCCATGTCCGGGGCTCGGTTTTCGATGCAGGGGCGGCTCATCGGCAAGCGCAGCATGGCGGAGCGGTTGTTGTCCCCGTAGCAGCGCAGCACCGGCGCCCAGCTCATATCCGGCATCGCACCCTGGGCCAGCAATCCCTTGTACGAGTTGTGCGTCGGGCAGGTGATGGCGGAGAGCGCCTGGGCGTGGTCCAACAACCCGGCGACGAAATGATAACCGATATCGGGAAAGGCGATGCCGTGCTTGTCGGCCAGCGTGCCCGTCCCCACCGCATCGCGGTCGAACAGGTTCCTGCCCGTTTCGATATCGGCGAGGGACATGTTGAAATGCGCGCCCGAGCGGAAATCGGAGGAAAAGGGCTTCGGCATGAACGAAGCGACCATTCCCAATTGCTGGGCGATCGACTTCGCCATCAGGCGGAAGAACGTGACGCGGTCCGCCATGGTCAGCGCGTCGGCATAGTCGAAATCGGTCTCGAACTGCCCGTTCCCCCCTTCGGCATCGAAGGAATAGACGCCCCAGCCCAGCTCGTTCATCGCGGTCACGAGCGGGTCCAGGAAACCCGCGCTTTGCACCGTCTGATTCACGTCATAGGCCGGGCACGGTCCCTTGAACCGCCTTTCCTGGAGCTGCGTGATGCCGTCCTCGGTCTTGCGATAGACGTAGAATTCGGTCTCGATGCCCAGATTGAAGACGTAGCCCTGCCTCACCGCCTCGGCGACCGCCTTCTTCAGGATGGTGCGGGAGCAATTGGCATAGGGTTCGCCGTGGTAGTAGAGATCCGCCGCGAACCAGGCGAAGCGCCGATCCCACGGCAGCACCGTCATGGTGTCGAGGTCCGGCACGGCGGCGCATTCGTCCTGTTCCGGGCCGACCAGCCCCATCCCGTCCATCGCGCCGACCGTGAACAGTTCGGACCCTTTGGCCATCTTCTCGAACTTGTCGACGGGAACCGTCTTGGCCTTCGGCACGCCGTTCACATCGACATAGGCGGCGAAGCAGTATTTGACGCCGAGTTCCTCCAACTTCCGTTTGGTTTCGGCGATCAAAGCCGGGTCGTTCACCGTCGCTTCACTCATCTGGCACTCCCAATAATCGGTTCATAGGATTATGGGGTCAGACAGCAAAAAGAAGGCCATTTCCGGGCGATGACGCCTCGACGATACTAAGCCTTTGATTTCCGTGGGCCGGCACATCGATCGTGCCTACCACAGTAAATGACTATTTTTTATGCATGACTATTTTTTATGCACTAATTCGAATTGTTGAGTCCAAAGAATAGGCATCCAGACGCCCGTCAAACAAAAAAACATAGTAGAATCAAACAGAACTGGGCTGGCATATCCATTGCTCTTTCCTTTCCGTCCGCAAGAGGCGGAACCGTACCGAAAGACGGCCAGGAAACAGCACAGGAAATCGCATGCCCCGTTGGGATCTGATGACCAGTACCGAGATCGGCGAGGCGATTGCGTCAGGCATCGACCTCGCCATTCTGCCGGTCGGCGCGACCGAGCAGCACGGCCCTCACCTGGCCAGCGGCTGCGACACCGTTTCCGCGGAGACCATCGCGGTTCTCGCCGCGGAGAAAAGCGGCGCCCTGGTGCTGCCGGGCATTCCCTACGGATGCTCGCTCGGCCATACGGATAAATGGCCCGGCACCCTGTCGCTTCATCCCATGACGCTGACCCAGGTGATCCTGGAATGCTGCCGATGGCTGCAGAAGAACGGCATCCGAAAAGTGCTTCTGCTGTCCGGCCACGCCACCAACGACCCGCCATTGCGAAGCGCGATCCTTCAACTGCGCTACGAGTTTCCGGAATGCCGCTACGCGACGATGGGGCTTTGGGAAATCTCGAGCCGCGCGCGCGATCTGTATCTGCGCGACGGCGACGACATCCACGCCAACCGCGGCGAGACGTCCATCCTGATGCATCTGCGCCCGGAAATGGTTCGCCCGGAAAAGGCCGAGGATGTCGGCGACGTGACGCCAGGGAAGGTCTTCTCCTACGCCATGCCCGCGACCACGCCCAACGGCGTCGTCGGTCGACCCTCGGAATCAACGGCGGCCGACGGGGAGATGATGGTGCGGGCGATCGTGGAGGACCTGGAAGCCTGGATTGAAAAAGCCCTGTCCGAGGGGTGGCCGGCGGTGCCGGATGCCTGCGGACCGGCAGCGGCGGAATGAAAGAAGCCGGAGACATCGACAAAGGCGCGCCGATAACAAGCGCCGGATGAACAGGGAAGAGAAACGGCCCAAAGCCAAGTTTCACGCGGGAAAACCCCGCGATCTGTGGAGAAGGAGAGTACCAAATGCAGACCAACACGTTCCCGCCCAAGAGGTTTTCCGTGGCGAAGATGGCTTCGGCCGTGGCCGTCGCCGCGGCCCTGCTGACCGGCACCGTCGGCGCCGCGGAAGCGAAGACCTACAAATTCGCCTACAACATCTATGTCGGCTTCATGCCTTACGGCTGGATGGAGAAGAGCGGCATCCTCGACAAATGGGCGAAGAAATACGGCGTCGATATCGAGATCATTCAGGTCAACGACTATGTCGGCGGCATCAACCAGTTCACCGCCGGCGAGATCGACGGCATGGCCGTCGCCTCCATGGACGGGCTGACCATTCCGGCCGCCAGCGGCGTCGATACCTCCATCGTCCTGGCCGGCGACTTCTCGAACGGCAATGACGGGATCCTCTCCAAGAAGGTTTCCGACATCAAGGCGCTGAAGGGGGAGACCATTCACCTCTTCGAATTGACCGTGTCGCACTACCTGCTGTCGCGGGCGCTTGAACTGAACGGAATGTCCCTGCGCGACGTGAAGACCGTCAACATCACCGACGCGGATATCGCGCCCGCCTATATGGGTTCCGACGAAATCGTCCATGCCGTCACCTGGAACCCGATGCTGCTGCAGATGGAAACCAAGGTCGCCGGCACGAACCGCATTTTCGACAGCGCCTCCACCCCGGAAGAAATCGTCGACGTGATGCTGATGCATACGGCGACCGTCAAAGAGCATCCGGAAGTGGCCAAGGCCCTGGTCGGTGCCTGGTACGAAACCATGGCGATCATGAACGGCGGCGACGCCGCAGCGGAATCGATGATCGCGGATCTGGCCGACATGTCCGGCGGTTCCGTCGCGGAATACAAGGCGCAGCTCGACAGCACCAAGATGTATTACGACCCGGCCGAAGCGCTCGACCTCATGAACTCCAAGCGTCATCAGAAGACATGGGATTTCGTGCGCACCTTCTCCTACGATGTCGGCTTGTTCGGCGAAGCGGCCGCGTCGGCTGACTTCGTGGGCATCGAGTTCCCGGACGGCACGGTTCTGGGCGACAAGGGCAACATACAGCTGCGCATCAATTCATCCTTCACCGAAATGGCCGTGAAGGGCGAACTCTGATCGCATGTCGTCATGGAATGCCGGTGCGGCCAGGGCTTCGTCCGCACCGGCTTCCGCGACATGCCATCCCGAATAGATCTCACGCTCCTTAAAGGTCAGGGTCATGCGTCGCGCCATCAACTACGTACCGGACCGGCATAGCGGTCTGCTTCTGGCGATCGTGCCTTTCGCCTTCCTGCTCGGCGCCTATTTCGTCGGCTCGGACGCGCGCCTCAGTGCCAACCCGGACGACAAGCTGATGCCGGGCCTGCAGGCATTCATCGACGCCATCAACGCGCTGGCCTTTACGGAGAACCGGCGCACCGGCGAGTACATCTTCTGGACCGACACGCTGATCAGCCTGCAGCGCATTTTCCTCGGCCTGTCTGTCTCGACCGTCATCGCGGTGGTGCTGGGACTGCCGATCGGCCTGCTGCCGTATCTGAACAGATTGTTCGGTCCGTTCATGGCGGCCTTCTCCCTCATCCCGCCGCTCGCCGTCCTGCCCATTCTTTTCATCATTTTCGGATTGGGCGAATTGTCCAAGATCGTCCTGATCATCT
>Ga0070726_10004025_pt1 | contig 11996 bp, 9 predicted proteins | sample tdAd471_FD_67275 | JGI IMG/M metagenome (GOLD analysis project Ga0070726, IMG submission 67275) | Marine sediment microbial communities from the Atlantic coast under amendment with organic carbon and nitrate - tdAd47.1 | ecosystem: Environmental > Aquatic > Marine > Coastal > Sediment | place...
GCTGCGGCGTTGAGCGCTTCCGGGACGCCGCAGACCTCGCCCGCAAGACCCAGGTCGATTGAAGAGCTGCGCACAGTCACCTCTCGATTGATCAAGGCAGTCGGCCGTCACCCGTCGTGAACGCGCGGGACAAGCAGCAGGTTTCAACAGGGAGAGAGTCTATGAAAGGCGTCGTGTTTACCGAGTTCGTTGAACTGGTTGAAGGCACCTTTTCACCGCATCTGATGGATGAGTTGTTCGAGGCTGTCTCGCTGAAGTCCGGCGGCGCGTATACGTCGGTTGGTACCTACGATTATCTGGAAATGGTCGCGCTGGCTACGGAGCTGTCGCAGCGGACGGGAGTCGCTGTTCCTGAGTTGCTCCGTGCGTTCGGCAAGCAACTGCTGCGACAGTTCGTCATCAAGTTTCCGGCCTTCTTCGAGACCGCGAACGCCTTCGAGTTTCTGGAACGGGTCGACGGCTACATTCACGTCGAGGTCAAGAAACTGTATCCCGACGCTGAGCTGCCACGGTTCGCCGTCAGCCGTTCAGGCGACGATCGGCTGGAGATGGTCTACATCTCAGACCGGCCCTTTGAGGATCTGGCCTTCGGGCTGATCGAAGGCGCGATCGAACACTTCGGTGACTCGGTGGAGATCGACCGTGACACAACCGATGCCGGCATCCGGTTTGTGCTCACAGCTCGTTGCGAGGAGCCGGCATGCCTGTATAACGCGCCAATCGCCGCGCCGAGCGTGAGCGTGCTGCCCGGAAGCAGGCCGAGCAACTGCTTGAGCAGAAGAGTCGCGAACTCTACGAGGAGAATCTGCAGTTGCGGCAGGCGCGCGACGAACTGGAAGAACGCGTCTCGCAGAGAACGCGCGAACTCCGGCTGGCGTTGAACCGCGCCGAAGCGGCTGATCGCGCGAAGAGCGAGTTCCTGGCCAATATGAGCCATGAAATCCGGACTCCGTTAAACGGAATCCTCGGGTTCAATGACCTGCTGCTCAAAGGCGCGGCCAGAGATTCCGCAGTTCGCGACGAGTATCTGCAGAACATTCGCACCAGCGGCCGGCATCTGCTCTCACTGATCAACGATGTGCTTGATCTGTCGAAGATTGAAGCCGGCCAGATGGACCTCAACTCGACGCAGTGTTCTCCGCACGAAGTCATCTGCGAGGTGATCAGCGTGTTGCGTGTTCAGGCAGCCGAACGAGGACTGCAACTTGAGTATCGCTGGTCGAGCGCAGTTCCGAGAACAATCGAGACCGATCCCGCGAAGCTGAGGCAGCTTCTGGTCAACCTGATCGGCAACGCGATCAAATTCACTGAACAGGGCACTGTCAGCATTGATGCGCGGTTTCAGGCGGATGGGCCGGAACAGCGGTTGTGGGTGGAGATTACCGACACGGGCATTGGCATTCCCGCTGACAAACTGAGCGCCGTGTTTCAGCCCTTTGTGCAGGCCGACACGTCGGTCACGCGCGAGTACGGCGGCACGGGACTCGGGTTGTCGATCAGCCGGAAGATCGCTCAGGCACTCGGTGGCGACCTGACAGTGACCAGCGACGTTGGAATCGGCAGCACGTTTACCGCATCGATTCTGACCGGCCATGTGGAAACTCATGACCTGCTTCCGGCACCGCAAAGCGACGCGTTAACGGGAACCGGTTCCACCCGACTGCTCGGCGAGCCGCAACTTCAGAATGCGAGGGTGCTGCTGGTCGAGGACGGCGTGATCAATCGCAAGCTGATCGTCGCCGTCCTGTCCGATGCCGGTGCCGAGGTCACGATGGCCGAGAATGGGCAGGCCGGCGTCGATCTTGCGGCCAGCGGCGACTTTGACCTCGTGCTGATGGATATGCAGATGCCCGTGATGGACGGCTACACGGCCACACGGCACCTGCGAGCAGCCGGCTCGACGATTCCGATTCTCGCGCTGACCGCTCACGCGATGAGCGGTGACGAGGAGAAATGTCGGGCGGCGGGTTGCAGCGGCTATCTGACGAAACCAATCGACATTGACGAACTGCTTTCGGCGGTTGCCGCGGCCCTGCCGTCGCATCACTCACCGCAGGCGGACACATCGTCGAATAAGCGTTCGAGCAGTTCGAGCGATCTGGAAACGGAGACCCGACCACTGATCTCGACGCTGCCGACTGACAAGCCGGCGTTTCGTCAGATCGTCGAGGAGTTTGCATGTTTTCTGACTGAGCAATTGGCGGCAGTGCAGTCGGCGATTGAGACTCAGGATCTGGCAGCGTTGACGGCAACGGCACACAGCCTCAGGGGCGCAGCAGGCAGTGCCGGTTACCCCGTCTTTACGCGGCCATCACAGGAACTGGAAAACGCCGCGCGGTGCGGCGACCTGAACGGGGCCACGGCAATCGCATCCGAACTCGAACAGCTTTCCCGGCGGATCGCTGTTCCAGAGAATGGGATAGAGATATGACGATGGCACGCTCGGCCGAGTCCGCACCCGAAACGCTACAACCGCAGACAACTCAGACCGAAGTTCCTTACCGGGACGGGTGGCTGAATGATCTGGCTCCTGCGACCGGTCGCATCATGGTCGTTGATGACGTTCCGCTGAATGTCAGCGTGGTCTGTGCGCACCTCGCCGAGGAAGGCTATCAGCAGTTCATCAAAGTGACCGACGCGACTCAGGCCCTCTCGACACTTTACCGGGAAGATCCCGACGTGCTGCTGCTCGATCTGATGATGCCTCGGGTGAGCGGGCTGGACATTCTGCAGACCGTGCGGGCCGATCCGCACTTCGCCCATTTGCCGGTGCTGATTCTCACGGCCAGCGATGGTCACGAAATCAAGCGGCAGGCTCTGCAGGCCGGAGCGACCGACTTTCTCTCCAAACCGCTCGACGTGGACGATCTGATCCCGCGAGTCCGTAACGCGCTCGCCATGAAGCGGCATTTCGACACACTCGAACGTCGCGTTCAGGAACGAACTCTCGCGCTGGAACAGTCGCGTGAGGAAGTCGTTCTCTGTCTGGCGCGAGCGGCAGAACACCGCGACGACGAAACCGGCAACCACGTCATCCGGGTCGGCCATTATGCCGGCATCATTGCCCGCGAAATCGGACTCGAAGACGCCCATGTGCGGATGCTTGAACTGGCGGCGATTCTGCACGACGTCGGCAAGATCGGGATCTCGGATTCGATCCTCCTCAAGCCGGACCGGTTTGTTCCAGAAGAGTTTGAGCTGATGAAGCAGCACTGCGGCATCGGGCACTCGATCTGTGGATCAGCCAGCCAGGCCAACTGGCAGTCCGATACCCAGTTGCCATCGATTCTGGCTCAAACGTCATTTGCCTCGACGCTGTTTGGCCATGTCTCGTCGCCACTCTTGAAGATGGCCGGATCGATTGCCCTCACGCATCATGAAAAGTGGGACGGCAGCGGTTATCCACGAGGCCTGGCGGGCGACGACATTCCCCTCGAAGGCCGCATCACGGCAGTGGCCGACGTGTTCGACGCGCTCAGCAGCCAGCGACCGTACAAACCGGCGTACCCGCTGGAGCAGTGCTTCGAGATCCTCAACAACGACAGTGGAACGCATTTCGACCCCGACCTGGTCAACGCGTTCCTCGGATGTCGCGAGAAGATTGTCAGCGTTTACGAAGCGTACTCGCCGACTCCCCGGGACTGCTCGACGCACTGACTGCCTGACACACTGAGTGCCTGACGCACTGACTGCCTGACGCTGCGTCACTGAGTCGTCGGAGCGATTCCCGCCTGGTGGCGTTACGGCTTGACGGCCTGGCTGAAGCGACGGTCCGGCTTGTGATTTGTCGACGGCAGGCGGTCGGCTCCGTCCAGAAAGTGCACGGAGCGGAGGTCGGCGGCGCGGCGGGTTTCGGATCGCTGACGACCAAAGCCGCGCGGGCGTGAGTCGGCTGTCGGGCCGATGGCATCGTCCGGAAATGGATCGTGGTACTCGGCAGCGCGGCGTTCGACTTCCGGATGCCGCGGCCAGACTTCCGGCAGTTTGAACCGCCTCGGGTCGTATGCGCAGCCGGTCAATGTCGCGAGCATCAGCAGGCCAGCGACCGCGATCACATGCCGGCCCGGCTGCGGAACCGCCGGTCGCGCAGCATCATCGTCGGGACACGCTGGGTGTCCGAGATGGTCAGGCTGCGGAATCCGTTCCGGCATGAGCGTCCATTCGTGTGTCGGTGTCGCGATTCTCAACTTCTGTCCGTGGCAGGCGGCAGAATATATTGTGCAGCGAAAAGTGCCGACAGGCCGGTTTGCCGTCTGTCGCTGATCGCTCCGCGATTGAAGCGTCGGGGGAGCAACCGGCTTTGTCGAGTGGCGTTTGTGGAAGGCCGGTCCCAGGCCAGACATTGAACGAAATCCGGTCCGCGATTGAATTCGTGGCGTATCGATCGCGAAGCGATCAACGACTTTGCTGGCGAGAGGCCACTTTACTGGCGGCGATTGTTTGAGGAGACATCTCATGTCTGACGATATCCATTCGCTGATTCCGTTTCCCGATCGTCCCGCGGACGGCCACAAGGGAACGTTCGGTCGCGTGCTGATCGTTGCCGGGAGCCGCGGAATGAGTGGTGCGGCGAGCCTGGCCGGACTGGGCGCGCTGCGCGGCGGGGCGGGGCTCGTTTACGTGGCCTGTCCGTTGGAGATTCTGCCGATTGTCGCCGGGTATGAACCGAGCTTTCTGACGATCGGCCTGCCAACGGACGCCGCGGGACGCATCAACGGAGCCGCAAGCAACAGCCTGGACCCGGCGATCGCGGCGAAGGATGCGGTGGCAGTCGGGCCAGGACTGGGGAACTGTGACGCGACGCAGCGTCTGGTCCGGCATCTGTTCGCCGAGATCGACGGCCCGCTGATTGTTGACGCCGACGGGCTCAACGTGCTGGCGGATGATTTTCAGTCGGGAGCGATTCACGATGGCGTGATCCGAGGGCCTCGGATTCTGACGCCGCACCCTGGCGAGTTTTCTCGGCTGAGCGGAATTTCGATCGGCGACATCAACCGGCAGCGGGAACGGGTCGCTCGCGAGTTTGCCGAGCGGCACCGCGTGGTGCTCGTACTGAAGGGGCCGGGGACGATCATCACTGACGGAACGCGGGCGGTCGTCAACCCGACCGGCAACAGCGGCATGGCGACCGGCGGTTCGGGAGACGTCCTGACCGGGCTGATCACCGCCCTGGCTGCACAGGGAATTGAACCGTTCGACGCCGCGCGGCTCGGCGTCTATCTGCACGGCCTGGCGGGCGATCTCGCCGCGGATGAACTTTCGGAGCAGGGCCTGATCGCGTCAGACCTGCCTGGCTATCTCCCCAAAGCCTGGCTCAAAATCCGCAAGCCTGCCGAGGGCAGTCAATGACCGACCGCCGCAACCAGGTTTCCGTACGAACGTCGGCTATCGTACTTGGGGCAGCAGTCCTGATCGGTCTTGCCGTTCTGGCTCTGAAGTATGACCCGACATCGGACGCGCCAACAGACGTGCCTCCGCCGCTTGACGTCCCCCTGACCGGCGCGACTTCCGGACTGCAGCTGCCAGAATCCGGCTACCTGACTGTTGGCGAGGAAGCTCCGAGGCTGAAGGCTACTCATTGGACGACGGAAATGCCTGCAGCAGTGCAGTCGTATGACGGGCGTTTGACCATCGTCGATCTGTGGGGAGCCTGGTGCCCGTTTGCCCGCCAGCTTTCTCCGGGGCTGATTCACATGCGCGACGAGTTCCGTGACGAACCTGTTGAGTTCGTATCGTTGACGGTCGGATTGCCGCCAGCTGACGGTCAGGCGGAGCGGGGCTGGCTCAGTGGTTACGATCCTGGCGAGTCGCTGGTTGCGTTCAACTGCCTGTTCAACGACCCGGCTTACGGACTTGCCGTGCATCCAGCGATTTATCTCATTGGCCCGGACGGAAAAATCCTCTGGTGCGACGCCGGTATGAGAGAGAGCCACGCTGACGTGGACGAGGTTGAACTGGCTGTCCGCTCGGCGCTGACAAAGGCCCTGGCGGCGATGAATTCTGCAGCCACATCTGATATCCCACCTCAGAGTTCTGGCGACTCGGCTGAGCAGAGCCGCAACTGAGCCTGCTCGCCAAACGAGTCACCTTCAGCGCCATCAGAGATCAGCGGGATTTTCGATGTTGAATTTTCTTGCCGGTGCATTCGTGATCGCGGGACTGATCGCGGCGGCCGGGCCGATTCTGATTCATCTGCTCAACCGGCGGCGGTTTCGTGTCGTCGAGTGGGGGGCGATGGATTTTCTTCGCAAGGCGATGCAGCGCAGTCGGCGAGCGGTTCAGCTTCGCGATCTGCTGCTGCTCGTCCTGCGCTGCCTGACGGTGGCTCTGTTTGGAGCCGCGCTCGCTCAGCCGTTTGTGTCGGGCGTCGCGTCGACGACGCTGCTGATTGGAGTCGGTACGGTCGTGGCGATCTGTCTGGCGGTTGGACTCGCGGCAGCGGGGATCCTGACGTCGCAATCATCGGTCCGAAAAATCGTGTTTCCCGGAGCAGCGCTGTGCGTACTTGCCGCCGTCGCGGGACTGTTCTCGATGATCCGTCCAGACGCGGCGGCCGGAGCGGCGGCGCTGCGCAGTCGCGAACCGCTGCACGCGATCGTGCTGATCGATAACTCGATGAGCATGGCGTATGAGTCACTGGAGGGGACGCTGCTCGACCGGGCTCGAAAGCGCGTCGTCGAGTTCCTTGATGCTCTGCCGTCGGGCAGCCAGATTCACATCATCCCGCTGTGCGGCTCGGGTTCGGACGCGAACGTCGCGACGTCGGCCTTCCGCAGCAAGTCCGACGCGCGCGAGGCTCTGGACCGGATCGTTCCCGTCGACCGTGTCGCCATCGGAACGCAGGCGATCGATGCCGCTCGAGATGCCGCCCGCCAGGTGCCCGAGCTGCCGTCAAAGCGAGTTGTTCTGGTGGGCGATCAGCAGGCGGACTTCTGGGCTGGCGTGTCGACCGAACAGCTTGCCGAGCTGCCCGATCTTCAGGTCATGAAGATCGCCGCCGAGAACGCGGAGAACGTTGCCGTCAGCGCGTTTGAACTGCAGGACGGCGTCGCCGACACCGAAACTCCCGCCGTGTTTCTCGTCACCGTGCAGCTGACGGGAGACCAACCGCTGAGCAACGTGCAGGTCGCGTTGACAATCGACGGGACCGAAGCGTCGAGTCGGCTGGTCGATCTCGAACCCGGCCAGTCGCGGCAGGTCGAATTCCGACAGCGGCTCGACAGCGTCACCGATACCGGAGTGCTCGGCGACGGCGTCTCGACCGCGACGATGATTCGCGCGACAGCAACTGCGACTGTCGAGGGCGGCGTCGGAGACCGACTGCCGCGCGACAACTCGCGGCATCTGGTCGTGCCCGTCGTTGCCGGCCTGCCAGTCGTGTTCGTTGACCAGGCGGCCGGGAACGAAGACCTCGACGCCGGAGCAATCGGCGAGACCTACCGGCTCCGACGTCTGCTCGCACCGCGCACGTCGACAGACGAGGAAGAGAATCGGCAGCTCATTCGAATCCGGCATGTTCCGGTCGAGCGGTTGACGAAAGAAACGCTCAGCGACGCGCGGCTGGTCGTCGTCGCGGGCATCGAATCGCCCGCCGAATCTGTGCCGCTGCTGCGCGAGTATGTCGAGCAGGGCGGGCCGCTGGTCATCGCGGCGGGGGCCGACTTCGACGCCGATCAGTGGAGCGAGCTGGCATGGCTGGAGGGCGCAGGCATCCTGCCGGCGCCTCTGACGGGCGAGCCGCTCGGGCAGTTGCCGGAAGTCGCCGTCGGCACGCTCGAACCGTTCTTTCTCGACACACCCTCCCTGCAGGACGATGTCTTCCGGATCGAAGGCGAGGCCGACGAATCGCTCGACGATCTGTACCGGGCACCGTTGTTCTTCAAAGCGGTCGCCGTCGACGCGAGTGCCGAGCAGTTGGAAACGCTGGTTGCCGCCGAAACCGCGCGCATCGAAACGCAGCGTCAGTCGGCAGCGCCGACTTCAACTGAAGAAGCATCGCCGCGGAGTGACAGCGGCGCGAACCCAGGCGGCACCGGTGAGGACTCGTCCGCATCGCGGCACTGGCTGAGCTGGCGTCTCGATGAAGAGCTGGCCGCTGTTGCCGACTCAACTCCGCAGGAACTGGCGGAACGATCGCGACCGCGAGTGCTCGGCCGCTACACGCTCGACGACCGTCCGTTTCTGATCGAACGCCGGATTGGTGCCGGGCGGATTCTGTTCCTGACCAGTGGCCTGTACTCAAGCTGGAACACGCTGACGTCGACCAATGCGATCGTCGTCTTCGACCGTCTGCTGCGGCGACTGATCGAAGACACGCTCCCGGAACAGAACTTCGAGACCGGTGACGTCGTCCCGCTCCCCGCCACAAAGTCGGACCTCGTTCGCTGGCAGTGCGACCGCCCGGACGGCCGCACTGACCTGCTGACCGTCGAGGCTCTCTCGGCGGACCGCTTCGGAGTTCTGATCCGCAACGGCGTGCTCAACGGCCACTACTCGGTGAACTCCGTCTCGATCGATCCCGCTCTGGCCGCCACCGCAGACGCCCCGTCAACAACCGACGGCACGCTGCTGAGCTTCAACTGCCAGCCCGACGAATCACGTCTCGAAACCCTCGACGCGCTGGCCTTTCAGTCCCGGTTTGAAGGTTCGGAAGCCCGCTGGCTGGAAGCCGACGAAACCCTGAGCGTCGAAGGCGCCCGCATCAGCGGCCGAGGCCTCTGGAAATGGCTCATCACCGCGGTGCTGTTCGCCCTGCTGACCGAGATGGGCATCCTCGCCTGGCCCGAGGTGCGGAGTCCGCTGGCGAGCGGCGTTGAGGGGGTAGCCGGGTGACTACGGAAACAGTCCGCGAACCAGCTTCGCATCGGCCACGCGCTGAATGCCCTCGATCAAGGCCGCGGTGCGGACGTCGATTTTGTCGCGCTGGGCGCGGCGCATTGTGCGCTGGAAGGCGTCCGTCAGGATGCGGTGCAGGCGGCTGTTGATTTCCTCGAGCGACCACATGTAGTTCTGCGTCCCCTGGACCCACTCGAAGTACGAGACCGTGACGCCGCCCGCGTTGCCCAGCACGTCCGGCAGCACGAAGACGCCGCGTTCGTTGAGCACTTCGTCGGCTTCCAGCGTCGTCGGTCCGTTCGCGCCCTCGGCCAGCAGTTTGCACTGAACCCGCTCGACATTGTCCGCCGTGATCTGATTCTGCAGCGCGGCGGGAACCAGGATGTCGCAGGGCAGTTCGAGCATCTCTTCGTTCGTCACTGCTTCGCCGTCGGGATAACCGAGCAGTGTGCCGTTTTGATCGACGTACTCCAGCAGCGCCGTGACGGACAGCCCTCGCGGGTTGTAAACGCCGGTCGAAACATCGCTGACAGCCACGATCCGCGTTCCAAGTTCTTCGAGAAACCGCGCGGCGTTGCTGCCGACGTTTCCGAAGCCCTGCACGATGGCAGTTGCGTGTTTCAGATCGAGATTGATGTGCTCAGCCGCTTCCTGGATCAGGAAGACGAGTCCGCGACCGGTCGCTTCGCGGCGTCCCAGTGAACCGCCGAGAACGACCGGTTTGCCGGTAACAACCGTCGGCACGGCATAGCCGACCTGCTGGCTGTACGTGTCCAGGATCCAGGCCATGGTCTGCTCATTGGTGCCCATGTCAGGAGCGGGAATGTCCTTGTCGGGACCGATCATCCCGATGATTTCCGACGTGTAGCGCCTCGTCAGTCGCTGCAGTTCATGTCGGCTGACGCCCGTCGGATCGATGCGAACGCCGCCTTTCGCGCCGCCGAACGGCAGGTGCATGAGCGCGCACTTCCAGCTCATCCACATGGCGAGCGCCGAGACCTCGCCGAGGCTGACGTCTTCGTGATAGCGAATGCCGCCTTTGGTCGGACCGGCCGTCAGCAGGTGCTGCACCCGGTAGCCGAAGACGTTCTCGACTTCAGAATACTCGTCGCGACGAAACGGCAGCGTGACAACCAGAGTGCGCTGCGGGAACAACAGCCGCTCGCGCAGGTTGTCGTCGAGCCCCATGATCTGGGCGGCCTTCATGAACTGCTGCTGCTGCGCCAGTCGGAACATCGGCGAGTCCCACTCGGCATGTTCCGCCTCGACGTGCTGAATGGCGTACCGCACGGTGCGCACCAGTTTGCGGGCGTCGATCTTGCCTTTGACCAGGTAACCCTGCGCTCCTTCTTCAACTGCCGTGGCGGCCATCGTCAGGTCATCGGTTCCCGTGAGCACAACCACGGGAACGCCTGGTGCCGCCTTCGACACACGCTGAAACGATTCGAGCCCGTGACTGTCCGGCAGCATCAGGTCGAGCAGGACGACATCGACGCCGCCCTCTTCGAGCCGCGCCAGGCCCTCAGCCAGCGTCTTTGCCGATTCCACATCAAATCGAGTCGCCTGAACTTTCGAGAGCATTCCGCGAATGACAACGGCATCAACCGCGCTGTCTTCAATCATCAGCACAAGAATCGGTTTCATCGAGCGACTCCCTGAACGCGGTCAGTGTTCGGCCTGCGGGACGCCGTCGGCGGGCCGGCAGATGGGCGGGCAACCTGACTGTGATTGCTGAAACGCCAGCCCGTCAATACGCGAGATCGTCGGCAACTACTGACGGATTCAACGCCCCGGCAGAATCCTGCATGTCTGCAGGCTGTGGCAGTTGCGGGCTTTGAAAGGCAGTCATGGCTGAATCCGGATTGGCGCCCGGCAATCGACTCTCCAGCGTCACCCTGCCCCGGCCCCCAACTCATTCCGCGCCAGTGCAGAGCGCCAGCAGCGACAGAAACTCGAAGACCAGGTTGGCGGCCAACAGGGCGGTGATGCCCGCGTGGTCATAGGCCGGGGCGACTTCAACCAGGTCGAAACCGACAAGTTGCAGGCCGGTCAGACCACGGACCAGTTGCAGCAGTTCGCGACTGGTGAGGCCGCCGACTTCGGGAGTTCCCGTGCCCGGCGCGTAGGCCGGGTCGGCAACGTCGATGTCGAAGGTCACATAGACCGGGCGGTCGCCGAGCGTGTTGCGGATTTCGTTGAGCACATTCGGGATGCCGGTGTCGATAATCGCGTCCGTCGTCCACATGCGGGCGCCGCAATCGAACGCGTGGACATAGTCCTGCGGCCCGCCAGTGGGGCCTCGAATGCCGAGCTGCATGAAGCCGGTTGGGTCGATCAGACCTTCCTCGAATGCCCGTCGAAAGGGTGTTCCGTGGCTGAAGCGGTGCCCGGAATACTCTTCGTGCCAGGTGTCGGGATGCGCGTCGAACTGGATGAGACAAACCGGGCCGTGCTTCTCTGCGTGAGCGCGCAGCAGCGGCAACGAGATCGAGTGCTCGCCGCCCAGCGTGATCAGCCGCGATCCGGATTCAAGCACGCGGCGGGCGGCTTCCTCGCAGTTGCGGTGCGTCTCCACGACGTCCGGAGGGACAACGCGGACATCACCAGCGTCGATGACACGCAGCTTTTCGAACGGCGCGACCTGCAGCGCGTTGTTGTAACCCCACAGGCACAGCGACTGTTCGCGGATTGCGCGCGGGCCCAGGCGAGTGCCGCTGCGACCGGACACCGTTCCGTCGAACGGGACGCCGAGAATCGTGACATCGGCGTCGGCCGGCTCGATAGCAAACGTCTGATGTCCGAACGTCGCAATGCCTTCAAACGGCTGATACGAAAACGAGGTTTCACCGCTGCTCATGGCCGGGCCGCTCCGAATGATTGAGGCTCGAAATTCGTTAATGATCGTGCTGGAAACAACTTCCCGATTCGCACACACACCTTGTGTGAACACAGCGAGCTGCTGGCCGTAACGGCCTCGGGCAGGTCATACCCGGCCGCTCACGCGTCACGGTTCACAAATCGGGAAGTAGTCTCCGACACGTTCCTAAGGAACGTGTTCGAAACAACTTCCCGTTTATTGTGGCACGCCGCTCCGCGGCGTCAGCCTGGTCGTTGGGCTGACCTCGCGGAGCGAGGTGCCACTTTGGGGAAGTTGTTTCAAA
>Ga0070726_10004030_pt1 | contig 11982 bp, 7 predicted proteins | sample tdAd471_FD_67275 | JGI IMG/M metagenome (GOLD analysis project Ga0070726, IMG submission 67275) | Marine sediment microbial communities from the Atlantic coast under amendment with organic carbon and nitrate - tdAd47.1 | ecosystem: Environmental > Aquatic > Marine > Coastal > Sediment | place...
CAAGCTGTATTTCGCTTAATACAAGTATTAAAATAAAGTAAAATGTATAAAGTACTTTTCATTTTTCTTATAGCCGCGATTCAAGGCGCTAATGGACAAGGTTGGAAACACCATATTATCGACAATTCTTCAAGTGGAGCTGATGGAGTCAAGTTGGCAGATATAAACAAAGATGGATTGTTGGACATTACTACTGGATGGGAAGAAGGAGGTATCACCAAGTTGTACCTTAATCCCGGAAAAGACGAAGTGAAGAGTGAATGGCCATCTGTGGTGGTTGGACAAACGCCAAGAGTAGAAGATGTGGTATTTGCAGATATGAACAATGATGGGTATTTGGACATTGTCAGCAGTACAGAAAATAAGTCTGAGAAGATATATGTCCATTTTGGCCCAAAGAATGATTTTTTGAATCCTAAGAAATGGAAACAAAGTTTATTGCCTGCCTCTGAAGGAGTCACGATGTGGATGTATGCCGAGCCATTACAGTTGGACGAAAAATTCGGGACAGATTTGATAGCTGCCGGAAAGGGTGATAATTCACAATTGGGATGGTTTGAAGCCCCTAAAAAAGGCAATGACCTAAATGGATGGCAATGGCACCCAATTTCACCCATGGGGTGGGTGATGTCCATCATACTTAGTGATATGGACGGAGATGATGACATGGACGTAGTGGTGACAGATAGGACGGCTGAGCTTCGGGGTATTCGATGGTTGGAAAATCCAGGGATTGGTGAGCAACAAAAAATGGTATGGACCAATCATTTCATTGGAGGAAGAGAGCTGGAAGTGATGTTTATGGACATGTCGGACTTAGATGGTGATGGTATAGAAGAAGTAATTCTCTCAGAGCGCACGGATCAAACCATCAGAATTTATAAGAGAAACGACAAATCAGGTTTGCAATGGACTGAACAAATCATTGACGTACCTTCTACAACTGGCAATTGTAAATCCGTAAGTGTTGGAGATGTCAATGGTGATGGAGTGAAGGATTTTGTATTGAGTACCAATACAGATAAGGAAGAGAAAGTAGGATTGATCTGGTTGGACGGGAAAAAGATTGAAAGAGTCTCCAGAAACGATTTTCAACAAATATCAGGTGTACACAGGTCAAAGTTTGACAAAGTTGAGCTGCTGGACATTGATGGAGACGGAGATTTGGATGTACTGATTTGTGAGGAGAATTTTGGAGAAAACAGTGAAGGTCTGGGAGTGGTGTGGTATGAAAATGAATTAAAAAAGTGAGATATAAGATATGAATGTTATTAAGGTTTTATCGATAGGCCTATTGGTGATTTTATTTTCCTGTAATCAACCCATCAAAGCAGAAAAGAAACCCAATATAGTTTTTATCCTGGCCGATGATTGCAGCTATTGGGACTTGGGAGCTTATGGCAGTAAAGACGCCATTACCCCCAACATTGACAAGCTGGCTGCTGAGGGAATGAAGTTCACCAAATGCTATCAGGCTGCTCCAATGTGCTCGCCTACTAGGCACAACCTTTATACTGGGATGTATCCTGTTAAGACTGGAGCATATCCCAACCATACCATGGCCAAATCCGGGACTAAAAGCATTGTTCAATATTTGAAACCACTGGGGTACAGGGTGGCACTTGCTGGGAAAACCCACATTAGCCCTCAGGAGGTATTTCCTTTCGAATACCTCAAAGGAGTGAACAACGAAGACTTTTCTGATGTAGATAGATTCATCCAAGATGCGAAATCAGAAGACCAACCATTTTGCCTATTTGTTTGTTCCAAAGAGCCACATACACCTTGGGACAAAGGAGATGCGAGTTTGTTTCCTCCAGAGAAATTGACCCTGCCTCCATTTTTCGTAGATACTCCAGACACCCGCGAAAACTTTTCCCGCTATTTGGCCGAGATCAACTACCTCGATGGTCAGGTTGGTCAAGTATTGAAAATGCTTGAAGCCCAAGGCTTGACTGAAAATACCATGGTGATTTTTTCTAGCGAACAGGGCAATAGTTTTCCGTTTGCAAAGTGGACATGTTATGATGTTGGAGTGCATTCAGGATTTATTGCCAAGTGGCCAGGACAAATAAAACCGGGTTCAGTGTCGGATGCCATTATAGAATATTCCGATGTGGTGCCGACATTTATAGAAGTCGCTGGAGGAAAACCAAGTTCAAACCTTGATGGAAAAAGCTTGGTGGAATTGTTTCAAGGAAAAACAGAGACACACAAGGAGTATGCTTACAGTTTGCAAACCACCCGAGGGATCAACAATGGGAGTGAATATTACGGCATTCGGTCGGTGGTATCAAGCCAATATCGATACATATTGAACCTTACTCCAGAGGTGTCTTTTAAAAATAACATTACAGAAAAAGAACCTTGGTTTGATGAATGGAAGGAAGCAGCGCTATCAAATGAAAAGGCTGCAACACTTGTTAAAAACTACCAATTCCGTCCTGCCATTGAGTTCTATGATTTACAAAATGATCCTTTCAATATGGACAATCTCGCAGATGACCCTAGGTATAAAGTTGTAATTGATGAAATGAATGGTAAGCTTATGGATTGGATGAAAGCCTGCGGAGATAAAGGGCAACAAACAGAAATGGAGGCGATGTTGCACATGCCAAAGTGGATTAAAAAAAACAAATCAAAAGACGAATAGATTCAATTATATGAAAAAACACTTATGCTTTAATTTAATCCTACTGCTGTTCTTATTTTCTTGTGAGAAGAGAAGTGCAGTTCCATTGGAAGTTTCTTCAGGTGAGATTGAAGTAAATACCAAAGTGATCTATCCCAAGTCTAGGGAATGGCCAGTACCGTCAGGAGGCACAGCTGTACAGTTTAACCCACCAAGTTTGCTTTGGCCAATAGAAAAAACGGCGGATTACCATGTGCGATTGTCTCAAAGTGTAGATTTTTCATCTAAGGTGATTGAAGCAGCAAATTTACCTTATGCCATGTTCAATCCACATCAGAAGCTTGCATCAGGTACATGGCATTGGCAATACAAATCTGGAAATGGAGAATGGTCTGAAGTGAACACTTTTAAGGTGGATGAGCATTCTAAAGAATTCGTAACTCCGGATGCGTCGTTGTTCCTTTCTATGATTCCAGATGTTGGCCCAAGGGTATATGCTTGGAAATCACAGTTGAAAAGTTTAAGAGAAAGAGCTAAAAACTATGATGAAACTAAAGAGATATTAGAGAGTGGAGAAAAAATGTTAACCCTTTCATTGATCGAAGAGAAAGAAGTGCTTCCAAAATTTAAAGGGAGAAACAAGCGGGAGTCTCGAAGGATTGCGATAGATGCAAGCCGACCCGTTTGTGATAGGGTACAACATACAGTTTCTACTTTGGCTCAAGCTTATTTGTTGTCAAATGATAAAAGATTTGCCGAAGCAGGAGTGAAATGGATCATGTCTTTAACCGATTGGGATCCTGAAGGGGCTAGCATAGTTTCTGATTTTGGGGATAGTGGGATTCTGCATGCCATGGCTATCGGGTATGACACCTTCAACGATTTTCTGTCCAAATCTCAAAAGGAAAAATTATTGGAATCTATTGCGGCCAGAGGTGCCCATTTTTTTGACGAGTGGCCCAATTTTCTTGAATCTCGGCTGCTCTCTAATCACGTTTGGCAACACATGTTGGAAAGGTTTTTTCAGGCTGCTCTTGCTGTAAAAGGAGATTTGCCCATTGCCAATGAATGGTTGACCTATGGCTATGAAATATGGCTCGCAAGATCACCGGTTCTTGGGCATAAAGATGGAGCATGGTCCAATGGTATTAGTTATTTCAGGATGAATACGCTTACCATGTTGAGCATCACTTCTACACTAAAGGAAATTACTGGGGTTGTTTTTTTAAGAGATGAATGGTACTACAACAATCCCGAATGGATGATCTACGCATGGCCACCTAAAGCATCTGCTGATGGCTTTGGAAATGATGCCTACAAGTTGGGGAATGATGAGTATCCTAGACAAACCAATGATCCTGTTTTTACTTCTTATGCCGATTTAAATTCAAGGTTGACAGGCAATCCTTATGCTGCCTGGTATGCCGATCAGCGTATTGCAGGTACTGATAAAAAACTTACTGACGACCCAAGTTTGAAATGGTTTTACATCCAAAGAGGATTGGAATTGAGTCGGCCAAAACCCATTGCAATTTTTGACCTTCCACAATCCAGGGCTTTTAGGGAAGTTGGCGTTGCTTATTTGAATACCGATTTGGCTAATACACCATCCAATCTGATGTTAGCAATGAAAAGCAGCCCTTATGGATCTTACAGCCACACCCATGCCGAACACAATTGCTTCAACCTGTTTTATGGGGGAAAACCATTGTTTTCCAATACGGGTTATAGGCCAGCTATGGGTGATCCGCATTATTTGGCTGATTTTAAAAATACGCGTGGACACAATGGTATTCTCATCAATGGTATGGGACAACCGTTTGGATCAGAAGCCTATGGGTGGATCCCAAGATTTATCAATGGAGATCAAATTTCCTATGTAGTAGGTGATGCCACCAGTGCGTACAACGCAACAGATGCCAACGAGTTGGAAGATGAGGGGAATCCAGTGCAAAACAACGCAGATGCGGGTTTGAAAAGGTTTAGGAGGCACATTCTCATGCTTAAACCTTCTCTTGTAGTAGTTTATGATGACTTGGAAACTGATAAACCTTCCGACTTTACATTTTTGCTTCACAATCGTAACAATTTGAAATTACAAGAGAATAAATTGACTGCTGAAAACGAACATGCCAAAGCAATATCTACACTGTTCTCTTCAAATGAGATAGACCAAGAATTGAGTAAAGAATTTCTAAGCCCACCAGTCAACTGGAGAAGGAAAAAGAATCCTGATGGAAGCATGTTTGAATTCGAAAACCATTTTCATTATATGGCGACCAATAAGGTGAAAACCAATAAAATGCGGTTTCTTGCTTTGATTCAGATAGACCCCAAAAATGGAGCATCATCATTACAACCGATAGAAGTGTCTGAGAATCAAGATGCATTTAAGGTAGGGGAGTGGAGTATTGAAGCCGAATTGGATTCGGAAAAACCTACTAAATTGAAAGTGGTGAAAGCTGATGGATCAGTTGCTTTTTGTACTAACGGCATTCTTGATTTGAATGGAAAGCAATATGGAACAATTACAGGAAGTTCTAAACTATTAGAATTGGTTGAAGGTAAGCCGATTTTTCAGGAAGTAGTTGATGCACTACCTGAATCAATTGCGAATGTATTGGCAATCACTAAAAAATAATCCCGAAGGGATGTCACGTAAAAACGAAATTAAAACATGAAATCTATGAATCACAGGTTTTTAACTGGAGTAACAGAAGTTGTAATGGCTTTGACCATCATAAGCTGTAGCTCGTCCAATGAATCAGAAGAAACGCCAAAGCAGCCCAACATTCTTTTTGCGATTGCTGATGATCAATCTTATCCACATGCTGGGGTCTATGGATTTTCTGAAATATCCACACCGGGTTTTGATCAGGTGGCCAATACTGGAGTCTTGTTTAGCAATGCGTTTGTGGGTGCTCCACAATGCAGCCCATCAAGAGCAGCAATCCTTACAGGAAAAAATATTTGGCAATTGGAAGAGGCGGGAACTCACGGTAGTTCCTTTCCAAAGAAGTTTCAGGTATTTACTGACCTGTTGGAAACTATGGGGTATCAACTGGGTTATACAGGAAAGCCTTGGGGCCCAGGGAATTATAAGATTGATGGCTGGGAAAGAAATCCTGTAGGTCCGGAATACAATGAAAAGAAACTTGAAACCGTTCCTGCTAGTGGCATTCATTCAACGGATTATTTCGGGAATTTTGTTGATTTTTTAGAGAAGAAACCATCGGATAAACCATTCTTTTTCTGGTATGGCGGGCACGAACCACACAGGGTTTATGAAGCTGGTTCAGGGGTGAAATCAGGTAAATCTGCAGCAAATGCAATGGTACCAGCATTTTTACCTGACGATTCCGTGACAAGAAATGATGTATTGGACTATGCCTATGAGATTGAGTATTTTGATTCACACTTGAGTAAAATACTCAATTTGCTAAAAGAAAAGGGAGAGTTAGAGAATACACTTGTAGTAGTCACGGCCGACAATGGCATGCCTTTTCCTTACGCTAAAGCCAATTTGCAAGAGTTTGGAACGCATGTGCCTCTGGCTATCTCATGGCCTGCAGGCATTAAGAAAACAAAGAAGACGGACGAACTGGTGAGCATGATTGATCTTGCACCTACTTTTTTGGAAATTGCTGGAGTAAAGGATACTCCCGAAATGACAGGTAGAAGCATCACTTCTATCTTGTTTTCAAATGAAACTGAAAAATCCAATAGAGACTTTGTATTGACAGGAAGGGAACGGCATACCCATGCACGTCCGGATAATTTGGGATATCCTGCTCGGGCAATTAGAACCAAGGACTATTTGTTTGTAAAAAACTATAAACCAGACCGTTGGCCCATTGGTGATCCTGTGCCTGTAACCAAAGAAAATGATGATAGAAGTAGAGTGAAAGGTTTTAAAACCTTGTATCCTGGCTATCATGATATTGATGATTCTCCATCCAAAACCTTTATGATGGACAATAAGCATCAAAATCCAGTGCTTTTTAAAATTGCATTCGAAAAGCGCCCTGAAGAACAACTTTATGACATCAAAAACGATCCCGATTGTGTGACTGATTTGTCAGGTGATCCTGATTATGACGCAATAAGAAAAGACTTGAGAAAGCAATTGGATAGGGCGCTCGAGCAGCAGGGTGATCCTCGTATGTTTGGCAGTCAAATATTTGACAGCTACCCAAGGTATTCTTCCATGAGAAATTTCGAGGGTTTCAACAAAAAAGGAAAGTATAATCCAGAGTTTAAGGATTGATTTTTATGTATCATTTGATCTTGGTGATTGAGATTGTTATTTTACAGTAATTGAAACCAATTCTAAAAGGAAAAAGTAAATGAAATTACATGTATTAGCGGTCATCTTCCTTGTGTTTAATGTGCAGGTAGAAGCTCAGGAAGTAAAGAATGGTTACTCTGCTGATCAATATCAAACTTTTAGTGAAGATGGAGCGTGGTGTTGGTTTTCAGATCCTAGGGCTGTTCATTTAAATGGTAAAATTTACTCTGGATGGGTATCCTCGGATGGCAGTATAATGGTTGGCAGTTATGATGAACGTACTGCCGAAATAAAGGAAGTCAATCTTTTTCCTAAATTCAACAAAGACGATCATGCCAATCCTTCTTTTATAATACTTCCTGACAAGCGAATTATGGTGTTTTTTTCGGCACATAATGGCAAAGGGTTTGGGGAAGAAAAACCAGCGATTTTTTATGCTACGAGTAAAAAGCCTGAAGACATTTCTGAATGGGAAACACTGCAAAGAAAAACAGAAAATGTAGAGGGACCGAAAGGATTTTGTTATACCAATCCTGTGATGCTTTCTGAAGAAAACAATCGAATATATATCTTTTGGCGTGGTGGCGACTGGAAGCCGACCTTTAGCTACACCGACGATTTTGGTTCTACATGGTCTAAGCCAATCACTTTGGTCAAGTCATCCTTAAATGAAGGTAAAAGGCCTTATGTGAAAGTCTCAAGCAATGGCAAGGATGAGATTTATTTTGCCTTCACAGATGGTCACCCTGGAAACGAGCCCCTCAACAGTATATACTATGTAAAGTATAAAGCTGGCAAATTTTATAAGGCAGATGGAACTGTAGTGGGTAGCATGGACTCACTCCCTTTGGAACATGAGGACTGTGATGTAGTTTATGATGCCAATAAGGCTTTTCATGAAAGTCGCAACGGTGTTCGTGCATGGATTTGGGATGTATCGAGTGATGAAAAAGGAAATCCGGTAGTAGTATATACACGCCTGCCGACAGAAACTAGGCATGAATATTATTATGCAACATGGCATGGAGATTCTTGGAAGAATGCGAAGGTTTCTGCTGCTGGTTCATTCTTTCCAAGGTTTAATAGAACCAAAGAAATGCAGGAACCTGAACCGCATTATTCTGGAGGAGTACATTTAGACCATGAAAATACCAATGTGGTCTACTATTCCAGACCCGTTGGGGATATTTTTGAAATATTCAAAGCTGAAACAAAAGATGCCGGGGAAACCTGGGAGGAAGTCTCAATCACATCGAATTCCACCAAAGACAATGTTCGACCTTTTGCCATAAGAGGTGCTGGTAACGATGCTCAAACTCAGTTGCTATGGCTGTTTAATGACCGGTATGCGCACTATAAAGACTTTAAGACAAGGGTAAAGATGAGTTTGTTGAGAAAAAAGGAATAATAAAAGATTGATTACAATTGTACAATTTAAACATACATAATTATGGAACTAGGTGCATTTTCTGTTAGTCTCACTGTAAAGGACATAAAAAAGTCTAAAGATTTTTACATGGCATTGGGTTTTGAGGTTTTTCATGGAGATGAAAGTCAGGGATGGTTGATCTTGAAGAATCAAAGTTGTACCATAGGATTGTTTCAGGGCATGTTTGATAAAAACATACTGACTTTCAACCCGGGATGGGATCAAAATGCTCAACCGCAGGATTCATATACGGATATTAGACAGATTCAAAAGAAGTTGAAAGCTCAAGGTATTCAGATCGAGAATGAAATTGATGAAACGACTACTGGGCCTGCAAATATCACCCTCAAGGATCCTGATGGCAATACAATTTTACTTGACCAACACGTCTAATCGTTGACTTCTTGAAACGTCAATTTTCTTTAATCATGCAAAGGGGTTAAAGTTTCCTTGTTGATAGTAAGAATCGCTGTTGATTCCTAACCAATGATTGATATTCACGTTGCATATTTTCAGCCTTCACCAAAGCTTTAATTAATCAAGATCAATTCATGAACATTAAAAAGGGTTTCAACCAAATTCCATTATCTGTTTTGGATTTGGCAGTGATATTAGAAGGGTATTCTCCTGCAGAGTCTTTTAAAAACAGCTTGAGTCTTGCACAAAAAGCAGAAACACTTGGGTACAAAAGATTTTGGTTGGCGGAGCACCATAATATGGCGAGTATTGCCAGTTCGGCAACTTCTGTCTTAATCGGACATGTCGCAGGAGGAACTTCCACTATTCGTGTAGGATCAGGTGGTATTATGTTGCCCAATCATGCACCATTGATCGTTGCAGAACAATTTGGTACGCTGGCTTCATTGTACCCTGATAGAATTGATCTAGGGCTAGGCAGAGCTCCTGGTACTGATCAGGAGACAGCAAGAGCTTTGAACCGCAATGACCATGCGGCCTTCAAATTTAAAGATACAGTTCGGGAGTTGCAGACTTACCTTTCGGAAGAAAATATTGATGGAAGAGTGAGGGCTATTCCGGGAGAAGGCATGGACATCCCCTTATGGATCTTAGGTTCTAGTACCGACAGTGCTTATTTGGCAGCTGCTTTGGGTTTACCTTACGCTTTTGCCAGCCATTTTGCTCCACAACAGTTGCCTCAGGCATTAAAAATTTACAGAGATAATTTTGTTCCATCTGATCAGCTAAAAGAATCTTATGCAATCGCTTGTGTGAATGTAATAGCAGCCGAATCGAGCGATAAAGCCAGGTTGATTGCCACTTCTATGGAAATGATTTTTTTAGGAATACTCACCAATAGTAGGAGACCCCTTCAACCATCGGATGAAAATTTTGTACTAAGTCCAGAGGCAAAAACAGCAATGCGGCAGTTTATGACTTATTCATTCATCGGTGGTCCAGAAGAGGTAAATGTAGCTCTGAGTAAATTTGTAGATGTTACGAAAGTTGATGAAATAATGGTAGTGTCTCATATTTATAACCATGCTGACAGATTGAGGTCATATGAAATACTTAAAAGCATTCAAGGGTAAGGAATTAGTTTAGTAATGTTGAAAAATATAACTTCTTAAAAAAACTACTTTTCCCAAATATTCAATGCTTTATTGATTTTCACAAGCTAATGAGCATATTGAATCAAATACTGTATTGATTATTGATTTCCTTGCAAGGTGTATATTATCCTATTATGTCTGGAAGTTGAGTTTCAGTTCGTCGCACCTTTTCTACATCTAATCTATAGTTAATCCAGTTTCACCTATAGAATCTTTTTGCTCGTTCTTTTTTGCCTTTTTTTGGAGAAAAGAATTTTAATGAACTACTTGGAGAAAGAGATATATGAACTGATTAGATATGACAATTCCATCTTTAATTTTATCCAAGAATCATCATTAGATGGCTTTTGGTATTGGGATTTGGAAAATCCTGAACATGAATGGATGGACAACAAATTCTGGTCAACTTTGGGATATGACCCATCAACAAAAAGACACCTGGCTTCTGAATGGCAGGATATTATCAATCAAGACGATCTTAAGATTGCCAATGAAAATTTCACGAAACATTGTATAGATCCTTCGCACCCCTACGATCAAGAGGTGCGATATATGCATAAGAATGGCAACACGGTTTGGATTCGGTGTAAAGGCATGGCTATAAGAAATGAATCGGGAGAAGCGATTCGTATGCTTGGGGCACATACCGATATCACGAAATTAAAAGAGGAAGAAATAGAGTCTAAGAAAAAAACTGAACGCTATCAGCATATAATCGACGGGGCTGGGATTGGCACCTGGGAAACCAATTTAAAGACAAAAGAGATCGTATTAAATGAAGGTTGGGCTAGAATTATTGGTTATAACCTAGATGAAATTGGTCCTCTTGAATTTGAAAATTTAAAGACATATGTCCATGAGGATGATGTTGACGAAGCTGTTCAATTATTTAAAGAGCATTTGAAAGGTAACCTTTCATTTTTCGAGCATGAGGTTCGAATGAGACATAAGGATGGAAGTTGGAAATGGATTTTGGTAAGAGGACGTGTTGTAAGCTGGTCAGCCGATGGTAAATATGAATGGGCTGCAGGTTCTACTCAGGATATAACAGATCGTAAAAAACAGGAAATCTCATTAAAGAAATACAAAGACCTGTTAGTAAAAACAAATGAAGCGGCTTTAATAGGCACCTGGGAATTGGATATACAAGACAATACTGTGACGTGGAGCAGTATTACTAAAAAGATATACGAAGTTGATCAAGATTATAGTCCTAGTTTTGAGAAATCCATTAATTTTTATCCAGAGGGGGAACACCGTGTAAAGGCCGAATTTGTTGTAGCAAATGCTATAAATAAAGGGGAAAGTTTTGATCATGAGTTTCAAATACTTACAGCATCCAATAAATTGAAATGGATAAGAGCCATTGGAACTTCTGAGATTGAAAATGGAAAGTGCAGTAGATTATATGGTTTGGTTCAAGATATTGACGAGCTTAAAAAAGAATTTGATAGAAATAAATTTTTTATCGAACAGGCACCTTCAGCGATTGCCATGTTTGATACCAATATGTTGTATGTGGCTACATCACAAAAATGGTTGCAATATTATGAAATTGAAGATCAAGAAGTAATAGGTAAGTCATTGTATGAAATTTTTCCTGAAATTGGCAGGAAATGGAGAAAGGTACATCAGGATTGCTTAAAAGGGGAGGTGATTACTTGCAAGGAAGAAGCCATAAAAAGAAAAGACGGAACAGAGCTTTGGTTGACTTGGGAAGTCAAGCCTTGGTACATAAGTGAAAATCAAATAGGAGGTATAATTATTTATACCGCCGATATTACTTATAGAAAGGAAGCTGAAGAAAAACTCAGAGTCAGTGAAGAAACATTTAGAAGAAGTTTTGAAAATGCTGCCATAGGCATGGCCACTATCAATCCTTTAGGAAAATGGGTGAAGGTCAATGATACTCTGTGCGACATGCTGGGATATTCTTGGGAAGAACTTCAAGCCTTGTCATTTAGAGATATTACACATCCAGATGATCTAGAAGCAGACCTTAAACTTCTGGATGAGTTAATTGCTGGAAAAAGAACATTTTATCATATAGAGAAACGCTATA
>Ga0070726_10004031_pt1 | contig 11981 bp, 9 predicted proteins | sample tdAd471_FD_67275 | JGI IMG/M metagenome (GOLD analysis project Ga0070726, IMG submission 67275) | Marine sediment microbial communities from the Atlantic coast under amendment with organic carbon and nitrate - tdAd47.1 | ecosystem: Environmental > Aquatic > Marine > Coastal > Sediment | place...
AGCGGAAGGTGATGTAGTGGCCGTCGCCCAGTCCCTCGCGCGCGAGTCGCAGGCCGTCGCGCGCCCACTCCAGGGCGGCCTCCCCGTCCCCCTCCGACTGCGCCAGGCGCCCCAGGTCGTAGTGCGTCATCAAGGCGCGCTCGCTGCCCGGCCCGAGCGTCTCGCAACGCCAGGTGTGCACGCGTTCGAAGAGCTCGCGCGTGCGCTCGCGGTTGCCCGCGGCGAACTCCAGCTGACCGAGGTTCACGAGCAGCGACTGCATCAGGGGATGCGAGAGGTCCACCTGGTCCTCGACCGCGGCGAGACAGGCCTGGCCCAGACCGAGCGCCTCCTCGCGCTGGCCCGAGAGCACCATGGCGCCGACCCGACTGGACAGGGTCGCCAGCGTGTCGATGTGCGTCGGGCCCAGGGTTCGCTCGCGCACGGCGTGCAGCTCGCGGAAGGCCTCGGCGCACTCGTGGAAGGGCCCCGTCCCGGGCGCGAACCGAGCCGGGTCCTCGTCGCGGTTCGCGAGCTGGAGCCGCAGCCCGACGATGTTGTGGCGCATCCCCAGGGTGTCCGGGTGCTCGGCGCCGCGCGCGCTCGCCAGTCCGGCGAAGGCCTCCTCGTACAGGGCGAGCGCGTCCTCCAGGCGGTGGCTCTCCTGCAGGCTCCCGGCCAGCATGCCCTTGGCGATGCAGACCTCCGCGTTCTCGGGCCCCAGCTCCGCCTGCAATGCGTCGACGGTCGCGCGCATCTCGGACTGCCCCTCGGACTGGCGGCCCTGTTCCATGCGCAGCTGCGCCAGCCGCGCGCGCGAGCGCCAGGTGGCCAGGCTCTCGTCGCCCCACAGCTTCCGGTCCAGCTCGAGCGCCGCGGTCAGGTGCGGCTCGGCCTCGTCGTGGCGGCCGACCTTGATCAAGCTCATCCCCAGCCGCGCTTCGACCTCGGCCAGCTCCGCCTCGCGCCCGCCGCTCGCGCGGAGGAGCTCGATGCGGGCGCGGAAGTGATCTTCGGCCTCGTCGAAGAGCCCCAGCCCGAAGTAGACCCGGCCGAGGGCGCCCTCGAGTCGTTCGCGCACGCGGCTCTCGTCCGCGAAGGTGCGGCGGTACTCGTCGCCCGCGCGCTCGAGCACCTCCACCACGCGCACCTCGCGGCCGTCGCGCGCCGGGTTGGGGGACGCGAGCACGTCCACGATGAAGTCCACCGCCGCCTCGGCGGTCCGCGCTTCGCTCGCCGCCGCTCGCTCCGCGTCGAGCGCGCGCACGAGGCCCAGCCACGTCCCCGCCAGCCCGCCCACGATCGCGAGCAGCAAGAGCGCCGCCGCGCCCACCCCCAGCTTGTGCCGCGAGACGAACTTCCGGAGTCGGTAGCGCGCCGTGGGAGGTCCGGCGGCGACGGGCTCGCCCGCCAGGAAGCGACGCAGGTCGCCGGCCAGCTCGGCGACGGTGCCGTAGCGCCGCTCCTTCTCCTTCTCGAGCGCGCGCAGGGCGATCCAGTGCAGCTCGAGCGGAACGCCGACCGCGTCGAGGGCGGGCGGCTCCACCTCGCGCACGATCCGCCCGGCCTCGGTCAGCGACACGTCCTCGAGGTCGAAGGGCGGAGCGCCGGCGAGCAGCTCGTAGAGCACGACGCCCAGGGAGTACACGTCGGTGCGGATGTCGAGCTCCTCCGGGCGGCCGCCGATCTGCTCGGGGCTCATGTAGCGCAGCGTCCCCAGCAGCTCGCCCGGCCGCGTCCGACCCGGCGCGTCCTCGACGTCGACCGCGGCCACGCGCGCGACCCCGAAGTCGATGACCTTGCACACGCCGCTCCGGTCGACGAGCAGGTTGGCCGGCTTCAGGTCGCGGTGGATGACCCCGCGCTGGTGACCGTGGTGGACGGCGTCGCAGACCTGGGCCAGGAGCTCCAGGCGCGCGCGGATGGGAAGCTCCTGCTCGCGCGCGTACTTCACGATCGGGCGCGCGCCCTCCACCAGCTCCATGGAGAACCAGGGCGTGTCGAGCCAGCCGCCGGCCGCCGTCCCCGCCTCGTAGATCTGGGCGATTCCCGGGTGACGCAGCAGCGCGAGGGTGCGGATCTCGTCCGCGAACCTCCGGCGCGCGCGCGGCGAGGCCAGGCCCGAGCGCATCAGCTTCAACGCGACGCGGCGCCGGGGCTCGAGTTGTTCGGCCTCGTACACGACGCCCATGCCGCCGCCGGCCAGCTCTCGCTCGAGCACGAAGCCCTCGATCGAGGTGCGCAGGTCCGCGGGTTCGGACCCGGCCACGGCGTCGGCCAGGACCGTGGGCGGATCGAGGAAGCCCGACTCGGCACCGTCCGCCGCGAGCATGCGCTCGACGAGCACGCGCGCCTCCTCTTCCGAGCCCAGCTCGGCCAGGAGCCGGTCGCGCTCGCCGGCGTCTTCGCAGACGCGGGCTCGCTCGAACACGGCGCGCACACGGGACCAGCCTGCTCGGTTCATCGTCTCGCCTCGCAGCTCTCACGCAGGGCGGGCCCGGGCTCCATCAGGAAAAACCGCGGCGTCACGAGCTCCCGTCCGCCTCGTCGCCCAGCTCCACCCGCAGGAAGCTCCGCGCGGTGCGCCAGCTGCGCTCGATCGTCGCCGTGGAGCGACCCAGGACCTCCGCCGTCTCCGCGATCGAGAGACCGCCGAAGAAGCGCAGCTCCACCAGGCGCGCCAGCTCGGGATCGAACGCTTCCAATCGACCCAGGGCCTCGTCCAGACCGACCAGGTCCAGGGCGCGCTCCTCGTAGGCCAACAGCACCTGGTCCAGCCCCACGCGCGACCCGCCGCCCGAGCGCTTCTCCGCGCGGCGCGCGCGGGCGTGGTCCACGAGGACCGAGCGCATGGCCTTGGCCGCCACGCCGAGGAAGTGCCCGCGGCTCTCCCAGTCGCCCTCGCCGAGCTTGAGCCAGGCCTCGTGCACGACCGCGGTGGGCTGCAGGGTCTGACCGGCCTGACCCGACATGATCCCGGCGGCGCGCCGGCGCAGCTCGTCGTAGAGGATCCCGAAGAGTTCCTCCGCCGCACCGCGGTCGCCGCGTCCCATGCGCTGGAGGAGGAGGGTGACGGGCTCGGAGTCCATCGGGACCCATCATCCCCCGCGGGGAGAGAGGCGGCAACCCTGGTCGAGATCGGCTCTTCTCGGCGCTTTTCGAGAGATCCGTGATGGAGCCCGAGGCCCCCTCCCGTGTCCAGGGTGATCCCAGTCCCCACAGGAGACCACCCACCATGAAGAAGACCGCCGCACTCACCCTCTTGCTCCTGGCCTCGGCTCCGGCCGCCGCCGATCCGTCGATCCCGCTCGTCTCCGGCGAAGCGCGCGGCCTCAACCGCGACACCGCCGGCGTCCTGGTCGGCGCCGGCAGCGACTACGCCGCCACCTTCCACACCGACCACGTGCGCTTCCAGCCCTCGCTCCCGGGCGCCGCGCGCGCCGAGGCGCTCGCCTTCGAGCTCGAGAGCGTGACGGTCGGAGCGTCGCAGCTCGCGCTCCTGCGCGGCGTCGAACCGCAGGCGAACGACTACCAGGTCCGCTACGAGCGCGGCGGCGTGGTCGAGCGCTACGAGGTCCTCGGCTCCGGTATCGAGCAGAGCTTCGTCTTCGATCAACTTCCCGAGCGCGGCGAGCTCGTCGTGCGCGGGCGGCTCTCGACCCAGCTCGCCCTGACCTTCGCGGACCCGGAGCACGGGCTCCGGTTCGAGAACGAAGACGGGGGCGGCGTGGTCGTCGGCGGCGTCACCGGCATCGACGCCGCGGGCCAGTCCTCCGCCGGTTGGATCCGCCTCGACGGCGACCGCCTGGAGCTCGGGCTGAGCGCCGACTTCGTCCGCACGGCGCAACTGCCCCTGGTCCTCGACCCGCTCATCGGAGCCGTCGTCGGGCTCAACACCGTCTCGACCAACGACCGCGAACCGGACGTGGCCCAGTACAAGGGTCGCAACCTCGTCACCTGGGAGTTCGTCATCGGCGGAAGCGCCACGCACATCCGAGCGCGCGAGTACGACCTCGCCGGCAACGCGCTGACCGGCGTCGTCACCCTGAGCTCCACCGGCAACGACACCCAGCCCGCGGTCGGCGTGCTGGCGGACGAGAAGCCGAAGTTCGTCGTGGCCTGGGTGCACGAGGACGGAATCGGCGACACGTTCATCCGCTCCACGTTCTTCTACCACGACTTCTCGAACACGGTCGGGATCATCGAGGTGAGCGCCACGGGCAACGACACGGAGCCCGACGTCGGCTACGACGTCGCCCGCTGCCCGGTGGTCTGGGCGGAGAAGAACGGCATCCGCATGGCGGAGGTCTTCGACGACGGCAGCGGCAACCCCAAGGGCGGCAGCGTGATCGCGGTCTCCACGAACCAGGCCGACCAGACCCCCGCCATCTCCCAGTCCGCGGCGGGCGCCGAGATGCCGATCGTCGTCTGGCACCGCAACCTGCTGCCGGGCTCCATGTCGATCCACGGTCGGCGCTGGCCGCGCCTGGCTCCCCTGGCTCAGTGGCCCGCGGAGTTCTCGGTGTTCACCGGCGACCTCTCCTCCAGCGCTCCCGACGTGTCGAGCTCGTCGGCCGAGGACTACTTCGCGACCTGGGAGCTGACCGAGGGGCTCGCCAGCTCGAGTCGCGACATCAAGGCGCGCCGGATCTACTTCCCCGGGCCCGACCGGAGGCTGGGCCCGATCATCGACATCGAGGCGGACCTCGGTGACGACGAGTCGGCGCCGGCCATCGCCTACGCCACGAACCAGTACTTGATCGCCTTCCTCGACGCGTCCGGCGCCGTGAACGAGTTCCTCGACGCGCGCGCCATCGACCCCATGACCGGCGCCTTCCTCGAGGGACTGATGACGGTCGCCGGGCCGAGCCCGATCGCTTCCCCGGCCGTGGCCGCGGCCAGCGACAGCAGCTTCGACGGCGACGACGACTACCTGATCGTCTGGGACGAGCCGTCCGGGGGCGGCGACGACGACCTCATGGGACGTCGCGCCGAGGGCATCGGCGGCTCGCACCAGCCCATGTCCGGAACGGGCTGCGGCTTCTTCTCGGGCGAGACGCGCATCTCCGCTCCGAGCGGAGGCAACCCGTCCATGCGCCACGAGCTGTGGTTCGGCGAGCCCGGCGCTCCGGCCTACATCATCATCGGCGCCCCCAACATCTCGCTGCCCTGGGGCACGGGCGCCGTCGTCCCGTTCCCGACCGTGCTGCAGTTCATCGGGATCGCCGACCTCGACGGCTACACCGCCTTCCAGTCGAACGTCTCGCCGACCCTCTCGGGCCTGACGGTCTGGGAACAGTGGCTGATCTTCTCCGCCGGCGGTTCGTGCACGCCCTCGGGCTGGAACCTCGCGGACGCGGTACAGATCAGCTTCGAGTAGTCGTTCGCAGCGAGCGCGACCGGGAGGGCCTGCGCGGGCCCTCCCGGTTTTTTCGTGTTCAGCCCGCTTGCGCTCGGCGCCGATAGGTGTATATACAACCTCATGGCCCGCCCCCACACCGCGGCGACCCAGATCGCCTCCCAGTGCCTCGCCGTCCGAGCCCGCCTCGTCAGTCGCGCGCTCACGGCCGTCTTCGAGGAGGAGCTGGCCCCGCTGGCCATCACCGCCAGCCAGTTCAACGTGCTGGTGCTCCTGACGAAGCTCGGGCCCACGCGCGTGGCCGACATCGGGGAACGCCTGGCGCTCGAGAAGTCCACCCTGAGCCGCAACGCCGCGCGCATGCAGAAGCGCGGCTGGCTCGACTCCCGTCCCGCGCGCGAGGGCCGCGGCCGCGAGCTCTTCGTCACGCCCGCCGGCGAGGCCCTCTTGCTCGAGGCGCGGCCGCGCTGGTCGCGCGCGCAGAAACGAGCCGAGGCCCTGCTCGGCAAGCGCGGCACCGCCGGCCTCATGGGTGCGGCGCGCGCCATCTGGGGCGCCTGACCCGACTCGCTGACCTGCTCTCCGACCTCTTCCTTCTGCCCCTTAGAGTTGTATATACACCCATGGTAACCCTCACCGCCACCCCGGCCCGAGAGCTAGTAGAACTCTGCCTGCAGGCCGGCGCCGACGACGCGCGCGTCGTGAGCCTGGACGCCGACGGCCTCGAACAGGAGCGCGCGATCATTCGCGAGGCGTTCCCGGCGGCGCGTTCCCTCGTCAGCTTCTGCCTGCGCATGAACCGCGAGAGCCTGCGCAGCCCGGCCCGCTCCCTGGCGAACCTCGAGTTCCACGAGACCGGCGACGAGACCAACCGCGTCGGCCGAGAGCTGGCGCGGGTCCTCGAGGCGCGCGGCGTGCGGGCGCTGCACCCGGCCATGGGCTTCCCGATGGAGATGCAGCGCTTCCCCGATCGCACCTGGATCGTCTCGCACAAGCGCGTCGCGGAAGCGGCCGGCCTGGGCGCCATCGGCATCCACCGCAACCTGATCCATCCGGTCTTCGGGAACTTCGTCCTGCTGGGCACGGTGATCACCGACGTCGAGCTCGAGGCCCCTGCCGCCCCGCTCGAGTTCAACCCGTGCCTGGAGTGCAAGCTGTGCGTGGCCGCCTGCCCCGTCGGCGCGATCGAGGCCGACGGCACCTTCCAGTTCAGCGCGTGCTACACCCACAACTACCGCGAGTTCATGAGCGGGTTCACGGACTGGGTCGGCACCGTGGCGGACAGCTCGTCCGCGCGCGACTACCGGCGGCGCGTGACCGACTCGGAGAGCGCCTCGATGTGGCAGAGCCTCGCGTTCGGGCCCAACTACAAGGCCGCCTACTGCATGGCCGTCTGCCCCGCCGGCGACGACGTGATCGCGCCCTTCCGCGAGGACCGACCCGAGTTCCTGCGGACGGTCCTGAAGCCGCTCCAGGAACACCCCGAAGACGTGTACGTGACGCCCGGCTCCGACGCCGCCGATTACGTCGCCCGGCGCTTCCCGCACAAGCGCGCGAAGCTGGTCTCCAACGGGCTGGCGCCGAAGAGCATCCAGGGCTTCCTGCACGGTCTGCGGCTCACGTTCCAGCGCCGCGCGGCCGGCGACCTCGCGGCGACCTACCACTTCCGGTTCCACGGAGCGGAGTCCGCCGAGGCGACCGTCCGCATCGAAGACGGGCGCGTCCGGGTGCGCCAGGGCCTCGAGGGCCGCGCCGACCTCGTGCTCGAGGCCGACGCGCAGACCTGGCTCGACGTGCTCGGAGGAAGGCGCCGCATGTGGCCGGCCGTACTCACGCGCCGCATCCGCGCCAGGGGACCGCTGCGCTTCCTGCGCGCCTTCCAGCGCTGCTTCCCCGCGCGCGCCCTACCCCTCCGGAGCTACTTGCGCGTGTAGGTGATCTCGACCACCTTCGTGTTCTTCTCGCCGATCGGCAGGTCGTGGACCTCCATCACGTACTTGTCCTCCGAGAGGAACCGAAAGACGGTCTTCACCATCTTGTCGTGCTCGCCGGTGAGGTACTCGTCCAGCGTCCCGTAGAGCAGCAGCACCTCGCCGCCGGGATCCAGGTCGCCTTCGGAGCGGTTCATGGCCGTGTCCATGCTCGACACGGCGGTGGCCACGTAGCTCTGCTTGAAGTTGTCGTAGCCCATGAGCGTGCAGCTCTCCAAGGGACGCCCCATCATCTGCCCCTTCGCCTCGGTGATGAGCCAGCGCCCGTCCATCTGCCAGCGCGTGACCGCTTCCCCGAGCTCCGCGGCGGACGGCGTCTGGCCCATGAAGAAGCGCGTCTCCGTCTTCCACGTCCCCACGAATCGCTCGAGCAACTCGTGGTGCGTCCCGGGCTGCGTGTAGCGCGCCATCTTCTCCATCATCTCGGCCATCGCGCGCGAAGCCTCGTCACTGTCGTTCCGCTCCTGCGCGACTCCCATCCCCACGGTGGCGGCCAGACACAGGGTTCCCAGACTCTTGGACACGTTCATTTCGACTCCTTGACGGTCGGCTCGACGGGAGTCCCGCGGACTCCATCGGGTTCGTGACAGCCGCGCTCAGAACTCGCGCGGCTCGGTGGGTGCACTCGGCCCGGGCACGTCGCCCATGGCCGCGAAGACGTGGTAGCGAAGCCGCAGACACCCCGGCTCCGCCAGGGCCTCGGCCGTCGTGAGCTGAGCGCGCGCGGCCGGGAGCGACGCGCTGAAGAGCGCCGCGGCGGCCAGGACCGTGACCGCTCGAACGGAGCGTCCGGCCGGGCGCGGCGCGCGCTCCAGGAACTCGAGCCGGCGGACGATGCGACTGCGTCCGGAGAAGCCGGCCCAGGCGGGGTGCGCGCCGCGCTCCGAGGCGAGCGCGAAGGCCGCGAGCGTTCGGGTGTAGCCGTCCGACGCCACGCTCGAGCGACTCGTCACCTCGGCGTCGCACGACAGCTCGCGCGCCCACTCGAACCGCGCTCGCCCCCACCACACCAGGGGGTCGAACCACAACAGCGCCTGCACGAACCACGCGCCGACACTCCAGAGCGGATCGCGGCGGCGCGCGTGAACGAACTCGTGCAGCAGGACGTGGCGGACGTCCTCGCGGTCGCAGCGCTCGAACAGGTCGTGCGGGAGCAGGACCACCGGACGCAAGAACCCGAAGGTGGCCGGGCCGGACAGGTCGCGCAGGAACACGACCCGCGGCGCGCGCATCCCCAGTTCGGCCGCGGCGGCGCTCACCGCGGCCGCGAAGCTCGCCGGGTAGCGAACCTCGACCTCGTTCCGCAGAGCGCGCCGATCCACGGCGTAGCGCAGCGCGACCCAGGCGGCCAGGCCCACGGCCCCCGCGCTCCAGATCCCGAAGAGCAGCTCGAGCGGGAGGGCTCGCGCCGAGACCGCGGGCCTCTCGACCAGGGCGGGCGAGAGCCACACCGCCGCCGACGCGCCCCAGTCGGGAAGCACGAGCGCACGCCCCAGAGCCGCGCCCCAGAGAGCGGCCCGCGCCGCCGCCCAGGAGCGGGGAAGCAAACGGTCGGCGCAGGCGGCGACGGCCAGACACGCGCCCCCGAGGAGCACCGCCTCGGTGATCCAGCCCCACCAGGCGGGCAGGAGACTCGAGGTCTCAGCGGGCATTCTTCCGCCCCTTGCCCTCGAGCACTTCGCGCAGCTTCTCGCGATCCCGCTTCGAGAGTCGCTCGCCGTCGGCCAGGTGGTGCAACAGCGATCCGAAGGTGCCGTCGAAGGCGCGATCCAGCAGGCTGCGGACGGCGGTGCGGCGCGCGTCGTCGCGACTCACCAGGGGCTCGTAGAAGCTCGTGTTCGCGCGCTTGTGTTCCGCCAGCACGCCCTTCTCCACCAGGCGGCTGAGGATCGTCTTCGTCGTCGTGTAGGCCCAGTCGGTCTCGCTCGCCAGGCCTTCGAGCACCTCGCGCGCGTTCGCGGGAGACCGCTCCCACAAGACTCGCATGACCTTCCATTCCGCTTCGCTGAGGTGCATCTTCTACTCGTGTGGCAGAATCTGCTACAGACGTAGCAGGAGGTCAAGGAGATTCTCGGCGGACGTGCCGGTGCGTATGATCTCGGCCCCCGGGCCATGCGCTCCCTCTCCCCTCACGCCGCACTCCTCTTCGTCCTCCTCGCGGCGCTCCTCCTGCGCTGCACGGGGCTGTCGGAGCTCGCGCTCTGGTACGACGAGGAGGCCTACACCCTGGCCTACGCGCGCGGCACCTGGGCCGACCTCCTGGCCGAGCGCACCGACCACCCGCCCGGGTATCCGCTCCTGGCGAAGCTCGTCTTCGGCGCGATCTCCGAGCCCTGGGCGCTGCGCCTCCCGGCCGTCCTCGGCGGCTTGCTGGGGATCGCGGCGGCCTACGCCTGCGTCCTGCAACTCGCCGGCAAGCGTTCGGCTCTCCTGGCCGCCGGCCTCCTCGGCGCCTCCGTCTTCCACGTCTACTACTCCCAGGAAGCGCGTCCCTACACGTGGCTCTCGGCGGCGGTCGGGTGGAGCCTGTTCTTCGCCCTGCGCCTGAGCCGGAGCGGCCGCGCCCGCGATGCCCTGTGGCTCGTCGGCTGCTCGCTCGCCGCCGTCGCCTCGCACTACTTCGCGGCGCCGAGCGTGGGCGCGTTGCTGGTCCTCGCCTTCGGGCTGGGTCTCGCACGAGCCGAAGCTCGAGAGCGTCGACGCCTGCTCGGCATGGCCCTGGGGGGCGTCCTCGCGATCGCGGCGTTCGCGCTCTCCCAGAGCGGGCGCTGGGAGGTGCTCTCGTCGCTGTACACGAGCGAGGCCACGACTCGCGTGGCGCCCTCGCCGCGCTTCCTCGGCTCCGTCGCCGGTCGCTTCCTCGGATTCGGAGCCGCGCTCGGGCTCCCCGTGCTGGCCGTGTGCGCCGTGGGCCTCGTCGCGACCGCGCGCCTGCGACCGCGCGCCGCGCTCCTCGTCCTCGCCGCGGCGGGCGCTCCGATCCTGATGATCTGGGTCCTGCCCTGGGGACGGTTCATCGACGCACGCTACCTGCAGGGCGCCCTCGTCCCCCTCGCCGGCCTCTTCGCCCTGGGCGCCGCCGCGCTCGCTCGGCCGCTCGCCGCGCGCCTGCCCGACCGACCGGCGCTGCGCCTCCCGCTCGCTCTGCTCGGAGCGGCTGCCTGCCTCGCCTGGCCCGCCGTCGCGACGGCGCGCTACCTGAGCGCCCCCGCCAAGCAGTACCCCACGCACCGCACGAGCCCCTTCGGCTACTCCCACATCGTCTTCAACAGCCGCCTCGATCCGTGGGCTCTGCGCGCTCGCGGCACGACCGACTTCGAGCTGCGCGTCGGCGTCTTCGCCGGGGTGCACTGCGGCGTGCCCGACGGCTGGGAGATCATCAGCCAGAGCGCGAGTCCGGACGGCCGCGTGCAGGCCGTCAAGTTCGCGGAGCAGCCGCGCTCCAGCGACCTGTTCACGGTGGGCCTGAGCGGGCTCGACATGGACCCGCTCACGCTCATCGAGACCTCCGACCTGTGGCGACTGGAGCCCCGCGCGGCGATCGGCGACGTGCGCGCGTTCGAGTTCGTGAACGCCGTGACGGGCGAGTCGATCGGCCGCCACGTCCTGCGCGGCGACTGCCCGGCCCTCGAGCGGCGCATCGTGGTGGACCTCTGGTCCGTCCGCCCCGCCATGGCGCAGCGCATGCTGACCGAGGTCGCGCGGAGCCTTCGCTGCCCCTGAGCGCGGACCGGGCTTCGGCTCAGAGCGCCGCCTCGACGCGCGCCTGAACGCGCCTCACTTCGGCGAGGTCGAGGACCTCCCGGTGCTCGACGCTCACCCAGGGGTCGTGGTCGCGGGCGGCGGCGAGCCACTCGGCCAGAGGCGTGCGGTCGTCCGGAGCCCGCGAGGCCCGCTCCTTGAGCTGCAGCACGTCGACGCGATGCGGCCAGCCGCGGAGGAAGCGCGCGGGGTCGCGACCGTCCTCCAGCAAGTGGCCCGTGTCCACCACCGTCCCGAAGACGTCCGGGCGAGCCAGGCGCACCAGCAGCGCGTCGATCTCCTCCGGTCGCATCTGGGCCGCGCGGCTCGCGGGCAGCGGTTCGATGGCCAGGCGCAGGCCCAGCTCCTCCGCGCGCGGGACGAGGCCGCGGAAGAACTCGAAGCAGCGCCCCAGCGGGTCGGCGGCGCGCGAGGGCCCGAACCCGCAGACGCACACGCAGACCTCGGCGCCCAGGTCGGCGCCGCGCTCGAGCGCGTGGAGAATGTGGTCCCGCGCGCGGGCGCGCTCCTCTTCGCTCTCCGCGAGGGGCCCGACCTCGTGCAGGCGCCAGGCCTGGACGACCGGCACGCGCACCCGTGTCGAACGCAAGAGCGACCAGTCGGCGTCGAGCCCGTCGGCCACCTCCAGCGCCCATCCGGTCCGCAGCGCGTGCTCCACCCGCTCCCGGGGCGAGCCCGGGAGACAGTGCTCGACGTAGACCGAGCGCCGGCGCGGACTCACGCCGTCGGCGGTCGCGGAGCCCGCTCCTCGGTGAGTCCGTTGCCCGGCGGACTCGGCGGACTCGGGGGGCTCGGGGCGCGTTGCGGCTCCGCCTCGCTCGCCACCGCGCGCGGCAGCGCGATGCGGAACGTCGTTCCCCGGTGAGCGTGGCTGTGCACGGTGATCGACC
>Ga0070726_10004033_pt1 | contig 11978 bp, 12 predicted proteins | sample tdAd471_FD_67275 | JGI IMG/M metagenome (GOLD analysis project Ga0070726, IMG submission 67275) | Marine sediment microbial communities from the Atlantic coast under amendment with organic carbon and nitrate - tdAd47.1 | ecosystem: Environmental > Aquatic > Marine > Coastal > Sediment | place...
GAACACATTGATTGCCCGAGCTGGCCGAGGCCTGCTCGACGTTCTTATGCTGCTGATGCGCGGTGTGGGTGCGCTGTGCACGGCTATTGGATCGTTTGTCCTGTTTGCTTGGCAGAACTCTGAAGAGAGCGCTTCTCAGCCGGACGAACTTACTGATGCCGAACGCCAAATGCGTGATCTTGACCCCAATTTCAAGAACGGCGGTTACTACAACTACGATCGTTACTAACATCACGCCTTGCCTTTAGTCGCGGCAGTTTTAACTGCCGCCCCTCCAGCTGCTCCGGGTTTGGCAACATTGGTCCCAAACGCCGTCATCTGATTCCCTATTTCGCCTGCTCTAATTCCGGCCCAACCTAGTCCAGTCAAAAACATCATCGGAAAGATGAGGTAGAGGAACCTACTGACCCAGAGGATGATGCCGCTTTGTACGGGGTTGGCTACTGGTTCGAAGACGCCGAATCGGCTACCTTCTGTCATCAATGCCATCAGGTGATTGTCCATCCAGAAGGCCACACCCCAGAGGAAGGATAGGAAGTGCAGGCCGAAGTAGATGATGGAGAGGGTCATCAAGGTAGCGAGTCGGTACTGGCTGAATATCATCAGCAAAGGCAGCACGATGATCATAATCATCAGGATCAGGGCCTGAAACATGGCAATGCCCTGGCGGATCATATAGCCCTCACCGATGGCCTCGGGGGCCTTAATGGCGGCTCCTGCCGCGACCACCGCGGTTCTTCCCACATCCTGGATAAAGTTAGCGCCCAGTGACAGTGTGCCCAGGGTTGCATCTCCCCAGCTACCTTGATCGATGGACTGCAGTGACGTTTCGGTAGCGCTCACCCGATAGCCGGTGGACATGGGCAGGTTTACTGCCAGGCTTTCGCTAGCGCGTGTAACCGCCAGGTATTTTCTGAGTAAGACATCTTCCCGCTGGGTGATGGCGAGTGCGGTATCGGTGGATTTTGATACCAGGTTGTCGGCGTCATACACCATGTCGTCCAGGAGAGTGGGATCGAGAGAATCCAGCACCCGGCGCCGCAGTCCGATTGCGGCATCGCTCCACCACTCGGTACACGCCGGGTGACCACCGGCAAGCGCATCGCTGTCAAAACCGGCGTCTCTTGCGGCATTGAACGGGAACAGGCCTTGCGGGGCCTGGGCGTAGTAGCGATTGTAGAAGCCCGCGGTCGTCAGGAAATACTCCGATCCCAGCCAATTGGTATCCTCCAGCTGCACGGTTGTCATGGCACTGGTGTCCATGCGCATCAGGCGGGACTTGGACCGCCGGTAACAGTCGTCAGTAAATTCCGCCAGTTCCTGCCGCAGGCCGGGATCATCGATCTTGTCCTCGGCCAGGCGGTATTCCACGCTCGCCAGCTCCGGCACACAGGGAATACTCGCCACCGAGGCTGCCGTGATTGATTTACTGAGGGTGTGCAATGCTGCCCACCAGATCGGGATGGCGCCGGTTTCACCGCCAATGGTCGCCAGGGTGCGGTCATAGGTGGTATTGGTTGCAGTGCCATCGATGGTGGCGGCGATCGAGCTGCAACCGAGGGTGGGTTTTACGTAACGCATGTCCGCGAGTTGCACATCGATGACCGGGATTGCGGCAAACACGATCACGCCCAGCATGGCGATAAAGTCAGTTTCGATTTTCTTAAGGGACTGTATTGCCGCGCTGCCTTCATCGTCCCCGGCCCGGTGGCTGTTGAGGATATTGCCCACGACCATGGTAATGATGGGGATAAATACCACGCCGGTGTCCACCAGCACGGCCCAGATCTGCTTGTAAAGAATCCAGGCGAACAGGGTGGTGACGAACTCCAGATAGCTGGCTACGCCCACGCTTGGCCTCCCGTGATGGTGCTGAACAGAATGATGATTTCAACCACGGCAATGCCGCCCATCATTCGCTTGCGCATGCGGGTCCACTGCTGGTGCTGTGCGGCTGCGATTTCAGCGTTACCTCGAAATAGTCGTTCTCCGACCTGTTCCCAGCGCCACCACAGCAGAACCCATATTGCCCAACGCACTAATGTTAGTAGTGTGCGCCAGGGACCTATAGCGTCGTGGGCGCGTCCAGTCCAATTACCGGGTGCCAGTGGGTCGGCGTCCAGCAGCCAGGCAACGACTGTGACTACGATGATTACCCCCACAATCGCTAACAGGTTTAGTCCCATGCGTTGGGTGGTCTGCCTCATGGATTTACTGAGGCCCCAGCTTCGAAGTTGCTCGCCGGTGGTGATTCAACAATGGGCACCTGGCTGCGGACTCGGTCGCGCATAAGGAGTTGTACTGCGGTGTTGCTGGCGATTCGATCGCGCACCTCGATCTCAAACAGCATGTTATCGATTTCCTGTTCGAGGTCGGCGACATAGGGCGCGAGGTCCTCCTGGGCGATTTCCAGGTTGGCGATATTGGGTTCTTTCATGCCGGAGATGAGGGCACGGCGGGCAATCATGGCCCGCTCCATGGTGCGGGATAGTGCCATTTCGCTGGCCAGTCGGTTGATGAGCACCGCTTGTTCGTGCGTCGCTTCTTCGCGGATCGCCTCCACCACCCGGCGGCTGATCAGCATGCCCGGGCCACCGGAGACCGCTTTCAGCTCTGCTTGTGTTGGCGGGTTGCTTGCAAGAACCAGTGCCTCCAGATCGGTGGCGATCTGGGCCTGCTCGATACCCAGCTGGTGGGTGAGCCCCATACCGGGCCGGGCGCTGATCTTGTCGCAGCCCTCGCAGGTGCGGATCTTCTGTTCACCCACCACACCGATGACCCAGTTGGCTAGGGTGGTGGGGTTGGGCCAGTACTCACAGATCGGGGCATCGGCGCAGCTGGCTACCATGCTGGCGTTATTGCCCGGGTTGCGCTGCAGGAGCTGGTTATAGCCCGCCTTGACCGTATCGCCCACCAGTTCAATCGGCGGCTGGCCGCGGCCTCCCCTTTGGACCCCTTCGACCCAGATCACCCCGGCATCTATACCGGCGATATCGGCATTGGTGCGGGTTTGCAGGATCTCGCTGCCGGCGCTGGATTCGCTGCCCCAGTAGCCGCCCTTGGCCACGTTCTCCCAACCGTTATGACTGATGGCCTCGTCCATGATGCCCACGATGTCTTCGCAGGCCACCTGGGCGAGGTGGAATTCCTCGGAGGCCTGCAGGACGCCGTTTTGCAGCAGGTCATAGAGGGCGGGGTTTACTTTCTGGATAACCAGGGCGGGCAGTGAGGCGACCGCACCGGTCGCCGCGCTGATGACGTTATCCATCAAGTCCGAGAAGGAGCCCTTGATGCCCTGCAGTTGTTCTTCCACCGACAGACTCATATCGAAATTGCCGCACATGAGATCGGTGTTCCAGGCCACCGACCCGCCTATCTCAAACGTGGCCGGTCGGTTACTGGCGGCGCGGGTGACCGGCTCGCCGCCACCCAGTAGATAGTAGAACTCGTCGTCCACTGACTGAGCCGGGAGGGACCAAACAAGCAGTGCGAGTAGCGCGATTGCAGGTCGTGATTGGCGTGTGTGTTTGTGCACCCGGTATTCCTCTAAAAATGTAACACCAACACCGCCCCCTCCTGCTCACAGCAGGTGTAAGGGCGCCACAGCTGCCAGGCATTGCCGGTGACCGCATTGACGCGACTCCGATAGGGATCCGTCAGACTGAGGGTATCGTTGATGTCAGGTAGCACCCGACAGGACATGACCTGAGGCACCAGCTGTTGCCAGAGATAATCTGTCTCCTGCCCCGGCGGCCACTGGCCCTGTGCTGGCGTGTACCAGGTATCCAGCGGTGTGTAGATGTGGGGTTGCAGGTCCTGTCGCACAATATGCGCCGCGCGTTTGGCCGCCACCAGGGACGCCTTGTAATCGTGCCCCTGTTTTACAAAGCCGATGCGGGGAAACAGGCCTGCAAACCGGGAAGTCCCGGCGCTGACGCCGGTCAGCAGGTTGGCCAGCGTCCAGGGGGTTTCCACCACCGGGTCACGCCAGTTCGGATCCAGGGTGCTGATAAAATACGGCACCAGGGGCCAGGTGAGCGGTGTGCAGAATGGCAGGCTTCCGCCGCCAGCGGCCGCCAGGTGATAACCCGCGGTACCCGGGCTGCCGAACACCTCGGTGTTCTTGAACTTGAGCGCCTGTTCCCGATTCGTTTTGCCGCCCTCTTCGCTGGCGCCACCGTCGGCCGCAAAGGCCGTCGGTGATACTGCAGACTGCGACTCCGGCCAGGGGCTTTGGCCGAGGATGGGATAGGCGTTGACTACCGCTTCCGGAATGCGGTGACTGACCTTGACGGAATAGTCGAACTCACAACCCGCGACAGTGCAGGTCATCCACACACAGCCGCCGACGACCTGGTAATCCAGGCAAGCCAGGTCGATCGCTTCGGTTACGATCTCGGTATTGCTGATGGTCGCAGTATCCGCCTGCATGGTTGGGCTGATAAAGAGCGCCATGAGGATGAGTGCGCGGAGTCCATTGGCGATATCACTTGGCATCGCGGTACCTCGCGACCTTATCGATGGCTACCGCCACATCGAAAACGCCATAGACCACGTACTGCTGGTCGACCAATACGGCGGGGAGTTTGTCGATCCCGTACTGCCAGGCGACGGTGATAGCTTCGGAGTTGTTTTGCAGGTTTGCCATGGCGGCCTGCCCCCGGGGGGAATGGAGAATGTGTAGTGCTCGCTGTTTCGCTGCGGCAGGGTTGCCGGGATTCGGAAATGACAACCCTTTGAGCGCGTGTTCGGCATGGTCGAGCACAAAGCGGCGGTCAGCCTGCTGGGCGTTTTGCAGTGCGGGCAGACGGCCTGCGGTAAATACCCACACGGTGGGGTCAGCTGCGTGTGAGGCACAGGCCTGGATTGCCAGGGCTACGATAAGCGCCTTACGCATCCCGAATCCCCCGGGCCACATCGATCTCTTTGGCGATCAGCATGGCGGCCTCCACTTCTGAGATGCTGTGTTTTTGCATCAGGGCCATGCGACGGGCTTTTTCGTGCTTCTCGGTCTGAGCCAGGGCGAGCATCAGTGAGGGGGGCACGTTCCGGAAAATGCTTTCAGTGGCCTCGGCCATCACCACCCCTTCGGTGTACTGCCCCGCCGCCTTGCTGGCCGACAGCAACATGTCCCGCTGGGCGTCATCGACGCGTCTAAAGCGGGCGATGGCCTCCACCTCTTCCTTGGGCATCACCAGGCACAGCCACCACTCCACCATGTTGAGCATTTTTTTGGCTGCGTCCGGGTAGTCCTCCATATTCTGGGTGGCGCTCCACAGCCAGGCGCCCAGCTTGCGCCACATCTTGACGATCTTGACCAGAAACGGCGCCAGTAGCGGGTTGGTGGTAATGATATGGGCTTCATCGATGGTGACCACAATCTCCCGGGCACCGAACTGGTCTCTTTCGGCGATGTTGTTGATCATGTTGAGGCAACTCACCACGGAGATCGCCAGGTGTGCCTCGTAACCCTCCCGGGCAAAGGTCGCCAGATCAATAATGGTGACATCCGCCTCGGCCCAGGCCATCCCGGCGTTATTAAACAGCTCGCCGGAAAAGCCGTCACAAAACAGGCCAATCGCATCGCCCATCTCCCGCAACCGGCGGCGGGTATCGGCTTCGTAGGCATCGCCCCGGGACATGGCATAAAACGCATCGCGCACATCTTCGGTCAGGGTGGGGCGACTGGCCTTCTGGGTCGTAGCCGCCGCCGACAAAATCGCATCGCGGATCATGCGCCGGTCCGAGCGGGTCATGCGGGCTGCTTCTCTTACTTCACCACCGGTGATCATCAACTGGGCGACGATCTCCATCTCGCCCATGATGTCGCGGCTATCGTCTTCATCGGTATCCTCATCGGGATCAAACACCGGGCGCTCATCCAGGACCGCGTGCGCATCCTGAAAGGGCGACAGGGAGACGCCACTGCCGGGTTTGAGGGCCACGCGGTTAACGGACAGGCCATTGGCGGCATACCAGTCCCCCAACAACCCGAAACTATTGCCGGCCTCGATGATGAACAGACGCGGCCGGTGGACGGCCATCACATGGGCCAGCATGCTCACCAGGGTGGCGGACTTGCCCGCACCTGAGGGTCCCAGCACCAGCATGTGGGCGTTCTTCTGCCGGTCGGCGCTGTTAAGGGGATCAAAATACAAGGGCTCGCCGCCGCGATTGAACATCGCCACCCCGGGATGGCCGGTGCCGCGGCTTCGTCCGAACAAGCAAGAGAGATTGGCAATGTGCTGCACCACGGTGAGCTGTGCGCCGCGCCAGCCCTCTTTGGCATCCCGGTCCGCGTCATACACCATGGGTAGGTTGCGGATGACCGCATCCAGGGCGGTAAAGTCATCCCGTGGGGCGATGGCCCTGAAACCATAATTGAGTAAGCGCGAACGGACCGCATTGGTGCGCTCATCGAGTTCCCGCAGGGTCTCGCCACGAAGATAGACCGCATACTGGGCCCGGTACATTTTGTGGCGCTGGCCGAGGATCTCCCGGGCGCGCAGGCAATCCTTACGCACCTGGATGGACTCGGAGTTATCGCCAATCGCCGATTCATCGATATCGTCAATATGGCCTTCCAGGGTGTCCTGGGGGATAACCACGATAGTGCTGACAAACACACTGCCGGTGGGCAGCATATCCATCAGCGCATTGGTGGCATCACCGCGCTTGGTTTCCCCGGTGACATGGCCGACGAAGGGGCGCCGGCGGATACCGTCAATCGACACGCAACGCAGGGCGCTATCGCCAAACCACCAGCAGCCGTTGTCCCTGTCGCTGCGCGGGTAGTCATAAAACAGGCTCTCGGCGAACTGATCGCCGTAGGGCAAGGTGTCGGCCTCATTGCGGGCCGCGGCCAGAAAGGCCTTGCGATCGCCACCGAACAGGGCAGTACTCGGGTTGAAGAAATCCAGCAACCAGTCGTGGAACTGGGTGCCATTGAGTCTTTTTAGACTGGCCCCGGACGGCTTGAGGGCGTGGGTGAATTTCTCCAGTACCTCATTGAGATTGACCAGGGCCGCATCCAGATCCCCCTCCTCCGTGTCCCGCTTGCGTCTGCTGCGTCCGGTCGCTCGCTTGCGGTAGATCACCATGTAGTTGCGGCGGCGCATGCCGCCCCAGGGCGCCTGGGTGACCGTGTCATCCACAAACAAACCGCCCTCGCGAGTGATCCCCGCGTAGTGCTGGCGCAGTACCTCCATATAGGCCCCAGTGTAGGCAGAATCCCTGGCGTCGGCGGTGGCGTAGTCGCGGATTGCATCGACCATGCCATCGATCTGGGTGTCGTCGACGGTGTAGGTCTGGATCACCCAGGGCGCGTGATCGTACTCCTCAAACGAATCCTGTAGCGCTTCTTCCAGCGTATCGCGCACCGAGGCCAGGTGTTCCTGAGTCCGGCCTGCGGTCCCGATCGGGTTGATCTCAAACACCGCACCGACCGAGCGACCGTCTTCGAGCAACACCGCGTCATGATCGTCCAGGTATTCCACCCAGGGCAGAAAATCGATAAAGGAGCGCTCCCGCTGGTAACTTTTATCCGCCTCGCGTTGGGGCAGCGGCTGCTTGCTAACCGGGGTAAACGCGTCGTCCAGGGGTTGCCCTGCGGTCACTGGGCGCCCTCCTCGCGGCTTGCGCTGGCGGGGATCGGTGTGGCCAACAGGGCTTCGCCCGGCAAGCGGTATTCGACCCGCTCGTACAGGGGCACCACCGTGGTGTAACCCGGGATCGGTGCCCGGGTGCGCGTGGCCAGGTGCGGGTAGACGTAAATCACCAGGTCCGGGTTCTGAAGGCGCGGGAACAGGTTATCCAGTTCCGAGCGGGTGGTCCGGGTGTAGGCGATATAGTCCAGGGCTTGCGTCTCCGGCAAGCTATCGATCTGCCGATAAACGGTTTTGGCGTGGTCTGCCAGGGTTTTCCGGCAGGCCTCGGTGCCCTCTTCCAGGTCGAGACTGGCGCAGATCGCCTCCGGATCAAAGGTCGCCGCCACCGGTGCAGCAACGGCATCCATCGCCTCGCGGTAGATGTCCGCCATCTTGCGCTCCGAAGGCGGCAGGATGGTTTCCTGGGTGGCGCAGCCGCCGAGCAGCAGCGTGCCGGTGATGACTGCGACGATGATGGTTTTGGGGGTTTTAATCCAGTGCACGGTAGTCTCCCGCCGCCAGGGCCGCGTGGTTGGTTTTACGGCCGTTGGGGTCATAGTCGATGTCGATTTGTTCGGTGATGTGCAGGGCGACCTCGGCCCCCGGGGGCACGTAGACCGCATCAAACTGCTGGGCCTGGCGCTCATCCAGCCAGCGGGCAACTTCCTGGGTGCCATCGGCAATGGAGCGGCCGAGAATGTAGTCCGAGGTCGAGCCGTCGACCACGGTGGTTACGCCCGCGCCGCTGCCGTCCACGCTGGTGATCTGGGTGGTCTGGCTGGCCGCCGCCGCTTCTGCCGCCGCGGATGCGGTAACCACGCCCATGCGCTGGGCCAGGTAGGTGTAGGCATTGGTGATGCGCTCACCGACCACACAGGGGTTGCCGAAGGCATCGGACAGTTCGCCGATGGTGATGTCGCGGTTACTCGCGGTGCCCTCATAAACATCCTGGGCTTTGGGCACGGTACGAATGGTGCCGTCCTCAAAGACGAAAGTCAGGCTATAGAGATCGCCCCGGACACAGCCCAGGGTCCAGTCCCCCACCGCCTTACCGCTGGCGATGGCGTAGGCCACGTCCGGCAACTCGATACCGTTGGCCATCAGGTTGTCCCGGCCGATAATGACTTTAAAACTGTAGGGGTCGGTGACCTGGCCGCCGAAGGGCACCCGCCCCACCAGGGCGGTCATAGCCGTGGATTTGACCAACGTGGCATTACGGGGAATGGTGAAGTAGGGAATGATGGCGGCCTCGCTGCCGCCCCGGTCAGCGATTCCCGGCAGATCATCCAGGGCGATTTTGCGTCGCAGGTCGCTGTGGGCCGTGTCGAGAGTCGACAGCAACCCGCCCTCACCGTCGGCTTCCCGCCCCAGGGGCTGCACCCAGCGCGTTGCGCCAGGTTCTATCGATTCGCCCTGTACGGCGGTAAGCGTAGGTCCGGGCTGGGACTGTGCCTGGGCCAGGGTGCGCTCGGCCTGTTCCAGGCGTCGCATCATCGCCGCGTACTCGGTTTGTGATTGCTGCTGGACCTGCTGCTCTGCCTCGGTCAGTTGGGTCGCCATACGCCGGCCGATGGACTGCTCCATCTTTTTAAGGTCGGCGTTATCGGCGCGCAGGGCTGCATTGTCTTCGCGCAGGAGGGACATGCCCTCCTTCATGTTGCGCACCTCGCCAATCAGCGTGGCCACCACATCTTTTTCGGTATCGCCCTCTATGCCCAGCCCCGCCAGGGCTTCTTTACTGAGCGTCTCGCCGCCGCCCACCTGGACACTGCCCTGGGTGGCGGGTCGGTCATTCTGGCAGGAGCGCACACCGATCAGCACCGCCAGCACCAGCAGGATGACTGCGCCGTACTGCACCAGCTTGTTTTGTCCCATGCTCAGATCCCCCGCACCACGGACCGGATGGGCTGGTCCGTCACGATAAAGAGAGTGGTGCGATTGCCGGGGGTTCCTCTGGGTTCGAGTTCCGTCTCGAAAAACGTGCTGGCCACGAAATGGGGTGCGACGCCGTTACGCTGTGCATGGGGCGTATGGTGCACCTTGCGGTTATCCAGCATCATGCGATGGCTGTGTTCATTGGTGACGATCAGCGCGGTGACGTACAGGCCATCGGCCGCCCAGGCCTTGTGGGCTTGTAACACCAGGCCCTTGTGCCGGCCCTGGTCATAGAGCGCGGTAAGGTTGCCCTGCAGACCCACCGGCACCGGGCGTACCCCAGGGAGCGGCGCGACCAGCCGGGCCGGGGAGTACAGGACTTGCGCTGCGTAGCGGATCAGCTCAAACACGGTAGCAGAGCGCTGGGCGCCGCGCTGCTGGCCGCTCGCGGTGTCCTCACTATCGGCCTGGGGCATCACCACCTGAATCACATCGACATCGGCCGGCGGGGATTTTGCGACCCGGGCGCTCACGTCGAACAGCAGGAACTCGCCGCTGTCGAGCCGCACCTTGATGCGCTGGGCCTCAAAGGGTTCCAGTGCGGTCCAGTAGGCGGTGCCACCGGTGACCAGGGTACGGAACACCTGGGTATTGGCCAGTGCGGGCGGCAAACCCACCGCCCCATCCCGGGGCAGGATCACCATCTGCTCAACGCCCACCACCAGATCCACGTTGATCGGGGTTTTGCGCCAGGGCACGGTGGCGGCGTTGACCGTGCTGGCGAGCAGCTGACACAGGACGATGATGACCAGGAGTCTGTAGAGGGCCGAGGTCATGACGCACGATCCTCCGCGACTGTAATGCGCCGCGGGGCGGCGGCATAACAATCCAGGGCCAATCCCCAGGGATTGAGCTCCGGGTCGACGTCGTAGTTGACCACGTTGACCGGGAAGTGAATCAACCGGTCCTTGACCCGCTCCCCCCGATAGGTCTCCTGCACATGCAGATCCAGACCCACCACCCAGGTATCGTTTGAGGTCGCCTTGACCCGCAGCAGGTCGAAGCCCCGCCCGGGAATCTCCCACACCGCGCGGGAGCGCCCGGTGAGTTCGTTATTGCGGTTACGGGAGTCAAAGTCTGACAACCGCTCCTCGAAACAGGCCGGGGTCAGATAATGCTTGAGTGTGTGGATGCGCTCGAAATAGTCCTCCTGGCCATCGTTCGGCCAGCGATTCAGTTGCTGAAAAATGTAGAAGGCAAACCCGTAGATATTGGCCTTGGGGATATCCCCCAGCTGCTGCGCGGCGCCGGTGCTCAGGTCCGGTGGGTAATGCAGGGTGATGGCACTGGGCGCCCGTGCCCAACCGGCCAGCGCCAGTACCAGCAGTAATACCAGTACCAGCACGGCCCCCAGTAACAGTTTGATCATGGTGTTCTTGGTGTGCACCAGGTTGTCGTAGCGGCTCACTTTGTCCTCCAGCGTTGTATGTCCCAGGTCCGGCTCTCGCGGATAAACACCGGGCTTGCCAGCCCGCGATCCTGCAGCCAAGCACGCAGCGCCAGCATGTGGTATTGCTTGGGTTTGCCACGCTTGATCTTGCGCAGGCGCTTGCCCGCCAGCCACATACTCAAAAACACCATGCCCGCCACGCAGGCCAACGCGAGCAGTGCCTTGCCGATGATGAAGCCGACAAGCAGGCACACCGGTGTCCACAGGGCAAAGAAGATCAGCAGCGAGAGCTTGATTTCAGAATTGGTCATCGACAAAAACACGACCGGCTCCTCATTGAGACGGTCGGGGATAAACTCGATGTCGCGTCTGGCGTCCACGGCTTAGAGAATGGTCGCCGCTTCGGTGAGCAGAAAGACCACGAAGACCAGCAATAAAACGCCTGCGCCGAAGTTGACGCCCAGCTGACCCCAGGTGCCCTTGCCGTCCTGCACCTCGCCGTAGGCGCCGATCACATTCTTGCTCACCGCAAAGAACGCCAGGGTAGCGATGGCCAGGCCAATAAAAATGAAGATGTCGTAGGCGTAGTCCTGCATCAGCTGGATATAGTTGCCCGCGGTACTGCCCCGGCTGGGTGGCGCCGTGGTGGGCAGTTGCGCCATGGCGTTGCCTGCCGTGAATGCCAGGGCGGCGGCAATGCTGTTGCGCCAGGTTTTGCGTTGCGTGCCGGCAGTGCTGGGGACTGCCTGTTCGGGTTGGGAGGGTTGCGTAGTCATAGAAGCGTTTCCTTATAGGGCTGATCAAAGTGCCATGACGGCGATTACCATCATCACGATAAAGGCCGCACGGACGATCTTGCCGGCGGCATCCGGCACCGATGTGCCTGGATTCGAGAGGCTGCGGTAGCTGCTGATAGCGACCCAGGTCCACCAGGTCAGGATCAGCACGATGCCGACCGCGATGACCAACACACCGACATCGTCCGCCTCAAAGCTCGTACCCGAATT
>Ga0070726_10004036_pt1 | contig 11968 bp, 5 predicted proteins | sample tdAd471_FD_67275 | JGI IMG/M metagenome (GOLD analysis project Ga0070726, IMG submission 67275) | Marine sediment microbial communities from the Atlantic coast under amendment with organic carbon and nitrate - tdAd47.1 | ecosystem: Environmental > Aquatic > Marine > Coastal > Sediment | place...
TCGCTGGGACGATCTCGACGAAGGACCGACCGCAGCCGGGCGCGACTGGTTGTGCTCCCGGCTGCGTCCGTGGCTCGCGAAGGAGTTCGAAATCGTCGGTCACGCTGTCGGTGTGCGACCGATCGTCAAAGGCCGGCACCCGCTGCTGGGTCGGCATCCGACACTGCCACAACTCGCCTGCTTCAACGGGCTCGGCTCGAAAGGCTCGCTGCAGGCTCCCGCGATGGCAGATCAACTGGCGGCACACCTGATCGATGAGCTGCCGCTTGATGCCGAGATCGATCTCAACCTGCGAACGGATTGCCGGTCATGAAACCACGTCTCACAGAGATCGCCCAGCAGCGCGTCGGTGACGTTCTGACGCCGGGACATTTCGCGATCGATGCGACAGCCGGCAACGGACACGACACGGTGTTTCTGTCACGAAGCGTCGCAGCGGACGGACGCGTGTTCGCATTCGATGTTCAGACCGCAGCGATCGCTGCCACACAGTCGCGGCTCGCGGAGTCCGGACTGCGAAACGTGACCCTCGTTCAGAAATCGCACGCCGAGCTGGAATCGACGCTGCCGCCGGAGACCGTTGGCCGCGTCGCAGCCGTCATGTTTAACCTCGGCTACCTGCCGGGCGGCGATCACTCGGTCATGACCGAGACGCCGTCAACACTCGCCGCCATTGATGCTGCGTTACGAGTCCTGCGCAGTGGCGGCGTGCTGACGATCATCGCTTACCCCGGCCACGCCGGAGGGGACACCGAAACGACAGCGGTTGGCCGCCATCTCGCAGGACTGGCGTCCGACGCGTACGCCGTTGAACAGGTCACTGGCCAGAGCGGCCGCAACGCCTCGCCGATCCTGTTCGTCGTGACCAGACAGCCGCGTTCGGCGAGCGACGACACGTAGCGAAACTCGCGCAGAGTTTCGGAGACCTCGCTTCGTTTGCGACCGCAGCGATACTCGCCAGACGTTCGAGTCCACGCTCTGGCGAGTGGAGCAACGAAGGTAGCGAAACTCGCGCAGAGTTTCGGAGACCGCGCTTCGTTTGCGACCGCAGCGATCCTCGCCAGGCGTTGGAGTCCACGCTCTGGCGAGCGGAGCAACGAAGGTAGCGAAACTCGCGCAGAGTTTCGGAGACCGCGCTTCGTTTGCGACCGCAGCGATCCTCGCCAGGCGTTGGAGTCCACGCTCTGGCGAGTGGAGCAACGAAGGTAGCGAAACTCGCGCAGAGTTTCGGACCGGATCGCACTTCGTTTGAACCCGCAGCAATCCTCGCCAGGCGTTGGAGTCCACGCTCTGGCGAGCGTAGCTACGAAGGTAGCGAAACTCGCGCAGAGTTTCGGACCGGATCGCACTTCGTTTGAACCCGCAGCGATACTCGCCAGGCGTTGGAGTCTACGCTCTGGCGAGCGTAGCTACGTAGGCTTCAGACTCAGATCAGACGCAGCAGGCGGTCGAAGTCGAAGAACAGCTCATCGTTCGTTTCGTCTGTTCTCGACCCTTCCCGCGTGAGCACGTCCCCGGCGGAAGGAGCAACACCGTTGCCGCCGCCGGTCTGGTCATCGTTGAGCTGCTCGCCGTTGACGTCGTCGTCCCCGGCTTCACCCAGCAGGAAGTCCTGCAGAGCACCGCCTCGCAACGTGTCGTTGCCGTCGCCACCCAGCAGCGTGTCGATTCCCTGGCCGCCGCTGACGGAGTCGTTCCCCGCCGCTCCGTCAATCGCGTCGTCGCCAGCCAGCCCGTCGATCACATCATTGCCATCGCCGCCCGAAATCACATCGTCGAACTGAGTCCCGGTCAGCGTGTCGTTGCCGGCTCCACCGACCAGCGTGGCCAGTCCGAGGAAGTCGCTGACGTCGATCGTGTCGGCAGCACCTCCGCCCACAAAAATCGCACGGCCAAACGCGCCGATCAGCCGGTCGTTGCCAACGCCCGAAAGCGACGTCGAGCCGTCAGCGTTCGTCACCAGGGCAATCGTTCCGCTGACGTCCTCGCGGATCATCGTGCCGCCAGCGCCGCCATCGAGCGTGTCATCACCGGCTCCGCCACTGAGCTGGTCGATACTCCCCTGACCTTTCAGACGGTCATCGCCAGCTTCGCCGAACAACCGGTCGCGACCAGCTCCGCCTCGCAGCGTGTCATTCCCCTCGCCGCCCAGCAGGATGTCGTTGAACTTGCCGCCAGCCAGAATGTCATTCCCGGCCCCGCCATCGAGTGTGACGTTTGCCGCGTCAAAACCCGCCGCATCCAGCCGATCGTCACCGTCACTGCCAACCAGAGCGACTCGACCGAAGAAGCCGTCAGCAACCGCGATGTCTCCGCGCTCTGTCCGGTAACCGCTCGTCGTCACGATGGCCGTACCGGCGACTTCGTCCCGCAGATCGTTGCCCGAGCCACCGCCGTCAATGCGGTCAATGCCGGCTCCACCATCGAGCGTATCAACGCCGCCGTGTCCGCGAACGGTGTCATCACCAGTTCCGCCACTGAGGAAGTCGCGTCCGCCGTTGCCGAGCAGCGTGTCGTTGCCGGCTCCGCCATCGAGCGTGTCGTCGCTCCCCCGACCACTCAACTTGTCATCGCCCTCGTCACCGCTGAGCTGATCGTTACCGTCGCCGCCGAACACCGTATCGTTGCCGGTGCCGCCGGAAACCGTCGCGTCGAGACTGATGCCGGACAGGTCCAGGGCATCGTGACCCCCGTCGAGCATGGCGATCAGCCCGCCGGTCACGCTGGACGCGGCAATGCGGATCTCCATCTGCCCGATCTGCGTGCCGTCCGTCAGGTTGGCGACCGGCGACGTGACGACAAACTCGTCCGCCATACTGTCGAACGTCACAGTGAGCGAATTCGATTCGTCAATGGCCGGCTCCGTGATTGCCAGGTTTCCGTCGCCATCGACCGTCACAAGAATGCCGTCATCGTTGAGAATCGTGCCCGTTCCACCCGACGTCGTCAGACTGCCGGCCTCGGCATTGATATTCGTCACGCCGACCGTGAACGTCTCGTCCGTTTCGTTGATCAGATCGCCATTCACGTTGACCATCACCGTTGTCGATGTCTGCCCGGCAGCGATCGTCACCATCTGCCCCGCGACAGCAACGTAATCGCTGTCTGCGACAGTCGCCGTGCCGTCAACCGTGCTCACATCGAACGTGATGTCCTGGGTCTGCGGATTCGAAACGGTGAACGTGAAGGTCAGCGCCGTCGTTCCGGAATCCCCTTCGGCCGTCTGTTCGTCACTGATCGTCAGCGTGCGAGCATCCGCCGTCTGGACGTCTTCAAAATCGCTGAAGCTGACCGCCGTCGTCCCGTCCGAAACCGAACCGGCCCGGTTGCCCGTATCCGTCACGGTCACCGTACCGGTCGCGTTGAACGTGAACGTGTCACCGACGCCCGAGGTGGGATTGCCGCCGTCAACATTGGTCGTCAGCCCGACAGTCGGCGTGATCGAAATGTCGTCGTCACCGTCGGATCCGTTGATGTTGATCGTGCTCAGGTCGGCAACGCCACTCAGCGAATTGACCGCCACCGTGTCCGCCCCGTCGCCCGCGTCGATATCAAGCTGTTCCGTCCCGGCGACGTCGATTGAGAATGTCGTGCCGCTACTGCGACCAACCGTAAAGTGCCCGGCCGTTCCCGCGTCGACCGCGAGCGTCTCGTCACCAGCGCCTGTCATCACCTGCTGAACGTCATCTCCAAAGCCACCATCGACAATGTCGCTGCCGTCACCGTCCGCCCACTGAATCGTGTCGTTGCCGGCCCGGTCTACCGACTGGATAACGAGAAGCTGGTCGGTGTTCATCAGCGGCAGCTCGCCGAATGCACCGGAAAACTCATTGATCGTCGATGCAGCAACCACATTGTCGATCACCGTCATGTCAGTCACTTCAGCGAATACCGTGAAGCCACCATTCTGGGGATCGAGGATCGACGAGTTGTCCTGCAGGTTAAAGAAGAACTGATTCGTCGCACTGTTCGGATCGCCGCCAAGCTTGGCCATTGAAACCGTGGCACGAACGTTCGAGCGGTTGAACTCGTTCTGGACGGGAGAGTCCGTGGGAATTGAGGAAAGCTGGGACGTATTGACGAACGTCTCGTCGGTGGTACTGAAGCCGCCCCCCTGAAGGACAAAATCTGATCCATCCATGAACTGCGCGTAGCGATGGAAGATCGCATTGTCATAGTCACCGTCGTCGACATAGTTGAGGAAGTTGGCGACGGTCAGCGGCGCTCCTTCCGGAAGCAGGTCGAGCGGGACGGTTCCGAAGTTCGTATTCAGTTCCAGATCGACGTTCGTGTCCCGATCGCCAAAGATCGTGTCCGTTCCTGCGCCGCCGATCAGCGTGTCGTCGCCAAAGCCGCCGAAGATCGTGTCATCGCCGGCGCCGCCCAGAATGCTGTCGTTCTCGTTGCCGCCGTTGATCTGGTCTGCAAACTCAGAACCGGTAATCGTGTCGCCGCCCGCGCCGCCATCAATGCTGACCGACGTCAGGCCGGTGTAGTCGGCCGAGGCAACAGCGCTCAGGTCGATGACGTTGTCGCCGTCGCCGCCGGTCACTTCAATCGCCGTCACATCAGCCGCGGCGATCGCCCCCGTGCCGATGGGATCGTTGTCGCCGTTGACTTCGACTTCGCCCGAGCCATTCGCCGAAATGGCGATCACGTCGGACGCGTCCGAGCTGACGGTCAGGACGCCCGTCCCCGCATTGAACGCGGTCGTTACCGTCAGCAGCAGACGCGGATCGAGCGTTTCACAGCCTCGCGCTGACACCTGGCCACGACGCCGTCGCCGACGGCCACGTTCCAGAGCGCTCACGAGGTGCGATAACAGGCCTGAACCGGACTGGGACTGATGCTTGAAAGCCATCGTCAATTTCTCACTGCTCAAGGAGCCGCCGGCCAGGTGGCCGACGATTTCTGACTGACGTACCAGCTGCGAGGCAAGAACTTCTGAATCTGTCTGAAACAGCAGGAATCTGCCTTTCTGACACTCCAATGATCGGCACTGAAACCGCTACAACCGGAATAATCGGCAGACTCACCGCAGCTTATCGTCCAGCCGCTCTCCAAAGGTTGAGCCGAATTCCGCTCAAGTTCAGGTCGCTGCCCGATCCAGCAGCAGGACACTCTTCCGATGGGCAGCTTCAGTTCCCCAGATCGCCAGCTTCTGACGCAGGCCACCAATGATGGTTCCAGCAAACAGCAAAGCGTCGGCCGCCACGGCTCCCAACTCAGTTACGCCCGGCGACGCTCCGTACTTCGCTAACACTTCCAGCAAACCTCGCCAGGCACACACACGGCACTTATGTTTCCATGCTGTATTTCAGACGGTCAATGGGACATCCGACGGGCGGACGACATGAAACGACGATTCCGGTTAACTGGCATGTGCTTCACCGGCTGCCTCATTGGCTCAATTGCCGGCTTGTGGTTCTTCTGGCCTTCGAGTCTCCGATGCTCGCAGCTTTTGCCGCGGGACTGGTTCCGTCGCTCGCATGCCGGCTTGCAGGACTTCGCGCTCGAGGACGGCTCGCCAGAATCGCTCTTTACGCATTCATTGGCTGGGCACTGACGTTCACACTTGGCCCGAGTTCTTCACAGTCAGCGACGTTACGCGCGAATCGAATCGCCAGCGCACCATTAGCTGGCCATGAATGGCACCTCGCTGCCAGCGCGACCTCAGCCCTGATGGCCCTCGTTGGTGTTGCCTTCTCGCCCTTGCCGGATTCCGCGTCAAACCCGTCCTCTCCCAGCTGACAGCTGCATCAGCGAATTCCTGCGCGTGGAATACACTCGCAACTGTGTGCGGGGGACGACACCTTTCAAAACCGGCACCGTGGCCAGGAGAAAACCTGCACCGTGGCCAGGAGATCGGCGCCGAACAACATCGGCAAAGACGCCGTTCGCGAGGCAGCCCGCGGTTTTCTGTTTCGCAGTTCAAAACTTATCTCATGTCGCAGAGAGTTATCGAACAGATGACAACAAAGAGAACGAAGTACTTCATTGCCTCTCTTCGCTGCCCTTGTTTTCTTCTGTTCAAACCGTGTACTGCTGGCAGTTATGTGAAAGGGCCGCACTTTCGCGAGGTCGGACGCTTCGCCAGACGATCGCCGGCTGAGAACATGCAGGATTCCGCTGGAGGACAATCGATGCTGCAACGCTTAACGTCTTGCTGTCTCGCTGGCTGCGTTCTTGCCGCGTGTTTGATTTCACGCGAATCGCGTCACGCTCAGGCGGCGGAACCATCGCGAGTCGAGTTCACTCGGATGGTCGCTCACTGGGCGAACTATGCCGATCCGGGCTATCTCGACTTCATCGACGAAGCTCAACCGGAACTCGTCCAGCTCGGTTTCTACGGCGGCCATTTCTGGAGCCTTGCTCACACGCCCAGCTTCAAGGGTTACCCGGCACACTTTCCCGTGCAGGGACTGTCCGAATGCGGGCAGTGGTTCGAGCAGAAGAACGCGGCGTTGCGACAGCGCGGTATCAAAGTCGTTGGGCATTTCAATGTCGAGTTTCTTGTCGGCGATCTCGACGGCGCCAACGGACCGACCGGCTTCTTCCACTTCTATCGCAACCTGTGGGACGAATCCGAACTCGGACCAAAGCCGGTCGCCGATCCGCGCCAGCTGCTGGAAATCGGCCCGGATGGCGAGCCGATCGGGCAGAAGGGCTACGGCATCGGCGGGATGCACGAATACTGGGCGTGTCTGCGGAATCCTCACTGGCAGACCGTGCTCAAAGCGTGGGTCAAACGAGGCATCGACCGAGGGCTCGACGGCTTCATCGCGAACTACTTCTACCGCCACAACTGCCTGTGCGAGCATTGCCAGACCGGCTTCCGCCGCTATCTCGCCGAACGTTTCTCTCGCGAAGAACTGCAGGCAAAGCTCGACATTGCCGACCTGCCGACGCACGAGTTCGATGAAATCGTCTACTGGCACAAGCCGGAAGAATCGACGCCGCTGCGGCGCGAGATGCTGCGCTGGTCACAGATCTCGAATAAGCAGGTCTTCGACGACGTCCTGCTGAAGTACGGTCGCTCGCTGAAACCGGACCTGATCGTCGCGCAGTGGGACCACCTCAGTAATTTCAGCCAGATCAAAGGCGATGAACGCTGCCTGCTGCCCGCCGACCTGTGGGGCCGCGGCGAAGACTACCTGTGGTACAGCACCGGCGGAGCGGCTTACTACACCGATCTCGAAAAGCGTTTCCTCGGCGAAGGCACACTGCAGGCGCGGTACATCCGCGGCTCGTTCGACGACAAACCCTTCACGCTCGGCAAGTACGAAAGCACGCGCATCCGCGTCGCCATCGCCGAACTGGCAGCCAACGGCGGCGCTCCGATGGGTTTTTACACGCGGTTCACCGACCCGCTCGCCCGGGCCGAAATCGCCCGCTACTACCAGTTCCTCAAGCAACACGATGCGCTGTTCCGAGCGAACCGTTCACACGCGGAGACCGTTCTGCTCTACCCACGAAAAGCCGTCCAAAGTGGAGACCTCGCTCCCGTCGAAACCTTCCGAGAACTCGGAACCCGCCTGCTGGACGAACACGTCCTCTTCGACGTCCTCCCCGACGACGCCATCAGCGAGGAAACGCTGGCCGAGTATCATCACGTCGTTTCCGCCAGAAAGTCTGACGTTGCGGTCGTGCTCGACGACCCGCAGCGCAGCCGCTTTGAGCTTCCGTACTCAGTCCGCGTCTCCGCCAGCCGCCCGGTCAACTCAAACGAGCTGACGCTGCACTTCGTCAACTACAACCGCGAAGAGCCGCCACGCCGCAAAGACGGCCAGCCCGGTACCGGTCGAGGCATCGCCGACGAAAAGCCAATCGCCACCAAACCTGGACGCATCCGACTGCGACTCCGACCCGGCCATCCCTGCACCCGCGTCGAATTCCTGACACCCGAGCAGCCGGAAGCGGCCATGCTGAAGCACGTCAGCGAAAACGGAACCGTCACGTTCAAGCTGCCATCGTTTCTGGTCTACGCCGTCGTGCGTGTCGTTCCGTAGCTCGGACGGGCACGATGCCTCGCCTGCTGGCTGCTATTCCTCAGCGTCGAGTCCCAGGGCCTGTCGGACGATGCGGCGTTCGGGCTGGATGAGTTCGACGAATTCGGACTCGTTGCCGCTGATGAGGTAGCGGATGCCGTAGCGGAACAGCCGCAGAGGAATCTCGAACTCAGGCAAGCCAGCAACCCGCTGCTCGACCGCCGCGACGTAACTTTCCAGCACCTTCGGAGTGACATGTTCCGCATCAATCTTCGCCAGCGACTTGACCAGCCCATCGCCCAGATACGCCAGCGGATTCAGCGTAGGCCGGACCAAGCGGAGCGCAGTTCCGGCAGCCCCTTTTTCGAGGTCTTCGCGCTGATCGCCGTCATCGCCGGAGCTACGTCGCTCCACTCCATGATCCGGCCTACGGTTTGCCCACTCCACCGCAGCCTGCTCGTAGAGATCGACCAGCGTACTGATACGCGACTGCAGCCGCGCGTCGTCCTCGCTGAGTCGAAAGATCAGCGAGAACATGGACTCGGTATCGCCGAGATAGCCCTCTGCTGGCACAGTGTTGTCGAATGCGCCACGAATTGCTCCAAATCCCTCGTCCCAGCGATGCATCGCAAAGAACGCTTCGCCCCGATTGAATCGCGGCGCTGCTAATGCTTGATCGAATTCGATTGCCTTGTCGTAACAACGCAGAGCGTCTTCGTTCTTCCCACAACTCAGCAGCGAATCTCCTTTGCCATTCCAAGCTTTGCCATATTCAGGGTCGAGTTCGATGGCTTTTTCGTAGCAGATCAGTGCATCGTCGTAACGGCCAAAGACGGACAGTGAAAGCCCTTTGTTGTGCCATGTGGGGGCAAGTAGAGAGTCGAGTTCAAGGGCCTTGTCATAGCAGCTCAGTGCCTCTTCATACCGACCAAGTCGGTGTAGTGAACTTCCTCTGTTGCTCCACGTACAGGCATCTTCCGAATCGAGGGTGAGAACTTTGTCATAGCAGTTGATTGCCGTCTTGAAATCATTGTTGATCTCGTGGAAGAAGTAGCCAGCCAGAAACCAGTCGGGTGCTTCTCCCGAGGCTGCGGCTTTTTCTTCCCATAGTGTGGCCAGTTCGTGGCGGCGACCGTCGGCTTCGGCCTGGTCGATCTCGTCCTGCAGGAGTTTCAGGCGGGGATCGGGGTGCGTCTGGGATCGTTCCCAGGCGGCGTCCATGTACGCCTGCGTCGCTTCGCTCAGGCCGCTGGAGCGCAACTGCTGCATCTGATCGGGGCGGTACCAGATGCGGAGGAATTCGATCAGCATCTCCAGCAGGCTGTGCTCTTTGACTTCGTACGCCAGCCGCATCAGGGGTTCGCTGAGTTCGTAAAACGTCTCGCGGCCTCGCTTCGTCGATGTCAGGTAACCGATCTCGGCCAGAATGCGGACCTGTTTGCCGATCGTTCGCTGGTCGACCAGCAGACGGCGGGCGATCTCTTTGGGATTCAGCGTGCCGTGCTCGCGGCACAGCAGTTCGACAATCTGCCGCTGCTGCGCCGAGATCCACCGCAGCCGCTCCTGGTAATACGGCGTCAGGTCGTCCGCCATTTTCTGAAACGGAGCGACCAGTTGATCGAGTGATTCGCGCGTCACAAAACCGCTCAGCACGATGTAGACGCGATGGTTGCCGCCTGCCAGATCATGAATCGCCCGGACACGGCCTCGCCCGTCCGGCGTGTTCAGAAACGCGGCCAGGTCAGCCTGCCCTTTGGAGTTCGCAATCTTCACCAGCAACTGCTGAGCGTCCTGCAGCGTCAGTGGCTTGAGCTGGATCGGCTGAAAGAATCCGAAGAACGGCTCGTTGCGATCCGTCACCGCCTTGAACATCTGCTGGCTGGTGGCGATCACGCTGGCGTAGTGGCGTTCCTGCAGAAACGTCCGCAGCTGGTGCTGCCCCTGCGTGCCCAGGTTGTCGAACAGCAGATTTAGATTCTCCACCAGAATCAGCAGCCTGCGGGTTTCAAAGCGGACCGCCAGCCGTCGTGTAAGCACCTGGGCGATTTCATCCGGCGGCTGATTGAGCAGCTCGTCCAGCCACGCTGCCGAGTACTCACCGGGGTACGCCTTGCACAGTGACCGGTAAATCCGCACGAGCAACTGCACCATCGACGTGGTCGTTTCGTCCTCGTTCAACCAGGCCATGTGCACGGCGTCGCTGAGTTTCTCGTCCTGCGACACCCGGTGATGCAGCAGCGAGACGAAGTGCGACTTGCCGATTCCCCGCGGCCCGTACAGCAGCACGTTGTGTGTCGACCCGCTGTCGGCAGCGTCAGCCACCTTCTCCAACACGTTCTGCAGCAGATCTTCGCGCCCGACGAAGATCGCTTCCAGCAGTTCCGGGTCGGTCTGGTTGGGTGAGAATCGCCAGATGAACTGCTCGTCGGTAAACCGCAGTTGCTCAGTGGCCGCCGCCTGGCTGACGGTTTTCACCGTGTCGTCATGTTGTGAGAGGAAGTCATTCATAGTCCGCGATCCACCTTCCACCAGCGACGAATCAGCGGGAACCGGAAGCAGTAGCGGCCATCGGTGTCCCGCGAGAGATAATGGTCGGCATCCATCAGCCGGAGCAGTCGCAGAAGGTCGTCACGGTCTTTGAGAGCAGCTCCGGGTCCCGAAGCGTGTTCGAGAATCTGATCGACCGTCAGCGTGACTGTCGGGTCGTCAGTCAGAGCCAGCACGTCGAGAATCCGGGCCACACAATCCGCGTCGTTACTGTCGGGATAGTACGTCGGCAGTCGCGACCGGAAATGAGCCAGTTGCCACGGATCGCTCGCGTCAACCAGTTGCCGTGCCACGAAGTCTCTGATGATGTCATCGCTGGCGGAGAGCTGTTCGATCTTCAGCGCGGCGACGACGTGATGGATGTAGAAAGGAAAATAGTCGACCTCGTCCGCAATCGTGGCCGCCGCTGCTGCCTGATTGTCTGACGCGATTGCCTCACCCTGCAGAAGATCCCGAGCCAGTGCTTCCGCATCGCCGGGAGCCAGCGGTGTCACGGTGACGGGGAACATGTCGTTCTTCGCAGACGTCGGAATCCCCTCGGCAGCGAGTTTTCGCAGAACGTGGTGCAGGCCGATTGAACCGGCGAAGATCACGCGGAACCGGTCCTGTTCATGCCGGAGGCTGCGAATCGTGTCGAGTACTTCCGCAGCGACTCGCGGGCCATCGTTGCGTCGAACACTGTCGACCATGTACGGGAATTCGTCCCAGAAGAAGACCAGCCGATCCGTCTGGTCGGTTGCCATGAGATCTTCAATCGCAGACGTCAGCAGCTTCTTCCAGGTGCGGCTCTGGAGATTGAAGTAGTCGGTTTCATTTTCCTCGAAGAGGCGCTGAATGAAGTTCTTTGCCCGAGTGCCACTATCGAGTGACTCCTGAACGTCGTTAAAGACCTGCTCGGCGAATTCCTGGGCCGAATGAACCTGCTCAAGGTTTCGATAGACGGGTTTCCAGCCAGTTCTGGGCTGGTGAGCCATCTTCCGAAGCACCTGAGTCTTCCCGATTCGCCGTTCGGCGTTGATCAGAATGCTCTGCGTTTCCAGCCGATCCCAGAGCATTTCAATCAGCACATCACGTCCATAAACCTCGTCAGGACTGAGGTTTCCGCCTGGAGTTGCTTTCATCAGACAATCCTCGCTCGGAATAAACGCGAGGCCGCAATATACGACAAATCTCACGTACGTCAATATTGCCGTATTCATCCCTTTTGATAAGGCGGGGCGGAAGCGGAGATTCCATCCCCTGATGGCTCCGCGAGGCTCTGCCCAGCTGAAGCCAGCTGCTGCGAAATTGTCGACGCTCACCGGAAGATGCTTCGACGGCCCATATGGCGCGAATCCCTGAGATCGACCGTTCGCGGACGCACCTGCCCAAACGTCGCCGGGAACGAATTACTATGATCGCGACAGGCTACAGCAGCTCGCGGATGGGCTGGC
>Ga0070726_10004040_pt1 | contig 11961 bp, 11 predicted proteins | sample tdAd471_FD_67275 | JGI IMG/M metagenome (GOLD analysis project Ga0070726, IMG submission 67275) | Marine sediment microbial communities from the Atlantic coast under amendment with organic carbon and nitrate - tdAd47.1 | ecosystem: Environmental > Aquatic > Marine > Coastal > Sediment | place...
CCACCTCGAAGAGCTTGTCCACCTGCTCCATCACCATCCACTCCGGCCCCTGCATGCCGCGCAACGCTGCGTGCGGTCCAACTCCCTTCAGCGGCAGGCTGCTCAGCAGGCCGATGACCGGCAGCTCGGGACTCGACAGGTTGTACACCATGCGCGTGATGTCGTACTCGATGAACGATTCGCGGCTGGTGCTGAGGAAGGGAATGATGTCCTCGTCGTCGACGGAGTTCGTGCCCACGAGCCCCATGTAGAGCTTCTCTTGACCGCCCTCCAGGGGTACGCCGCTCAGTCCGTAACCGACCGCCCGGTCTTCTTCCTCCGAGAACGGCTCCGGATCGATGATGCGTACCTCGATCATTCCACCGGAGGCGCGCTCGTATTCGCCGAGCAAACCCTTGATGCGCGTGGCGTAGCTGTTGATGGCGGGCAGAGTCCGGGCGAGACGCTCAGAGAGATACAGCCGGACCGTAATCGGCTCCTTCAGATCCGCGAGAATATTGCGGGTGCCGTCGGAGAGCGTGAACAGGCGATTCTCCGTGAGATCCAAGCGCGCCGCGGTGAACACCGTATTGCTCAATATGTTGACGGCGAACAGCAGCACCAGCGCTACGACCAGTCCCGCGATGGATAGTGTCCTGGTATTCATCGTCATGCCCCTCTCTCGTCAGTCCGCTTTCTTGACGTCGATGACGACGGCATTGGCGAACAGCCAGAACGCGATGAGGGAGACGAAGTACACGACGTCCCGCAGCTCGATGACACCCTCGCTGATGGCGTTGAAGTGGCTGAGGAAGCTGAAGGAGCTCACCGCCTGTACCACGAACTCCGGTGCCCAGGAGCTGAAGAAATCCAACACCAACGGGAAGCCGCTCAGCACGAAACCGAAACACACGACGGCACTGACGACGAAGGCGATGACCTGATTACGGGTCAGCGCCGACATGCACGCGCCGATGGCGAGAAACGCGCCGGCCATCAGGAGGCTACCGAGGTAGCTCGCGAGAATCACACCATTGTCTGCGTTGCCCAGATAGTTGACGGTGATCCAGAGAGGAAACGTCAGCAGCAGCGCGATGCCGCTGAATGCCCAGGCGGCGAGAAACTTGCCGAGGACCGCCTGGGAGATCGTCACCGGCAGGGTCAACAGGAGCTCGATCGTGCCGCCGCGGCGCTCCTCGGCCCACAGGCGCATGGCGAGCGCCGGGATCAGGAAAAGGTAGAGCCACGGGTGGAACTGGAAGAAGGGCTGCAGATCCGCCTGGCCGCGGTCGAAGAAGCTGCCCATGTAGAAGGTGAAGATCCCGCTCAGAAAAACGAAGATTGCCAGGAAAACATAGGCGATCGGCGTCGAGAAATATCCCAGGAACTCGCGCTTGAAGATGCTGACGACGTTGCTCATACCATCACGCCTTCGCCGACCGTCACGTTCCGGAAGACCTCGTCGAGCTGTCCGCGTTCGACGCGCAGCTCCTCGATCTCCCAGCCGCGCTCGCGCACCATGCGGCCCACCTCCTCGATGAGCATGGCGCCGCCTTCGGGAAACACGTGCAGGCGCACGCGCTCGCCGGCCTCTTCGTCTATCTCGACGCCGCGCACGTTCGGAAGACCGGCCAGTGCGTCGCGAATGCCGTTTGCCGCGTTTCCGAGTACCGTGATGCTGATCGCGTTGTGCATGATCGAGCGTGCAACGAGCTCCGCCGGCGTGCCGTCGGAGACGATGCGCCCTTCGGCGATGATGATGGCGCGATTGCACACCGCGTCGACCTCTTCGAGGATGTGGGTCGAGAGGACGATGATCTTGTCCTCGGCCATGCCGCGGATGAGCTCACGCACGTCGTGCTTCTGATTCGGATCGAGGCCGTCGGTGGGCTCATCGAGGATGAGCACTTCCGGGTCGTGGAGGATGGCCTGGGCGAGTCCAACCCGGCGCTTGAAGCCCTTGGAAAGCGTCTCGATGGGTTTGCCCAGCACCGACCCGAGACTGACGAGCTCCACGGCCCGGTCGACCCGTTGGTCACACTCCCCGCCGCGATATCCGCGGATCTCGGCGATGAAGCGAAGAAACCCCTTCACCGTCATGTCGCCGTAGAGCGGCGCGCCCTCGGGCAGGTAACCGATGCGCCGTTTGACCTCCACCGGATGCACCGCGATGTCTTCGCCGCCCACCACGACGCTGCCGGCGTCCGGGGCGATGAAGCCGGTGATCATCTTCATCGTGGTCGACTTTCCCGCGCCATTGGGGCCCAGGAAGCCGAGCACGTCGCCGCGGGCGACCTGGAACGATACGTCGTCCACGGCGGTCAAGTCACCGAAGTGTTTGCTCAGATTCCTAATTTCGATCATGGGCAACAGTTTCCAAACGGGTCGCCAGCCTACCGATTCCCGGCGGGCAGCGTCAGCTTAAAATTCGTTAATTCGGGACGGCCCGGCGACGGGTATGCGCAATATAGGGATCTGGATAATGATTTCAAGCCCGGTTTCACCCTGCGGGAACGCAATTTGTCTTGAAAATTCCGTCGGATAACCGATAGTGGAGAGCCACTGCCCCGTACGGACCCATATGACGCCCCGCTGGAATTCCATAGCCGCTCTCCTGCTGTTGCTCCCGTCGGTAGCGGCCGCCGGCACGCTGCCGCTGCCCACCCGGGATGGCGTGCCGACGCTCGCGCCGCTGCTGCGGGAGGTGACCCCGGCCGTCGTGAACATCTCAGTGAAGGTGACGGCGCCGGCCCACCAGAACCCGCTCATGCGCGACCCGTTCTTCCGCCGTTTCTTCGAAGACTTCCCCGGCCAGCCCCGGCAGCGGCCGCAGCTCAGCGCGGGCTCCGGGGTGGTCGTCGATGCCCGGCGAGGCTACGTGATTACCAATCACCACGTCATCGAGGCAGCCGAGGAGATCGTCGTCACCCTGAAGGATCGGCGCACGCTCGCGGCCCAGCTCGTCGGCAGCGACCCCGGCACCGACATCGCGCTTTTGAAGGTGGCCCCGGAAGGCTTGACGGAGTTGAAGCTCGGTGACTCCGAAGCCCTCGAGGTGGGTGACTTCGTGGTCGCCATCGGCAACCCATTCGGGCTCGGGCAGACCGTGACCTCGGGGATCGTCAGCGCGCTCGGACGCACCGGGCTCAACATCCACGGCTACGAGGATTTCATCCAGACCGACGCCTCCATCAATCCCGGAAACTCCGGCGGCGCCCTCATCAATCTCAAGGGCGAGCTCATCGGCATCAACAGCGTCATCATCGGTCCGTCCGGAGGTAACGTCGGCATCGGCTTCGCCGTGCCGAGCAACATGGCGCGCTCGATAATCGAGCAGCTTGCGGAGTTCGGAGAAGTCCGCCGCGGCAGGCTGGGTGTCCTCATTCAGGATCTCACGCCGGAGCTCTCCGAGGCGCTCAATCTCGACATCGCCGACGGGGCGGTCATCACCCGGGTGGAGCCGGACTCACCGGCGGAGGACGCCGGCATCGAGGCCGGCGACGTGGTGGTGGCGGTTGAGGGAGCCGCGGTCGCCAACGCCGCCGATCTGCGCAACCGCGTCGGACTCGTCCGGGTCGGCGAAGACGTGAACCTGACGGTGCTACGCAACGGCGCGCGCAAGGAGTACCGGGTACGGGTGGCGACCATCGAGCGCGCCACATATCCCGGCAGCGAATCGGCACCCCAGCTCTCCGGCGCCGTATTCCAGGCCATGGGCAGCGAGCATCCGCTCCACGGCCAGATCAACGGCGTGGTGGTCGCCGACGTCGAGCGCGGCAGCCGCGCATGGCAGAACAACATCCGCGCCGGCGACGTCATCATCGCCATCAACCGCGAACGCGTGCAGAGCGTCGACGAGTTGAGCCGTGCGCTGCGCAGAACCGGGCGCTCCATCGCCGTCGATATCATCCGCGACAAGTCGCAGCTGCTGATCGTCATCCAATAGACTCGTAGGAGTTCTTTCCATGTCCGCGCCTCACTTCCATCTCCTGAGCAACGCCCCGACCCCCGTCGCCCCCTTCAGTCACGCGGTGGAAAGCGACGGCTGGGTCTTCCTCACCGGCCAGATGCCGACGGATCCGGATGACGACGCGAAGCCCCTGCCCGACGGCGTGGAAGCCCAGACCCGACGGGTCATGGACAACCTGATCATCGTGCTGGAAAGCCTCGATCTGGGCCTCGAACACGTCATCCAGGCCCGCGCCTACCTGACCCACTTCGACGAAGACTACGCGGCCATGAACGACACCTACGCGAGCTACTTCCTCCCGGACCGCCGCCCGGCCCGCACCTGCATCGGCGTCACCGGCCTCGCCCGCGGCGCCCGCGTGGAGATCGACATGCTGGCCCGGCGACCGTAAGAGAAAGTCAGCCCTTCAGGTAGCGCCCCGGCGAGGTTCCCAGAGAGCGGCGGAACATGGCGACGAAGGCGCTGGGGCTGTGGTAGCCGAGGTCGTAGGCGACCGCGGTGACGGACTCGCCGGAGCCGAGGCGCGACACCGCGGCCAGCAGGCGCAGGCGCCGCCGCCATCCGGCGAAGGTCATGCCGGTCTCGCGGCGAAACAGCCGCGCGAGAGTGCGCCCGCTGGCGCCGGCACGCCGGCCCCAGTCGGTGAGATCGCGGTTGTCGCCGGGCGCGACCAGGAGTGACTCCGTCACCGCCCTGAGGCGGGGGTCCCGGGGCAGGGGCAGGTGCAGGGGCGCTGCCTTGAGGTCCCGCAGCTCGTCCAGCACCACCCCGACGAGACGACCGTAGCTCTCCGGCACGTCGTCGCGCTGGGCGAGATCCGCCACCCTGACGATGAGCTCCCGCAGGAGAGGCGCCACCGCCATGACGCAGCACTCCCCGGGCAGCCCGCCGCCGGCCGCCGCCGGGTGCACGTACAGGGAGCGCATGGAGATCGGCCCGCTGGAGTACACCTCGTGGTCCACCCCCGCCGGCACCCACACCGCCTGCTGGGGAGGCACCACCCAGGTCCCGGCGCCCGTGGTGACCTGCATGACGCCCTCGGAGGCGAACACCAGCTGGGCGCGGAAGTGGCGATGCATGGGCAGGCGCCGCTCACCGGCGCTGTCCCAGGACGCGGTGACCACCGGCTGCCCCGGGTCCTGGAGGTCCCCGGGGTGGAGGCTGGCATCGGCTGTCTGTCTCTCGACATTCATTGGCCGATTATAGCGAGACAGGCGGACAGGGGCAGGCCAGAATCCCGCCGGCAAACTGGACACGAAAGCCTATTGGACAGCTCTCTGACCATGGAGACCACGCCCGCAGAACCGGCCTGGCGCCGCCCCGAAGTGCTCCTGCTGCTCATGGCATCCGCCGTGCCCCTGAGCTTCGCCACCTGGCAAACGCTGCTGGACAACTTCGCCATCCACCGCGCCGCCTTCACCGGCGCCGAGATCGGCGTGCTGCAGAGCCTGCGGGAAGTACCCGGCTTTCTCGCATTTGCCGTCGTATTCCTGCTGCTGGTGATGCGCGAGCAGGCCATCGCGCTCGTGTCCCTCGCGCTGCTCGGCATCGGCACGGCTCTCACCGGCTGGTTCCCCACCGTCCTCGGCCTCTACGTCACGACGGTGCTCATGTCCATCGGCTTTCACTACTACGAGACCATGCAGATCTCTCTCTCGTTGCAGTGGATCGACAAGCGCCGCGCGCCGGAAACCCTCGGGCGCCTGATCGCCGTCGGCTCCCTCGCCTCCATCGTCACCTTCGGTCTCGTGTGGCTGGCCTTCGAGTTCCTCGCGCTCGACTACCGGTGGGTGTACATGATCGGCGGCGGGCTCACCGCCGGCATCGCACTGGTCTGCTGGCTCGCCTTCCCGCGCTTTCCGCAGAAGGTCCAGCAGCACAAGCACATCGTCTTGAGGAAGCGCTACTGGCTCTACTACGCGCTCACCTTCATGTCCGGCGCGCGGCGGCAGATCTTCATCGTCTTTGCCGGCTTTCTGCTCGTGCAGAAGTTCGACTTCGACGTCGCCACGATCACCCTGCTCTTTCTCGTCAACGCCGTCATCAACGTCTGGTTGGCGCCGCGCATCGGGCGCCTGATCGGCCGCGTCGGCGAACGCCGCGCCCTCCTGTTCGAGTACGTCGGCCTCATCGGCGTCTTCACGGCATACGCCGTGGTGGAGAGCGCGGCGATCGCCGCCACGCTCTACGTCGTCGATCACCTGTTCTTCGCATTGGCCATCGCCATCAAGACGTACTTCCAGAAGATCGCCGACCCGGCCGATATCGCGGCCACGGCCGGCGTCGGATTCACCATCAATCACATCGCGGCGGTGCTGTTGCCAGCGCTGTTCGGTCTACTCTGGCTGGTCTCGCCGGCGTTGGTCTTTCTCTCCGGCGCCGCCATGGCCGGCATCTCCCTGCTGCTCGCGCTGAACGTGCCGCGAAGGCCTGAACCCGGTAACGAAGTCGTGGTCGGTCATTTCGGCGCCCAGCCGAAACTCGCGCTGCAGGCGGGCGGAAACGACTGACGGAGACAGCTCCAAACCGATGACGCTCACTCCGAGAATTCGAAAATCTCCCTACTTCGACGCCACCGTTCGCTACGGCGCGACCTCGTTCATGGCGTACAACAACATGTACCTGCCGCTCGGCTACGACACGCCGGAGAACGAGTTCTGGCACATCGTCAACGACGTGACCCTGTGGGATGTGGCGGTACAACGCATCGTGGAGATCACGGGCCCCGACGCGTTCGCGTTCACGAACATGCTCACACCCCGGGATCTGACCCCATGCAGGGTCGGGCAGTGCAAGTACGTGCTCATCACGAACGCCGAGGGCGGCATCGTCAACGACCCGGTTTTGTCCCGGCTCGGCGAGAACCACTTCTGGCTGTCCCGGGCGGACAGCGATCTGCTGTTGTGGGCCAAAGGGGTTGCTGTGTTCGCGGGCATGGACGTCGACATCCGCGAGCCCGATGCGTCGGCGCTCCAGATCCAGGGTCCGAAATCGCGCCCGCTGGTCGTCGATCTGTTCGGCGACGTGGCGGAGGCCCTCGCCTATTACGAGTGCACGGCGTGCACGCTGGGCGACATCCCCGTGGTCCTCGCGCGCACCGGGTGGAGCGCGGAGATCGGCTACGAGGTCTATCTACGCGACGCAAGCCGCGGGGACGAGCTCTGGGAGACCATCATGGCGGCCGGCAGGCCCTACGGCATCGCGCCCGCGTCGCCCTCGCGCATCCGGCGCATCGAGGCCGGCATACTCGACTACCGGGTCGATATGGACACCGACACCAACCCCTACGAGATCGGCCTCGGCCGGCTGGTGAAGCTGGACGTGGACACGGACTTCATCGGCAAGGATGCGCTGGGGCGCATCGCAAGCACCGGCGCCGGTAGATTGCTCGCCGGGGTGGTGGTCGATGGCGAACCCATTCGGGACACGAATCAGTACCGCTGGCCGGTGCGCCGGGACGGCACGAGGGTTGGCGTCCTCACCTCGCTCGTGTACACGCCGCGACTGGAAAAGAACATCGGTTACGTGATGGTGGAAACATCTTCGAGCGCACTGGAGACACGCCTCGTCGTGGAGACGCCCGACGGCGAGCGGGCGGCGACGGTGGTGCACAAGCCCTTCGTGGACGCGGGCAAGGTCCTGCCGCGCCGGGGATGAGAGACGGGGATTGCGCCGGGAACTACTGAACAGTCGCGGACGCGTTGTCGGCGAGGGATCCGTCGACGGGAGGCTTGGCGAACCCGGCATCGCAGTTCGGCCGGCCTTCCCTGCGGCAGCGAAGCAGCCGCATCTCGGCCGCGTCCACCGTCTTCCATGCGAAGTACGGTGCGACGGACTCCCACCATCCCAGCACCGTACCGACGGCCTCGTCGCTCTGGTCCACCATCACACCCCGCTCATCGACGATGGGCCCGGTGTAGGCTTCGACCAGGGGTAGAACTACGTCGCGCTGCCAGTAGACGAGGCCACAGGTCAGCACCAGCACGGCGGCGATTGCCCATCTCGTGATGGCCCAAGCGCCGAGCTTCTTCTTCTCGTCGCCCTTGCGCCTGCCCTTGTCCTTCTGGCCCTTCTGCAAGCCGCCGACCGCATTGTTGACGCGAAGCTCGGTGACCGCCGAGAGAAATTCCGCCGCATCGTCGAAGCGATCCTTCGGTTCCTTTGCCGTCATCTTTTGCAGGAGCGGTTGATACGCCACGAACTCCTCGGGAAGCAGCGGGATCGGCTCGTTGAGATGCTTGAAGACGATCTCCACCGGCGAACCGGCCTCGTAAGGCTTCTTGCCGGTCAGCATCTCGTAAAAGATGATGCCGAGTGCGTAGATGTCGGTGCGCCCGTCGATGGCCTCGATGCGGGCCTGCTCCGGCGCGAGGTAATCCGGGGTACCGATGACGGTACCGTCCACGGTGACGTCGGTCTCGCGTTCGAAATCCTTGGCGATGCCGTAGTCGCACAGCACCGGCGTACCGTCCTGGCGGAACAGAATGTTGCCGGGCTTGACGTCGCGATGGATGACGCCTTTCTTGTGCGCGATCTCCAGTGCTTCGCCGATAGTGGCGAGGATCTCGAGAGCTTCCTTGGGCGTCATGCCGGATTCGATCCGCACCCTCAGATCGCCGCCCTCCAGGTACTCCATGGAGATATAGATGTGCCCCTCGTAGATCCCGATGTCGTGGACGGTGATGATGTTGCGGTGGCTGAGCGACGCGAGGATGCGCCCCTCGTTCAAGAAGCGCTCGGTCCACTCCTTCGACTCTGTCTCCTTCAGCACCTTGAGCGCCACCTGGCGCTGCAGGGATTCCTGCATGGCACGGAACACCACCGCCATGCCGCCGGAGCCGACGTGGGCGTTGATCTTGTAACCGGGGATGTTCAGCTTTGCCATGGGGTCTTTCGGGACGCTGAGAGGAACTATTCGTGTCGTGCCGAGTTCAACGAAGGGCGAAATTCTGACGCCTTCTCTAGCGTAGTTCCGAGACTCCGTTCACGCCCCCGTTGCCGCGGGAAACGGGCCGCGCCTGTGACATGGCGCACACTCGATCGGGGCGTTCGAGGCGCGTAGACGCGACTAAAGCGACGCCTTCTCGGCAAGCGCCCGCCTGAGCGCCACCATGGCGAGCGTGTCCTGCGCGCAGTACGCGCGCAGATCATCGTGGATGCGCCGGCGCTCCCCGGCATCGTCGCAGTCGAGGCTCTGCTGGTAGGCGGCGCTCGCCTCCCGGCCATCGGCGATGGCGAGGTCGTCGTACCCCATCTCCGGGACCAGCACCGGGAGTACCTCCTTGATCGAGAACGAGCCGTGAAAGTCGGGATGGTAGTAGTTCGCCTCGACGACCTTGAGCAGATCCCAGAGGCGCTCGACGAGCGCACCGAGCGCGGACGCGAGATCCGGCAGCTCCCGCACGAGCGCCTTTATCACGCTGCGCTCGAAGCTCGAGTAGACGCAGATGGGTCCTGCCTCGCCGGCGGCGGCGATCAACGCCTCGGCCAGGGGCCGGCGCGGGTCGCCCTCCCCGGTCCAGAGGAATTCCTCGTGTGAGACTTCGCCGTCCCCGGTCTCCGTGTGCATGGAGAACTGGAACGGTATGGCGTCATAGCAGCGGGTCCCGGCATAGCGGGGTATGGCCGGGTTGAAGCTCTCGAAGTCGAGATAGCGCATCGGGAACGACACCGCCGACAGCGCCTCGCCGAGATTCGGCGATATGTGCTCATTCCCGCCGATCACCGACAGGCGCACGATGGCCTGGCGCTTGCTCAGGGGAAAGTCGTCGGGGATGTCGGTGATCTCTTCGATGTCCCGGCTCTCGAGTTGCTCGCGCTTGGCCTCGCGAAGCCGCGGCAGGTCGGTGACCGGATGATCGAGGTACTCCCAGTCCCGGGTGCAGAACTCGTAGTACCCGCACTCGTAGGGCTCGAAGCAGTGATCGCCGGGATCGATCTCCGGGGCGTCGTCCGAGGACAGCATCGAGTGTAGAAGGGTCACGTCTTCTCCGATCCACGGCAGGTGCTCGAACACCTCGTCGTCCAGGGGATGGAAGCGGAACAGCCGGTACACATCCAGGTTCCTACCGTTGTATACGTACCCGCGGTTCAGGGTCAGGAGGCCGACCGAGGCGAGATCGACACCGGCGCCGCGGACGACCCACGACTGCACCGCGACGTCGTGCTCGTTCACCTCCTTCACCCGCGTCCCGGACTTGACCTCGATGAGATTGAAGCCGCCGCGCAGGCTGCGCTCGAGCACGTCGACCCGCACGAGCACGCCACGGTGCTCGAAGGCGGCTTCGAAGATGGCGGGAACGGAAGAATCGGCCAGCAACGCGCGAGTCTCGGCGATCGCCTCGGCCGGGTGAAGGTGATCCGCCTCCACCAGCACCCCGCCCGGATAGCGCTTGCGAGCCAGCCGGCCCACCGCGTGCCCGGCGTCGAATATCGACTGGGTGACAATATCGACGTCGGTTTCGAGCTCGCTCTCGTAGCAGTCGTACCAGAGCTTCAAGTGGCACTGGCAGCCGGAAATGTAGCGGGTCTTCGAGAGGCGCGGACGGGTCACCGCGGCGAGACTACTCCGGAAGGAACGGTCCCGCTCATGGAAGGCCGGGCCGAAAACACCTCGAACCAGGCCGCCAGCCCGGGCCGCGAGTCCCGCCACCCCTCGTCGGGATAACGAAAATCCATATAGCCGAGGGCACAGGCGACGGCGATCGTGCCGATGTCCACGGTCTCACCGAGGGATTCGCCCTCCAGCACGTCGAGCCCGCGCCGCACCTTGCCCATCTGGCCGTCCACCCAGTCCGTCCAGCGAAGCGTCTCCGGGCGCAGAAACGTCTCGTAGCGGGCATTCACCGCCGCATCCATGATGCCATCGGAAAGGGCCTGGCGCCGCAGCGCCCTCCAGCGGGCCTCGCCATTCTCGGGGAACATGGGCGTGCCCCCGTGCAGGCCGTCGAGATACTCGCAGATGACCCGGGAGTCGTACAGCGCGCTGCCGTCGTCGCAAACCAGGGTGGGAATCTTGCCGACAGGGTTGTCCGCGCACAGGTCGGCGGCGGGCGTGGTCGGCGTAAGGGTGACGGTGGCCAGCTCGATGCCATCCACGACGCCGGTCTCGATCGCGAGTACCATGACCTTGCGCACGAAGGGTGATGCACTTGCGTAATAAAGCTTCATTGGCGGCGACTCCTTGATTCCATAAAGCTGCCCTGTTCCGCGATGTCGGCGATATGAGAACAGATTTCGCGGCCGAATACGAAGATCGATCCCATTCTGCGGAAACAAATTCCTGCAAATAAATCCGACGTGGAAACTGATTTCGCATTCGATCCGCAATATAATGCCGCACACGGGGTGCAACAAAAACGAAGAGGGAAACGCGTGGAATTTTCCATCAGCAGGGGGAAACGCGATAACGAGGTCCAGAGACGCGAGCGCCGACGCGTGTCCCGTACTTCGACCAAGGCAGAAGCGTACGTCTCGCGACAGGGCCTGCCGCGTTACAAGGGTAAGGTCCGCGATCTCAGCTCCACCGGGGCGTTCGTCGCCACGGGCCCGCTGCCGATCCGCGAGCGGCACGTCGTGAAGCTCAATCTCGTGTTGGATCTCGGGTCGGTGGTACGGCTGCACAATCGCCCGGCGATAGTGGTTCGCCGATCACGCGAGGGTGTCGCGCTCAAATTCTTCTGAACGCCGGGACCGGCCGTTGCGGGACGCCGGACGCTCGCCTGAAGTTTCACTGGACCCGATCACTCCCCACATCGGCGCGGTCCTGGCGGGCGTGCGACTGAGCGACGCCCTGGACGAGGAGACCCTCACCACGCTTCGCGCGGCCATCGCCGAGCACCTCGTACTGGTCATCGAGGATCAGGATCTGTCCCCAAGGCAGCTCCGCGACTGCGTCCGTCACTTCGGCCCCCTGTTCGTGCACCACGCCGACGAGGGTGTGCTGCGCGCCGACGGGCTGGCGGAGGTCCTGGAGATGCGCAAGGAGGCGGACGGCACGCGGCTCTTCGGCG
>Ga0070726_10004041_pt1 | contig 11958 bp, 9 predicted proteins | sample tdAd471_FD_67275 | JGI IMG/M metagenome (GOLD analysis project Ga0070726, IMG submission 67275) | Marine sediment microbial communities from the Atlantic coast under amendment with organic carbon and nitrate - tdAd47.1 | ecosystem: Environmental > Aquatic > Marine > Coastal > Sediment | place...
GATTGTCCGCCGTTAAAAAGGCAGCGCTTAATTCCAGACAGCGGCCTAACTGTTCCAGCTGCACCGTATGGGAGGCCTGATCGATAATCTCCAGCGTCATGCCGGCTATTTTGGCCTTGAACTCCTGCGCATATTCCACCGGAATCAGCCCATCCTGTTTACCCCAGATGACCAGTGTCGGTGCCTTAATCCGCCGTAAACGGTGTTTAAGGCCCTTGTCCGGCAGTGGCCAGAGAAACTTGGCGGCGGCGTTTAGCGTCGATATTTGCGTAATCACCATGGCAACCTTTTCGTCCATGTCGTCCGGCAGGGCGAACATGGCTTTGGCCACTTCGGACTCCTGATCGAGAATGATCCGTTCTGCCAGCTCTTCCGGCACCATGGCGAAGATATCGCCCATGGGGTTATCAATATCAAACAGGCCCGCCGGGGCGATGGGTAACAGTCGCTTGACCCGGCTCGGGTCAGTGGCCGCCAGTTCGCAACCAATCATGCCGCCCATGGAGTGACCGACAATGTTGACCGAGTCGAGTTCGAGGGCATCGAACAGGTCGTAATAGGTGAGTACCAGTCCCCAGATGTCGAGAATCGACTCCAGCCCAGTTGAATCACCCACGCCCGGCATAAAGGGCGCATAGACTTTGAACTGATTGGAGAGTTGATCCAGGTAGGGGTCCCAGAAGAGTCCACCGGCACCGTGAAGATAGATTACCGGTTCGCCTTCCCCGGCCACCAGTAGCGCCATGGAAACGTCGTCATTGACCTGAATCTGCATTTCTTTAGGTTGTGCCATTATTCGTCTCCTCCCTAAGCGCTTTTTTGGGTGTCTGGTGTGGAGTAGCTGTCGGCAAAGCCGCTTGGCCAGTAGTGCCTGGAATCGTACTCTGGCCAGGTATCGCGTAGCTTGGGCATTACCTCTTCGGCAAACATCTGCAGGTTTTTCATCAGCAGTTCGCGCGGCATGGAGCCGACCTGATTAATCAGTACGATGTTGCCCACGTGCAGCTCCTGAGCCGCTTCGTTGAGCTTCTCTGCCACCGTATCGGGCGAGCCGGCAATGATGTAGCCGCGCTCAACAAAGTCTTTCCAGCCGAGTCCTTCGCCGACCAGTTGGGAACCAAATTTGGCGCTGCCATCGAGTTGTGAGCGCAACCCAGCCTTGAGGCTGGCCACGGTGCGGTAACCGGGCGCTTCGACAAACCGCCGGGCAATGTGCATGCATTTAGCGAAGAAATACATGGCGTGTTCGGCGTAATCTTTTTCGGCCTGTTCGTCCGTTTCGGAGACGCAGACGAGCTGGGCGTAGCCAGCGCGGTAGGGGTTGTCATCGAGTCCGAGTGCTTCGGCCCGTTGCCAGAAGGGGTCCATCACCTTTTTCGCGTATTTATGACCGAAAAAGCTGAGGTAGGAGAAGGAATAGTTATTTTCCAGGGAAAAATCGTAAGTCTCGACACTACCGCCACCGGGTATCCACACCGGTGGGTGAGGGCGCTGAGCCGTTCTGGGCCAAGGATTAACATAGCGCAACTGGTTATATTTACCGTTCCAGGTGAAGGTTTCGTCGCTTTTCCAGGCCTTCATGATCAGGTCGTGAGCTTCGTAGTAGCGCTCGCGAAGCTCCGACGGATTAATGCCGTAGACGTAGTTGGTGTCCATGGAGGTGCCTACCGGGAAGCCGGCGATAAATTTGCCGCCACTGAGCACGTCGAGCATGGCGAACTCTTCGGCGACTCGAATGGGCGGGTTGTAGAGGGCAAGACTATTACCCAGCACAATCAGCGAGGTGGTGTCTGAGTGGCGGACTTTGCGGGACAGAATGGATGCCAGCAGATTAGGGGAGGGCATCAGCCCATAGGCGTTGCTATGGTGCTCGTTAACGCCGACGGCGTCGTAGCCCAGGTCGATGCTGTACTCGAGGGCATCAAGATAATCGTGGTAGATCTCGTGGCCGATTCGCGGGTCGTAAAGCGTTTTTGGCGGCGTTACCCAGACACTCTCGTATTGCTGCTCAAAATCTTTCGGTAGATCCCGATACGGCATCAGATTGAATGAAACAAATTTCATTCGCTTCCCCTCCTTGTCGGTTAATTCTTAATTCTCCCCGGCTAATCCATAACGGACTCCCCGGCCGGCCAGACTGCACACACTTTCCGTTAAGCGATTCTTCAAGTCAACGGTGATAACGAAATTGCGACAGGCAAAAAAAAAGCGGTGAAGCATTTGTCTTCACCGCTTTTGTTCAGTCATTTGCGATCGGTTTAAAGTGTGCCAGCTTTGAGCTTTTCATTCAGTTCTGCCCAGCCAGTGCCAGCCTTGCGCGCGCCTTCCAGATACGCCTCCGGCGCATCAATGTAGGGTGGGCGACAGGGGCCAGCGTTCATCCAGCCAGAGGCGTTGATGCGGGCTTTGTCGAGCTGAATGTTATAGCGGGAGAATTCCGGGAAACCGCCCGGGGGCATCAGGTTGCCAATCACCGGTACGATTTGTGCCCAGACTTTCTCGGCTTCGCTCCAGTCGCCGCTGGCGATAGCCGCTTTGACCGTATCGCGTACGTGCATGGTCAGTTCAGGACCACCGTTGGCACAGGGCGACCAGAAGGCGGTATGAAATTCTGGATCAAGGCGGGCCGCGTCGTAGTGATCAAACTCGATTGGCAAAAAGCGGATTTTTTTACGCGAAACCAGCGTGTGGAGGTGCAGCTGGGCGATGTTGATGTATTTACAGGTGATGACCTGGGGAATATCGGCGACGCCGGCCCAGAAGGGGGTGGGGAAATTAAACTTGAAAGCCTCTGGGTTGGCGTAGATGGCAATGTTCATTTCCGGCACCGCTTCGGCCACATCGCGGTAGAACCTGACGGCGCTGGGTACGTCTATCTGCTGCCACATGGGGACACCGAGCATGGTGCCATCGGCGCCGATGTCGCGGGCAAATTTTAGTTGGGTAATGGTGTCGCGGGTATTCAGCGTGGTCACCCCAACAAACACAGGAATGCGGCCGGCCGCGGTTTCCACCATCACCTCCATCATTTTGCTTTTTTCTGCCCAGGTGAGGGTGGCACCTTCACCAAAAGTGCCCTGAGCCATGATGGCATCCGCACCGGCTTCGATCAGCCCGTTGACCGCTTTGGCAACCTCGTCGTAATCAACGGAATCTTCGCAGCTCCACTCGGATGCCTCGGGTTTGGCCGGCGTGGGAATAATGCACCATGCGCCATGGACATCATCGACGGTGAGTAAATCTTTTTGAACTGGCATAAGACTGCGCTCCTTATCGGGTTGATAGTGTAGATTGTGAGGATTAATGTTGAACCAGGGCGAATTGAATCGCCTCGATTCAGTGGCTATCAATGTTACCGCTGATTGTGGGTTAAAGCCTGAAAACGAGTGAGGTTTATGTCGGTTTTTCCTCTTCTTTTTAGTGTCGATTTATGTGCAATTTCCCGAAGCAAGGAGCCATGAATGTTTAAGCAGGTCGCTAACAAGGTTTGGGCCTTTGATGCCGAGTGGATTCCGGATCCAACTGCTGGGCGGATGCTGCATGGCCTGGCCGATGAGCCGGATGACCACGCGGTCATGGAACGGATGTGGGAGGCCGGTGGTGCCACCGAAGACGACCCCATGCCTTACCTGAAAACCATGGTCTGCCGGATTGTCTCGATTTCAGCCGTGGTGCGGACTGCCCGTAGTGGCGACGTCTCCCTGAATTTGCTGTCGCTGCCCCGGGATGCGAATGATCCGGAGCAGGCAGCTGAAGCGCATATTATTCAAACCTTTTTGCAGGCTATTGGTGAGCACAAACCACAGCTGGTCGGTTACAACTCCAATTCAGCTGATTTGAAAATTTTGCTGCAACGCGGGGTGCGCAATGGCATTCAAGCGGCCGAGTTCTGTCGTCGCCCCGACAAGCCCTGGGAGGGAATCGATTATTTTGCCCGCGGCAGTGACGCTCATGTTGATATCAAGGAAGTCATCGGCGGGTGGGGTAAATCCACGCCCTCGTTACACGAACTCGCGGTGGTCTCCGGCATTCCCGGCAAGATGGAAACCGATGGCCAACAGGTGGCGGCGCTCTGGTTGAATGGCGATCTTGATCGCATCGTCGCCTATAACGAAACTGATGCCCTGACCACTTACCTGGTCTGGTTGCGTCTGGCTTTTTTTGCCGGTCATTTCACGCCTGATGAATACTTGCAGGAGCAGGACCGGGTGAGGGCGATGGTCCACCAGTTGATCGATACCCGTCCGCCGGAACAATCCACCGATCACCTTCGCGCCTGGGTCGACGAGTGGCAGCGGTTAACCGCAATGCTTTAGTTTGGAAATGGATAACCGGGTCAACCTTTCCTTAATATTGATCCAGCCGGGTTTATTCGAAAGGATTTCTAGGGTCTAATCTGCTCCTTAGTTTGCAGGGAAGCTGGAAAAGAAGTGAATCGGGTGGGCTTTTATAGCCCCCAACTAAATTGTCATTAAATGAAGGCGGTATTTTTATGAATATGCCATTGGAACGGGGGCCTGACGGCTTTATTCGGGACGATCATCAGAACAGCGAGTTTCTGGTGCAGCGCAAGGCGTTTACCAGCGAGGAGGTGTTAGCCGCCGAGCGCGAGAAGATCTTCAGCACTTGCTGGCTCTATGCCGCTCACGCGTCCGAAATCCCGGAAGCGAACGATTTCGTGTCCCGCAAAATTGGCGGACGAGAAGTGGTGGTGGCACGGGATGCCGACGGCAATATTGGGGCATTTTTTAATACCTGTACCCATCGCGGAGCCATGGTTTGCCGAGAACCGTCCGGCAATTCGCGGGCGTTCGTCTGCCCCTACCATGGCTGGACCTACGATACCTCCGGGGCCATGATTGGCCAGCCGGCGGATGGCGGTTTTCCGGACGGTTTTTTTGACAACGGCAAAAAAGACCTCACCAAAGTGGCGCATTGCGATGTCTATCGTGATTTTATCTTTGTGAATTTTGATGCGGCTGCTGGTGGACTGGTGGAATACCTTGCCGATGCAGCCGACATGATTGACCTGGTTGCTGACCAGTCGTCCATCGGCATGGAAGTGACCGAAGGCCGCCACGATTACAGTATGGAGGCGAACTGGAAATTATTGCTGGAGAACAGCGCTGACGGTTATCACGCGGTGACCGCCCATGCTTCCTATTTTGATTACCTGCAGGCGACCAACGGCACCTTTCGTGCCGACTTCAACCCGACCGATGTCGGTGGTCGCTGTTACTCGCTGGGTAACGGGCATGCCGTCATTGAGTACGGGGCGCCCTGGGGTCGCCCGGTCGCACAGTGGGTGCCGCAGTGGGGTGATGAAGGCAAAGTGGCGGTGGATGGCATGATGGCCGGGCTGGTTGAACGACACGGTGAAGAGCGGGCGCGACGCATCGCCGAGAAAAACCGCAACATTCTGATTTTTCCGAATCTGGTGATCAACGACATCATGGCGTTAACCATTCGCACCTTTCAGCCAATCAGTACTGGTTATCTGGAAGTGAGCGCCGTCTCCCTGGCGCCTAAGGAAGAACACCCGGACGTGCGTAAATACCGTCAATACAACTTCCTGGAGTTTCTGGGACCGGCTGGTTTTGCCACGCCCGATGACGTGGAAATGCTGCAGATCTGTCAGATGGGTTATCAGAACATGCCAGAGGTGGTCTGGAACGATATTTCCAAGGGCATGAACCGGGCTGAAAACAGCGGCGATGACGAATTGCAGATGCGTAGTTTCTGGCGCCGGTGGAACGAGTTGATGTCAGCGTAAGCGGCCAGGTTATTCGTTCAGCATAGGCGCTGTAAGCGCTACTCAACATAAAAAAAGGATGATGTTATGGCCGCTTATAGCCGCGGACAAGTTGAAGAATTTCTCTATTACGAGGCGGATTTACTCGATAGCTGGCGGATGAAAGAGTGGTACCCGCTCTATACCGAGGACAGCGAGTATCTGGTGCCACCGATTGAAAACCCAGATGCCGATAAAGAAACCGCGCTCTTTATCATTAATGATGATTTCCACCGGCTCACACAGCGGGCGCTGCGGTTAACCAAAAAGACTGCGCACGTCGAGTGGCCGCGTTCAAAAGTGCGCCACCTGATTAGCAACGTACGCATTGTTGACCAGCAACCCACTGAAATTCGCGTTGAATACAACCAGGTGGTTTATCGGGCCAAACGGGGTATGGATGAGTTTGTTTGTCACGTTAAGCAGACGCTGGTGCCTGACGGGGATAGTTTTAAAATCAAAAGCAAACGGATAATACTGGATTTACATGCATTGCGCCCCCAGGGTCAGATCAGCATCATCCTCTAACACGGTCCAGTCACCGACGGGTGATCACTCGCGAGCGGGGGCGGTCACTCAACGTAAAAACAATAATCGCAACAACCCTGGCGGCGACGGGTCGGCAGGCGGAGGAGCAGAACTATGATTCGTTATTTGAAACTCGGTTACGTGGCGCTGGGTGTCACTGACCTGGAAAAATCCGTACCTTTTTATCGGGACGTGGTCGGTTTGCAACTCAACGAACAGGCGGAAAACGGCACTGCATTTTTCTCCTGCAGTGATGATCATCACAACATCGTCCTGTATCAATCCGATGCACCGGGTCTCAAACGAGTTGCCTGGGAACTTGAGGATGACAGCCAGTTTGAAGTGGCGATTAATCACCTGAAAACAGCGGGTTTAAAGCTGGTTGATGTCGCACCGGATGAGTGCCGGGCGGGTTACCAGCAGCGCACTATTCGTTTTCAGGAGCCAACAACGGGGCTCTGTCTGGAGCTGTTTTGCAATCAGCTAAAACGGGGCGCCAGCTACCAGCCTACCGTCGCGAAAATTGCTCGTCTTGGTCATGTGGTCGTCTCTTTTGAAGAGTGGGCGACTGCGTTGCAGTTTTTTAAGGAGACGATGAATTTTCGTGTTTCCGATGGGCTGGACGGGTTCATCGCCTTCATGCGCTGTTTCCCCAACCCTTTTCACCACACTTTTGGCTGCGGTAATGCGCTGCCAAGGGGTGGCAGTAATGGCCTTAATCACGTCAATTTCATGGTCACTGACATGGATGACATTGGCCGGGCCATCTATCGCATGGAGCAGCTGGGTGTGCCGGTGGTTTTCGGCCCGGGACGGCACCCGCCTTCCGGCAGTATCTTTTTCTATTTTCTGGACCCCGATGGCATGACACTCGAATATAGCTTTGGCATGGAAGAATTCCCCGAGGTAGGTGCGCGCAAACCTCGAGTGCTGGAACCCCGTCCTGATTCGCTGGATTACTGGGGCGCCAAACCCGCGCCTGAATTTGCTTCAACCGGTGCGATTCTGGACGCCGCTCCACAATTAGTCGGTACGAAACTTTGAGCCGGCCACAGACACTGGTTGGCCGCAGTGCCATCGTCACCGGTGCAGCTCAGGGAATCGGTAAAGCGATCGCCAACGACCTCGCGCGACATGGCGCGAATGTGCTGATAGCCGATATGGATGGCGACAAAGCTAATGCAACGGCGGCGGCTATCGCGACAGAATGGGGGGTGGAAACGGCAGTGAGCATTGGTGATCTGAGTGCTGAAGAGACCAATCAGGCGATGCTCAAGACCGCACTGGATGCCTTTGGTAAGGTTGATATTCTGGTCAACAATGCTGGCGGCGGAGTGATTCAGAATTTCCTCGAACATACACCAGAAACGCTTAAAACCACCATTGATCGAAATCTCTGGACCGTGATCTGGGGTTGCCGAACAGCCTTACCCCACATGCTGGAGCAGGGGTACGGTCGTATTGTCAGCATCGGCGCGGACTCGGTGCGTAACGGACTCTGGCAGCATGCGGCCTACAATGCAGCAAAGGGCGGTGTACACGGTATTACCACGGGGCTGGCCCGGGAGTTTGCCCAGAGTGGCGTTACTTTTAACTCGGTGGCTCCCTGCGCGGTACGCACTGAACAGGTCGACGCCATCATGGCTTCTCACCCGAAAGAATTTGAAAAATTTATCAGCGTAATTCCCATGGGGCGACCGGGCGAAATGAATGAAGTGGCCGCCATGGTCTGTTTCCTTGCCGGCGAGGAGGCCTCCTTCGTGACCGGCCAGACGATTAGCGTTAACGGCGGCAGCACCATGCTCTGACAACCTGGGACCTTGCGCTGCGATGGACGTTTCTTAAACCGATAACCGACGGGAATCCACGATGATCATCGATGTCCACACCCATATTGTCCCCGAACAGTTTCCCGACTACCTGGGCACCCATCAGGAACAGCGCTGGCCAAGTATGTGCGCCTGTGAAACCGCCGGTCATAAAGCGGTGACCATTGCCGGCAAAACTTTTAGGGAGGTGACCACCAGCTCCTGGGATGCAGCACTGAGACTAGCGGATATGGATAACGAAGGGGTGGCCAAACAGGCGCTCTCACCGATGCCGGAATTGCTCTCCTACTGGTTCAACGCCGACGATGGCCTGACCATGTCACGCTATACCAACGAGACCATTGCCGGGATGGTTGCGGTTGATCCCGATCGGTTTTTTGGGCTGGGCATGGTGCCGCTGCAGGATCCAGAACTGGCGGCTAAAGAGATGGCCAGCCTTAAAAAAGAATACGGCCTGCAGGGGATCGAAGTCGGCAGTAACGTGAATGGCACACCGATAGGCGATCCGAAATTTGAACCAATATTTGCCGCAGCGGTCGAGCATGATTTGGCAATTTTTGTTCACGCACTGCACCCCGCGGGGATGGACCGTGTTGTCGGGCCGCCAATCATGGCCGCACTGGTGGCTTTTCCCAACGAAAACGCATTTGCCGTCGCCTCTGTCATCAGCGGCGGGTTGCTGGATAAGTATCCCGATGTCCGTATTGGCTTTAGCCACTGCGGCGGCAGTTTTGGTCTGGTGCTGCCACGGATGATGCACGGTTGGCGCGGTCTGGGCGATAAATTGTTGCCTAAATCGCCGCTTGAATATGCCCGCACACTTTATTACGACACCCTGGTTTATGACCTGCCCACCCTGAATCATTTGCGCGAGCTTTTTGGTGATAGTCAGTTGATGGTGGGTTCCGATTATCCGTTCGTTATTCGAGAACGCAGTCCTGGTCACTGGCTCGATGATCTGAATCTGAGCGATGATCAGCGCCGTCAGCTCAGTCACGGGAATGCCGAGCACTTTCTTGGTGTTGGTTAGAGAATCCCGGTATCCCTGAGCCGGCTAGATGAAACCAGCCTTCACTTTCTTGCTGGGCCTGACGGCCGGATCCCTGGCCGCTTTCTGGCTTGCGCAAAGCTATTTTTTTCAGGCAGGCGAGCTGCGCCTGATTCCTTCTCTGCAACTGGCCGACGGCGGAGTCTACGCCGGTAATACCGACCTTGACGGCCAGTTAAGCGGCCAGGGGCGCATTGATTGGGCCAATGGTGGCTATTATGAAGGCGAATTCCGACACGGTCAGTTTGACGGTCAGGGTACCTACTTTTGGCCGCCCGGGTTTCTGGCGGTTGGCAATTTTAGGCAGGGCTTGCTGTTCGGAAAGGGTCAGGTGGAGTTTGCCGATGGTGCTCGCTATGAAGGTGAGTTTGAGCATGACCTGATGCACGGTCACGGGAAAATCATCTACAGCAATGGCAATTCGTGGGAAGGTGAATTTGATAATGACCAGCTTACCGGTAGCGGTACCTGGCGCGAAGTTAGCGGGACAGTTTACAAAGGCGAAATGGTGGCGGGGGAGTTCCATGGTCTTGGTGAGATCAGCTACGCAGATAATAGTCGCTATGTGGGCCAGTTCAGGCAGGGCAAACGCCGTGGTCAGGGAGTATTTACTGATACCGACGGTACCCGGTACGACGGTGACTTTGTCGACGATGAATTCACCGGAAGCGGTTCCATTACCTGGCAGGAACCGCAGATAGAGTATGTCGGTGATGTGAGCAACTGGGAACCGCACGGAAAGGGCATTACCACCTCTAACGACCGCCAGATGACCGGCAACTTCAAACAGGGCCGCCTCCAGGGAGAGGGGGAATACCGGGGCCCAAACGGTCGGAACTACCAGGGTAACTTCGAGGAGGGGCAATACTCAGGGCAGGGTGTCTGGGAAGATGGCGCAGGCAACCGGTATGAGGGCGAGTTTAAGCATAACCAGTTTCATGGTGCCGGCCGCTACACCCACGCGGAACCGGTAGATGGCGTCACCAGCTTTACCGGTATCTGGAAACGGGGCAGGTTGGTTTCCGGCGATGATCAGGTCGTCATCCAGAATCCGGAGCGGATCAGTGAGTATTTTCTCTATCGACAATCCGACCGGCTGGCGACGTCCCTGGCCGCATTGACTCCCGGAACTCCCGACAAGATTGAGCTCTATGTGTTGGCACTGGGGACCTATGGGGATGAGGAAGTATTTAACAGGGAAATCAATTATTTAGAGCAGAAATATAAAGCGGATTATGATGTTGGGAAACGGGGGTTGTTTTTCAGTAATAGCCGGCGTCACATCGACCATCGGCCCCTGGCAACCATCACCAGTTTACGGCGCGGAATTGATGCTATTGCAGCAGCAATGGACAAGGATCAGGATATTCTGTTTCTTTATCTCACCACCCACGGCTCGGCTAATCACGTTCTCTCCTTTGACCAGTCCGGGATGGACTTGCCCGACCTGAGTGCGGATGAACTCGGGCAGATACTCGACGATAGTGGTATTAAATGGAAGGTGGTCGTACTGTCGGCCTGTTATTCCGGTGGCTTTATTGATCGGCTTAAAAATGACCAAACTCTCATTTTTACGGCCGCCGCAGCGGATAAAACGTCTTTTGGCTGTGATGACAACACCGAATTCACCTATTTTGGCGACGCCTTTTTTCGTCAGGGGATGCCGGACACCGAGTCCTTTAGCGCAGCCTTTGATCACGCCGTTGAGTTGATAGAACAATGGGAACGGGAGGAAGACCTGGAACCATCGCATCCTCAAAGCCACCAACCACAGCCGATATTGACTCAGCTACGTAGGTGGCGCGCAGAGAAAATCGAATAATCGTTGGCTGGCTGGGTTGAAGATGATCCAGCGCTGATCCATCACGGGCCAAAGTTATGAGATAGATACTGGAGCTTGATAGCGCGCGGCCAGTAATGCGGTGACGCAGGGCGATCAACTAAAGATCTCAGTTGAGACGCTCGATTGGTTCCTGGTTAGGCCTGAACCTCTCCATTAGCTGATATATAATTGCGCATAATGGTTATTATGTTAAATAATATTTAATTTAGATAATCTTCTTATATAGCCGGACAGAAAGGTCCTATACCGTCCACCGTTTTACCTAACGTTGATAAGAGACCGTTTTGGGTGAAACACCGCTCTTAAGGCGCCGCTGAGCGACCGACATCAAGCAGCAAGCTTATCTCCCAGAACAGGCCCGAAATTAAGGCGTATACCGGCTAATCGGTTTGCGGGCAAAAAAAAGGGCAGCCACCGGGCTGCCCTTTTTACTATTGTTCAACCGCCGTTAACGCACGCCGCGTCGGCGTAAGCCGGACGGTTTCTGGTATTCCCAGTCAGGTTCAACGTTATAAGTAGGTGGCCCATTGCCGTCTTTAATACCGATATTGTAGAAAGAATTCACACAGGCGTATCGCCCGTTGACCAGATCATGATGGGCATCACCCCAGAACTGAGTGAATTTGTAGTTATAAAAATTCAGGTTGTAGAGCTCGGAAACCCGCCAGATATCATCCTGCGCATCGTACATATCAGCATTGGTCGCAGCCCAGCTATCTTCATCAATGTAGACCAGACGATGGGGACTCAGGTGTCGAAATTGTGGACGGGTCCGGCCTTCGACAACCAGCGTCCGGTGCAGCTCATAGCGCTTGTATTCGGGATTTATATGACCTGGCCAGGCCAGATCCTCCCAGGTCACGCCTGGCTGTGCCATTTTGTAGGCGTTATAAGGAACGTAAAATTCCTGCTTGGTCGG
>Ga0070726_10004042_pt1 | contig 11958 bp, 11 predicted proteins | sample tdAd471_FD_67275 | JGI IMG/M metagenome (GOLD analysis project Ga0070726, IMG submission 67275) | Marine sediment microbial communities from the Atlantic coast under amendment with organic carbon and nitrate - tdAd47.1 | ecosystem: Environmental > Aquatic > Marine > Coastal > Sediment | place...
TGAGCCGCACCTGCCGCTTCATGCTGACCGAAGAGGCGCACCACATGTTCGTCGGTGAAACCGGCGTCGGCCGCACGATCGAGCGGACCTGCCAGGTGATGAAGGAAAACGGCATCGACGACCCCTATGACATCGACAAGATCCGCGCCCTTGGGGTGATTGATCTGCCGCTGATCCAGAAAAAGCTGAACCTGCATTACACGCTGTCGCTGGACCTGTTTGGCCAGGAAGTGTCGACCAACGCCGCGAATGCCTTCAATGCCGGGATCAAGGGTCGGTACCTGGAACACAGGATCGACGACGATCACAAATTGACCGGTGATACCTATCGGGTGTGGGATATCGTCGACGGCAAGATCGTCCAGCATGACGTTCCGGCCCTGACCGCGATCAACATGCGTCTGCGTGACGATTATTCCAAAGATGCCGCCGGCGGTGTCGGACGCTGGAACAAGGTCATCGACAGGCATGGCATCAATTTTGAAATGACCCTCCCGCATGAGGCGTTCAACCGCAAAATCGGTGTCTTCGCCGACAAGCTGATCGACCCCAGTGGCGCGTTTGTCAGCGGTGAGGCGTATGACAAGGGCCTGCCGAACTGGCTGCCGAGCCATGCCGATGGCGACTACATCCAGTCGCTTATGAAGCCGGTTTCAGAGCCGGGGAAATACGCCTCCTGGATCGCGCCGCCAAAGGTTGGCATCAACAACCAGCCCGGCGACTTTGAATACGTCAAGCTGCACATGGCGTGACTTGACAGCGGGGGTGGGCATCGCCCACCCTCGGCCAATATCTTCGGGACTTCGTGACAAAGGGTGGAATGAGATGGCCGTCCAACAGTCCGGCACGCCGGACCTCTTTACCAAAACCGTGCTGACCCGGCTGGTCGGCCTGAACGGCCCCTGCGTCGGTTGTTCTGACTGCAATGGCCTGTGCGAGGCGTTGATCGAGGCGCTGACCGTCCCCGATCTCATCACCCGCAGTCCGGCCTCTGCCCGATGAACAAACCCGTCAAACAACATCTGATCGACCCCGAGATCTGCATCCGCTGCTATACCTGCGAGATGACCTGCCCCCTGGAGGCGATCACCCATAATGACGACAATGTCGTGGTCGATGCGGATATCTGCAATTTCTGCATGGATTGCATCCCGGTTTGCCCCACCGGATCGATCGACGAATGTCGTGTCGTTTCAACGCCTTACACGCTTGAAGATCAATTTGGCTGGGAAGAATTGCCGCCCCAGAATGACCTGGATGCCGGCGCGGAAGCCGATGCCGGGCTGGAGGCGTTTGACGACCAGATCGCCGCCCTGCTGGCCGAAGCGCATTCCGGTGCCGGCGGCAAGGCCGTCGCTCCGGCCAGCGCCGCCAAGCCGACCGTCAATCTTTACAACCTCGCCAAACCGGCCATCGCGCGGGTGCAGGGCAATTATCGCCTGACCGCAGAAGGCAGCGACACCGATGTCCGCCATATCATTCTTGATCTTGGCAGTCAGACATTTCCCGTGCTCGAAGGTCAAAGCGTCGGCATCATTGCGCCGGGGCAGGGCGCTGACGGCAAGCCGCATCTGCCACGGCTCTACTCGGTCTCATCGCCCCGCGACGGAGAGCGGCCGAATTTCAACAATCTCTCGTTGACCGTGAAACGGGAAAATGACGGCATCTGCTCAAACTACATCTGTGATCTGAAGGTCGGCGACGAGGTGCAGCTGACCGGCCCTTTCGGTGCCACCTTCCTGATGCCGGACGACCCCGCCGCGCGGCTGTTGATGATCTGCACCGGCACCGGCTCGGCCCCGATGCGTGGCTTCACCATGCGCCGCCAGCGCACCGTTGGGGGCAAATCCGGCGGCATGACCCTTTTCTTCGGTGCCCGCACCCCAGACAGCCTGCCCTATTTCGGCCCCCTGAACAAAGTGCCTGACAGCCTGCTCAGGAAACATATGGTCTTTTCACGCATTCCCGGCGCCGCAAAGGAATACGTCCAGGACCGGATGCAGGTCGAGGAAGAGGCGGTCGCCGATCTGCTGGCCGATCGCAATACCCATATCTATATCTGCGGGCTGCGCGGCATGGAGGAGGGGGTCGAGAAAACCCTTCTGAACATCGCCGAAAGCATTGGCGAGCCTTGGAGCGCACTGCGCGACAGGATGCGCGACGAAGGCCGCTATCATGTGGAGACCTACTGAGGTGGCTGATCCTTTCTCTCACGAAATCCGCGTCACATGGGCCGATTGCGACCCGGCCTTCATCGCCTATACCGGACGGATTCCCTATTTTGCCTTGGATGCGATCAACGCCTGGTGGGAAGAGCATATTGGCGGCGGCTGGTATCAGATGGAGCTGGACCTGGGCTGGGGCACGCCATTTGTGCATATGTCGCTCGATTTTCGTGCGCCCGTCACCCCGCGCCACCGGTTGAACTGCACGGTCTGGCCCGTAGCCCTCGGCCAGAAATCCATCACCTTCGAGGTCAAGGGCTATCAGAACGAAATCTTGTGTTTCGAAGGCCGCTTCGTATCGGTCTTTATTACCGCCGGCTCGCTCGACACCCGCACCGCACCGGACAGTGTCCAAACCATCGTCGCCGGCATCAACCCCGAGGCCTGCGCCGCAAAACCTGAAAAATAGCGCCTGAATTCATTGCCCCGACGGGGATAATCGCCTAAGTTTTGCATTATCTTTCATCAGGCAGGGCATATGGCCGAGATCACCAATTTCCGCGGCGAGGCCGAAACCATCGCAACCACCGGCCCCGAGGCGGCGGTTGCGTCTCTGATGACCCGCGTCGGTGAACGGGTGCGTAAAGTCCGTGAAAGCCGCAACATTTCCCGCCGGATCCTGTCGGAAAGCTCGGGCGTCTCGGCGCGTTATCTCGCACAGCTGGAAGCGGGGGAGGGCAATATCTCCATCGCGCTTTTGCAACGCGTGGCGTTGGCGCTGGATATCCGCATCGACTGGCTGGTCGGCGAAGAGGATCCCTGGACCTCGGATGCCATGCGGGTGGCCGACCTGTTTGCCCGCGCTGACCGCGACGTTCAGGAAAAGGTGCTGACCACGTTGTTCCCCGAGGCCAACAGCGATCTTCGGGCCCGCCGGATCTGCCTGATCGGGCTGCGCGGGGCTGGCAAATCCACCCTGGGACAGAGGGCCGGTGAACATCTGGGTGTGCCCTTTCTGGAACTGAACAACGAGATCGAGGACCATGCCGGAATGGCCGTGGAGGAGGTCATGGCGCTGTACGGGCAAGAAGGCTATCGCAAGCTGGAAGCCCAGGCGGTACAGCGCATCATCGAAAGCCACGATACCGTCATCCTTGCCGTTGCCGGCGGCATTGTGGCGGAACCGGTCACCTTCAGCCAAGTCTTGAATTCCTTTCATACGATCTGGGTCAAGGCCACCCCCGAAGACCACATGTCCCGTGTCCGTGCCCAGGGGGATATGCGCCCCATGGCGGGCAATCCCGAGGCGATGGATCAGTTGAAATCCATCCTCGCAAGCCGGGAAGCGCTGTACCAGCGCGCGGCGGCAGAGCTGGATACGACGGGCCAGACGATCGCGCAAAGCCTCGACGATCTTCTGGGCTTGATCGGCACGCAAAAGATCCTTGGGTAGCGACAGGATTTCTTGCCTTCGGCGTGAGTATTTTTGCCAAAAAGAAACCGACAATTTGAGATTAATTTTCGCGCTTCTTCTTGGAAAAATACTCACTATTCCAGGCCGATCAATTTGCTTTGCGGCAGGTCGTGGCACGCGCTACAGTTTGCTGAGACGACATGCAGCGGAGGGGTCCATGACCGACAGGCCGAATATTCTCTACATCATCACCGATCAGCATCGCTCCGACTGGCTGGGATGTGCCGGACACCCGGTTGTGAACACTCCCAATATCGACGCCCTGGCGGCTGCGGGAACGCGGATTGGCGATTTTCAGGTCGCAACACCGGTTTGTATGCCGAACCGGGCATCGATCCTGACCGGACGGATGCCCAGCGTTCATGGATTGCGCTATAACGGGTGCCGATTGCCGCTCAATGCCAACACATTCGTCGATATTCTGAGCAAGGCGGGCTATCATACCGCGGCCATCGGCAAGAGCCATATCCAGCCGATGACCGCTGACACGCCGATCGGGATGACGGATGACACGGTCCGTCTGGTCGACGAAGCCTGGGCGCCGGAGGCGGGCGACTATACCCAGGAACAGCCGGAGCATTACGCTTCGGATGGCAGCTATGCGTTTGAAACGCCCTATTACGGTTATCAGCATGTCGACATGGTCACCCTGCACGGCGACCGCTGCGGGGGGCATTACGCGCAGTGGTTCCGGGAAAACTGTCCGGAGGCTGACACATTGTGGGACGACGCTTCGGAATTGCCGCATAATTACACCTGCCCGCAGGCTTTCCGGACCCCGGTGCCGGAAGAGTATTACCCGACAACATGGATCGCCGACCGGGCGATTGCGTATCTGGATGGTCGGAAAGGCACCGATCAGCCTTTCTATAGTTTCGTTTCCTTCCCCGACCCGCATCATCCGTTCAACCCGCCGGGCAAATATTGGGACATGTATGACCCGGACGATTTTGAGGTCGCCCTGCCGTATGAGGCCCATCAGAACCCGACGCCACCAATGCAATGGATGGCCGAACAGCACGAGAAAGGCGGTGCCGCGCTGACCCGGCAGACCGCGCGCCGGGTGGATGAGCAGGGCCTGAAACAGGCGATGGCGCTGACGGCGGGCATGATCACCATGATCGACGACCAGGTCGGTCGGATCGTCGCGGCGCTGAAGGCCAATGGTCAATATGACAACACGATCATCATTTTCAATTCAGACCACGGCGATTATCTTGGCGATTACAACCTGCTCTTGAAGGGGATGTTGCCATTCCGCTCGATCACCCAGGTGCCGTTCATCTGGTCCGATCCCGCCGACCGCAAGGGGCAGGTCGTTGACACGATGGCTTCGACCATCGACATCCCGGCCACGATCCTCGAGCGGGTCGGGTTGGAACCCTTTCGCGGCATGCAGGGCCGCTCCTTCCTGGAGACGATCCAGACCGGTGCCGGACATCGTGACGAGGTCTATCTGGAATATAATGACGGGATGCCGCGCCTTGGATTTGACCGACCGGCGCGGGTGCGGGTCCTGCGCACGCCGGAATGGCGCTTCACCCTCTATGGCGGGCAGGATTGGGGCGAGCTTTATGATTTGACCGAGGACCCATCGGAATCCAACAATCTCTGGGACAGCCCGGACCATGCCGCCATCAAGGCGGATTTGTCGCTGCGGCTGAACCACCATCTCACCGCACAAATGGATGAAAGCCCGGTCGCGGACCGGCAAGCCTGACGGAGACGTAAAATGGCCCAGAATGACATCATGTTCGTCGGTAGCATTGCCTATGACACCGCCGAGGAAACCTTCCGAAAGATGGCCGCGAATTTCGGCGATCACTGCTGCTTCATGCCAGATGGCGAGATCGGCGAGCGGCAATATTGGGTTACCCATATCGCCCATCGCGTGTTTCTGGGCCATCCCGACCTGGAGCTTCTGGAGCGCCCCCTGACGACGGACGGCACCGAAGCCTGGCATCCGGGTCCAGGGGTTGCGACCAGTAACTGGGCGTTCAAGGTGAAGGAGGGCGTTGATCGGGTGCGGTTTGGCAGCCCCGGATGGCGGCTTGGTTATGCGCGGGACGCGATCAATTCCTATTTCATTTTCAAGACGTTGAAGAAAGAGGGCGTGATCCCGGCGCATATCCGGTTTCAAATCTCGATCCCGTTCGTCTCAAGCTGTGTGCGGCTTTATTTTCCTGACCCGTCGGATTTCGCCAAGGTCGAACCGGGTATTGCCGAGGCGTTGCGTCTGGAGGTCAGGACGATCTTCGAGCATCTCCCGGCGGAGGATATCGCGCTGCAATGGGATTGCGCCATCGAGGATACGGCGATCGAAGCCGAGCTTTCCAGGGATGGCGGGGTTCTGACCGATCGCGTCCACGATTTCGCCTGGTCGATTTTCGCCCCCGCGCTTGAGCTTAACAAGGAGGTGCCCGAGGCGGCCATGCTGGGCTATCACGCGTGTTACGGTACCTCGGGCGGCTGGCCACGGCGCAGCCCGCAGGATCTTTCCGGTGCGGTTTTGCTGTTGAACGCGGCGGTTGCGCAATCGGGGCGACGGGTTGATTTCCTGCATATCCCGACGGTGGATTCCAAATCCGAAAACTATTTCGACCCGCTCGGCGATCTCAAGACCGGCGGTGCGCGGGTCTATGTTGGGCTGGTCCATGCCTTGCATGAAGAGGGCGGGATGGAGACTCAGATCCGCTGGATCGGCAAGCATCTGGATGATTTCGGTATCGCTGCGCCCTGTGGATTTGGCCGGGGGCCGGGCAAAATGTCCGCGCAAAGCGGGCTGGACAGTCCGAATGCCTATATGGATGGCATCATCAAGGATCACCATAAGGCGTTGGAAACGTTTGAAAAGGTGTAGACCTTTCGCGGTTTACCCCGCCGCCATCCCGTCCCGCTGGCGCCGGTTTACCCCGGCAACATGTCCTTCAGCCGCAATTCCGCGATCCGTTCGACCTGCCGGCAGGCCTCGGCCATTTCGGTGGCGGTGTCATTGTTGATCCGGCGCTTGAACGCGTCCTGGATCGAGGATTTGGTGTTGTCGCGAACCGCAATGATGAAGGGAAAGCCGTGTTTCGCGACATAGGCCAAGTTCATCTCACCAAAGGTGGCGCGTTCGGCATCCGTCAAGGCATCCAGCCCGACACTGGCCTGTTCGGCGGTGGAGTCTGCCGTCAGCCGCTTGGCCTCGGCCAGTTTTCCGGCCAGATCCGGATGCGCCCGTAACACCCCCAGCCGTGCGTCCTGCGAGGCGGACCGGAACACCCGCGCCAGGGCGTTATGCAGCCCTGCCACGCGGTCATGGGCCGGGCCCAGTTCCAACGCATGTGCCCCCTCGGCGATCCAGGGCGAGTGCTCGAACACGCCGCCATAGGCCTCGACAAACCGCTCTTTGGTCATTTCCGAGGGCCGTTCAAACCGGACCGGCGGATGGGTGGCGGCCCAATGCCGGGCGATGTCGATCCTCCGTGCGAACCAGACGCCGTCATGGGAGGCGGCATAGTCCATGAACCGTTTCAACGCCATCACCCGCCCGGGTCGGCCGATCAGGCGGCAATGCAGCCCGACATTCAGCATCTTGGCAGCGCCAGCCTCACCCTCGGCGTAAAGTGCGTCAAAGGCGTCTTTCAGGTAGGCAAAGAACTGGTCGCCGGAATTGAACCCCTGCGGCGTGGCAAAGCGCATATCATTGGTGTCGAGCGTATAGGGGATCAACAACTGATCCCGATCACCGATCCGCACCCAATAGGGCAGGTCGTCGGAATAGATATCCGAGATATACTCGAACCCACCCTCTTCACCGGCCAGCCGCACCGTGTTGTCTGAACAGCGCCCGGTATACCAGCCCAGGGGCCGGGTGCCGACCACCTCGGTATGAAGCCGGATCGCCGCTTCCATATCCGCGCGCTCGGCCTCGGGTGTGGCATCCTTGTATTCGATCCATTTCAACCCGTGCGAGGCGATCTCCCAGCCGGCATCCTTCATCGCCGCCACTTGTTCGGGGCTTCGGGCAAGGGCGCTGGCGACGCCATAGACGGTGGCCGGGATGCCCGTGGCGGTGAACAGGCGATGCAGCCGCCAGAACCCGGACCGCGCGCCATATTCATAGATCGATTCCATGTTCCAGTGGCGCTGGCCCGGCCAGGGTGCGGCGCCCACGATTTCGGACAAAAACGCCTCGGACGCGGCATCGCCATGCAGGACACAATTCTCGCCACCTTCTTCATAGTTGATCACGAATTGCAGGGCGATTTTCGCACCGTTGGGCCATTTCGGGTCCGGCGGGGTTGGGCCATATCCGGCCATATCGCGACTGTAACGGGTCATGGGCGCACCTTGCTTTTTGTCCTGCCTAGCGGAATTCACGCGAAAAGGCATTTACGAAATTCACGAAAGCAGTTTCAATCGGTTCGGCGGTGTAAACCTGTTTCGGCTGCGCTAAACAGGACAAAACGGAGGATCAGATGGCAGGTTTCCTGACAACCCATGTACTCGATACCGCGCGGGGCGCCCCGGCGGCCGGGCTGGCTGTGGCTCTGTACCGGCTGGAGGGCGAAACCCGGACCGTCCTGGCCGAGATGGTGACCAATGCGGATGGTCGCACCGACACGCCGATCCTGCCTGCCGACCAGTTCCGGACCGGCATGTATGAATTGGTTTTTTCCGCCGGTGACTATTTGCGCGCCACGGGTCAGGCCGGGGCCGAGCCGTTGTTTCTGGACGAGGTGCCGATCCGGTTCGGGATCAGCGAGGACAACCATTACCATGTGCCGTTGCTCCTGTCGCCTTTTGGGATGTCGACTTACAGGGGCAGTTGATCGTTGGAATCCCCCGGTGCGGGACCCATGATCGTTCGACAAAAGCACTGTATTTCAATATTTTACCATGTCTCTTCGGCAAGCGGAAAAGCGTGTTAGATGCTCATCTTTTTGAAAACCGGCTCCGGAATATGGCGGATGATCGTCATGATCAGCCACCAAAAGCCTGGCGCATAGATCACGTTCCGCTTCTTCTCGACGGCTTTCAGGATCCGCGCGGCGGTCGCCTCGGGGGACGCGACCAGGAACATCCCCTCGATGCCCCAGGTCATCCCGGTATCGGTAAAGCCCGGCTTCACGGTCACCACATGCCCGCCGACGCGGGTCAACCGGTTCCGCAACCCCGCCAGATAGGTCGAAAAGGCGGCTTTCGCGGCCCCATAGACATAGTTTGAGATCCGCCCGCGATCCCCTGCGACCGAGCTGATGCCGACCACGGTGCCGCCTTTGCGTGCCTCCATCAAGGGCGCCATTTCATGCAGGAACTGGGCCGGGCCGGTATGGCTGTCGGTGACGACACCCGCGATCATCGAAGGCTCCGCGTCAATCTCTGCCTGATCGGGCATGGAGCCGACAAACACCGCCGCGTTCAACAGGCCCTCCTCGGCGTCGACGCGGGACAGGATCGCCCCGAACCCGGCCGGTTTGCGGGCGTCAAAGCCGATCACTTCGGCCAGCGGCGCGCCACGCAGGCGGCAATCTTCGGCCAAAGCGCCGAGATCGTCCTTGTCCCGGCCCAACAGGAACACCTGATGCCCCTGTTCCGACACGGCCCGCGCAAAGGCCCGCGCCATCGAGGAACTGGCCCCCAAAATCACCCAGCTTTCCATCAGAGCCCCTCCCGCATTTTCAGTCGCCGCACAAGGTCGGTCTCCAGACGGCGGGCCGGATCGGCCTTGTTGGCAATCGCAGCCCAGGCCGGAATGTCGTCATACATCTCATGGGCGCGTTCCGCTGACAGAACCGAATCCTTGGCAAGATAGACCCGCCCCCCGGCCTCGGCCGTGATCCGGTCGAGCCGCTGGATCAGCGGCACGGTCTCGGCCCGATGCTGAAAGTCGATCGCAAGGGTGAAGCCCTTGATCGGGAAGGACAAATGCCCGGCCTGACCATCGCCCATCCGCTTGATCACGGCCAGGGGCGAGGCGAGGCGGGTCTTGGTGATCCGCTCCAGCATCTCGCGAAAGGCCGGGCCCGCGGCGTCTTCGGGGACGACGCATTGAAACTGGTGAAACCCGGATTTCCCATAGAGCCGATTGACGCCGAGGATCCGGTCCAGCGGGAAAAAGAAATCATCCATTGGCCGGTGCAACTGGCGCCCCTCGACCGGAATGCGCCGGTGGTAAAAATGGTTGAACAAGCGGACCGAACTGCCGGACATCAGGAATTTCGGCGCGTCAAAAGGCACGGTTTTCGCCGGCTTCAGCTTGGGCGGGCGGGCGCCGGTGCCGATCTCGGCCTCTTCCAGAATGCCGCGCCCCAGTTCAGGGCCGCGCTTGGTCGCGTCGATCCAGCCGACCGAATAGGTGGCGCTGGAATGCTCCAGCATGGCCAGGAACTCATCCAGACTGTCGACGCGGCGCTCTTCCACATCCATGACTGCGCTGGCGGCGGCTTTCAACTGCAGGGTGGCCGACAGGATGATCCCGGTCTGGCCCAATCCGCCAATGGTGGCGCGGAACAGATCCGGGGCGGTGTCGGGCGTGACATGGCGCAATCGCCCGTTCACCCCAAGGATATCCATCGCCAGAACATGATTGCCGAAGGTGCCGGCATTGTGGTGGTTCTTGCCGTGCACATCATTGGCAATGGCACCCCCGACCGTGGCAAATCCGGTGCCGGGCATGACGGCCGGGATCCAGCCTTTGGGCGCGAACAGACGCAGGATTTCGCCCAGGCGCATCCCGGCCTCGATGGTCAACTGGCCCGTGGCGGCGTCAAAACCGATCAGCCGGTCCAGCCGGGTCATGTCGATCGCCGCCCCGCCGGAATTCAGCGCCGCATCGCCATAAGAGCGCCGGTTGCCGATGGCGGGTCCGGACTCTTCTTTCAGGGTTGCGCGCAGATCGGCCACCTTTTCCGGCCGCGCCCGTTTGCCCGTGGCGGTCAGAACCCGGCCCCAGCCGGTATACTCACCCGTTTTCCAGCGCATGTTTTTTCCTTGCTGCATATCCTTCGGCCAGCGGGAAGGTGGCAATGCCCAGCCCCACCGCGAACCAAAGCGTCGTGATCCGAATGATCGCGGTGGCCGGAATGGCGGCCTCCAGCGGTACGCCTTCCAGGGTCAACAGGGCGATCATGACCGCCTCGGCCCCACCGACGCCGCCGGGCATGCCCGTGGCCCCGCCCGAGATCATCGCGAAAATGAAAATGGCCACCGCGCTCCAAAGACCGATATCCACCCCCATCCAAAGCAGGAGGAGGTGAAAGGCATAGGCTTCGGCGAACCAGCCCGCCACGCCCAGTGCAAGGGCGGGCAAGACAACCCCGGCGCGGCTGAACGGACCAAGTGCACGCGCGGCCCGGCGGCCTTTGACAAACAGGCGGGACTGCCATCCGGTCAGCCGATAACTGATGCCGATGAGGATTTCGAATGTCTTCGGGCGCGTCGCCAGAACCGCCGCCACCAGGGCCAGGATGGCCACAGGCAAACCGCCGGCGATCCCTGTGGCTGAAAACCCAAGCGCGACGCCCAGAACCACGGCCATGGCCGCCAGATCCCCGGCGCGGTCCACCACGACAAGGGGCGCGACCCGTTCGGCTCCTAGGGCCGATTCCTGGGTGATCCAGCGCAGCCGAACCAGCTCGCCCAATCGCGCCGGCGTCATGGTCAGGCCAAACCCGCCAAGGTAATGCCGGATGGCGGCGAGCCGCGACAAAGGAATGCCAAGGGCGGTCTGGAACAGATGCCAGCGCAACCCGCGAAACAGGTAATTGAACAAGGACAGGACAAGAAGCAGCAGGATCTGCCCGCCGGTGATCAGACGGATCTGTGCCCAGACATCTTCACCCGTCGCCGCCCAGAGCGCAAAGCCCGCGGCCACGAGGAAAACGACAAAGACGATCCCGGTCGTCCATATGCCTTTCGGTCCCACCATGGGCCTCTGCTAGCGGGGTTTCGTGGCAGAAAAAAGACCGGAACGTGGATAGTCCGGCCCGATTGCGCGAAAAATCGCCTGTTTCGAAACAATCCCCGGCCTGAACAGCGATCCGGCCGCTGAAATGGATCTCCTCCCCAAAGCCTGGCCGCGATCAGGCGGGGCGGGCAGGCACCTGGGTCTTGGTGCCGGTGTCATCCAGGGCGACAAAGCTGAAGACGCCCTCGGTCACCTTGAATTTCTCGCGCGACAGGCGGCGCAGGACCCAGGCTTCGATATCAATCGCGACCGAAGTGGTGCCGGTGCGCAAGACTTTGCAATAGACGCATAAAATGTCGCCAACCCGCACCGGTTTCCAAAACCGCATGGCCTCGATCCCGACGGTGACGACCCGGCCGCCGGAA
>Ga0070726_10004045_pt1 | contig 11949 bp, 14 predicted proteins | sample tdAd471_FD_67275 | JGI IMG/M metagenome (GOLD analysis project Ga0070726, IMG submission 67275) | Marine sediment microbial communities from the Atlantic coast under amendment with organic carbon and nitrate - tdAd47.1 | ecosystem: Environmental > Aquatic > Marine > Coastal > Sediment | place...
TTTTGCCAGCAGCATCATGAGAATGGGCATCTGGAAGGAGATACCGAAGACGAGCATGAGCGTGGTGATCAGGTTCATGTAGTCGGAGACATTGAGCAGAAGCTCGATCGACAGCCCGCCATCCGAGGCCACCTGCTCCTGGCCCAGCGAGAAGCGCATGACCATGGGCAGGACGAAATAATAGACGAAGGCCACGCCGAGACCGAAAAGAAGCGGCGACAGCACCATGAAGGGCGCAAACGCCCCGCGCTCATTCCGATAGAGGCCGGGCGCGACGAATCCGTAGACCTGCCAGGTAATGACCGGGAAGATGATGATGATCGCCCCGACCAGGGCCAGCTTCAGCCGGACGAAGAAGAATTCCAGAGGCGCGAAAAAGTTCGCGGTGAGCTCGAGCTCGTCGAGCGGGACACCCCGCGAGGCCGCCGCGGCATCCCGGTAGGGCAGGAGCAGCCATTGGTAGATCGTGTCGGAGACGACGAAACAGGCGATGAAGGCGACCAGGAGGAAGCCGATCACGACCATCAGGCGCTGGCGCAATTCGATCAGGTGATCGAGCAGCGGGGCGCGGCTCGCCTCGACATCATCGTCTTCAACGTGGGACATGGCGTTATTCGTCATCCGCCGGTTTGTGGACCGGCTTCTTGGGCTGGATCATCGGCTCGAAAGCGTCAGCGCGCTGGATCTTGAGCGCCCGGATCTTGTCCTGCTGCGCCTCGAGGGCAGCCTGGTCGAGCTCACCCCGGATTTCCTCAATGGGATTGGCAGCCTTGAGCGCCTCGATTTCCTTGCGCAGCTCGCTGAGTTCGGTCTCGCGGCCGATCTCGTCAAAACTCGCCTGGAATTCCTTGGCCATGGCCCGCGCCTGGCCGACCATGCGGCCGACGCGACGCATCAGGATCGGAAGTTGCTGGGGGCCAACGACGACGAGTGCAAGCACCAGGACCAACAGCATTTCCGGCATGCCGATGCCGGGGTTCATGGCTAGCTCCCGGCTTTCTCGTCTTCACGCGTTTCCGAGGCGATGGACGCGCTGGTTTCGGAGGCGGTTTCGCCCTCCTCTTCCTCGTCCTTCAGGCCCTTGCGGAAGGAGGTGATCCCCTTCGCGAAGTCGCCCATAACAGCTGCGATCTTGCCGCGGCCGCCAAACAGCAGCACGGCCAGAAGCACGACCAGCAGAATTTGCCACATACCCGGAGCCATGAAGCCCTCCGTTTAACCCGTTTGAACAAGGTCTAATCCAGATGGCGCGCGGCGTCCAACACCCGCGTCAGGAAGTTTCGGTTTCGTCCGCTTCCATGAAGTCGATGTGGAAGGCGTGGGCCTCGTCCTCATCGAGCGGGTCCTCCAGCAGCGCATCCTCGATATGCCGGGACGGATCAGGCACGGAGAAGTCCGGCGGGATGCGCGCGTCCAGAAGGCCTGCCGCCTTGAGGTCAGACTGGCCCGGCAGGTCCGCCAGACCCTGGAGGCCGAAATATTCGAGGAATTGCGGTGTGGTGCCGTAGGTCAATGGGCGACCTGGAGACCGGCGGCGGCCGCGCGGACGCACCCAGCGCAGCTCGAACAGCAGGTCGAGCGTTCCCTTGGACACGGCGACCCCGCGAATCTCCTCGATCTCGGCGCGGGTCACCGGCTGGTGATAGGCGACGATGGAGAGGGTTTCGAGCGCAGCCTGGGACAGCTTTCTCGGCTCCTGACGCACTTCGTTGAGGACCTCGGCCAGATCCGGCGCCGTTTCGAAACGCCAGCGGCCGCCGACCTCGACCAGACGCACACCGCGCTCGGCGTATTCGTCCTGGAGCGCCTTCAGCAGGGCCGGGATATTGGCTTCAAGCGGCAGACGACCGATCAGGGTTTCCTCGTCCAGCGGCTCGGCTGCCGCAAACAGCAGGGCCTCGAGGACCCGCAAGTGCTTGCGCTCGGTATTCACCGCGAGGCGGACGCCCAGCGCCAGCTCTTCCTGTTCGGTATCCGTTACGGGTCCCTGGTGCAGCGCCTGGGCGCGCAACGCATCGATCGCCTGGGAGATGGCGTCCTGCGGCAGGTCCTTCTCGTCACTCATCCGGCGTCTCCTCCCCTGTGGCCGCCCGAACATATAGCGGTGCATAGGCCTCGCGCTGACGCAGCCGCGCGTGACCTTCCTTGGTTATTTCCAGTGCCGCCAGCATGGTGCTGGCGCGCACAGACCGATGCGGAGGGGCGTCGGCACCGAGTTCGGAGGCCGAAGGCAGAAGGCTGTCCAGATCCTGCCAGTCGGTCACCGAGGGCATGATCCCCTCCAGTCGACCCCTTGCAGTTTCGAGGCCATAGACCTTGGGCGTGTACGGCCGATAAACCGCACGCGACTGCTTCATGCGGCGCTGGGCGTAAGCACTTAACAAGTCATGAAGATCCGCTTCGTAGACGACCGAGCGTGTCGAGCGCACGCCTTCCGGCATGCCGCGGACATGGACATCGCGTCCCACAAGGGGACGGGCATAGATCGCCTCGCCGGCCGCCCGCATCGCATCGAGACGCCGCAGGCGGAAGGCGAGCGCCGCGGCCATCTCCTCGGCCGGCGTATCGTCCTCATCCTTCTTGGGCTTGGGGAGGAGCAGTTTCGACTTCAGGAATGCCAGCCAGGCGGCCATGACGAGATATTCCGCCGCCAGGTCGAGCCTGTAGCGCCGGGCATCCTCCATGAAACCGAGATATTGATCCGCGAGTTCAAGAATGGAGATGCGAGCGAGGTCGACCTTCTTTTTGCGCGCGAGCGCGAGCAGCAGGTGGAGCGGGCCCTCGAAACCGTCGAGATCGACGACCAGAGCCTGGTTTTCTGCATCCTCTGCCGCCTCGAAGCGGATGTCTTCCTGAAACTCTTCGCTCACGCCTCACTCATGCATCGGCCAGGTCCAAAAGACCATTCAGCCGTGATTCGCCTTCCGAAGCGTCAAAACTCTCGATTTCAACGCGAACCGCCTCGGCTGCGTCGGCGCGCTGGCGCGCCTTGCCGACGAGTTCAGGAACCGCTTCAGCGACCTGGACCATTTCGGACATGTCGCCATTGCAGTGAAGAAGCAGGTCACACCCGGCCCGGATCGACGCCTCGCCACGCTCCCGGAAACTGCCCGACAAAGCTTTCATGGAGAGGTCGTCGGTCATCAACAGGCCGTCAAAGCCGATCTCGCCGCGGATGATGTCCTGCACCATGGCGCGTGACGTTGTGGCGGGGTGTTCCGGATCAATGTCCCGGTAGACGATGTGGGCGGTCATCGCCATGACCGCATCATTCAGCGCCTTGAAGGGCGCAAAATCGGTTTCGGACAGGAGGCCATGTTCCTCCTCGACCACCGGCAGGGCCAGGTGACTGTCCGCATTGGCCCGGCCATGTCCCGGAATGTGCTTGATGATCGGCGCGACGCCGCCCGCCTCGACACCCTCGATCGCCGCGCGACCGAGGTGGATGATCGGCTCGGGCGTCTCCCCGAAGGACCGGTCACCAATGATCGCGTCGGCGCCGGGAATACGAAGATCCAGACAGGGCACGCAATCCACGTCCAGTCCGACAGCCCGAAGCTCGTGCGCCATCAGTCGGTGATTGAGACGCACCGCCTCGATCGCCAGTTCCGGCTCTGTCTCAAACAGGTCCGCAAACACCTGGGCCGGCGGTACATCGCGCCAGCTTGGCGGCCGCAGACGCCGCACACGCCCGCCCTCCTGGTCGACCAGGATCGGCACATCGCGGCCCATCATGTCGCGCAGGCTGAGCGTCAGTCTGGAGATTTGTTTCGGCCCGTCGATATTGCGGGCGAACACTATAAATCCCCAGGGATTGGCGTCGCGGAAGAAAGCCTTCTCGTCCGGTGCAATGTCGAGACCTTCAAGGCCGTAGATGACGGCGTTCGCGCTCACCGGCGGGCCACCAGGCAGTCCTGCCCGCGCGATTGCAGTGTCGAACAGAAGCGATTGGCATCATCGCGCGAAGCGAAGGCAGCAATCCGCAGGCGGTGATAGGTGCCGCGATCACCAAGATCGACGCTGGCCACATCCGGTGCGAGGCCGGAGGAAATGTCGGAGAACCGCCCCTGGAAGGCGAGCCAGGCCGCTTCAGCGTCAGCGGTTGTCCGGAAAGAGGCGATCTGTACGACCCAGTCTCCGGATGCCACGGCCCCGAAGTCGGTCGCGCGGGCCGGTGCGGGCTCTTCTGCTGCTGGCTGCGAAGCCGGCGGTCGGACAAAGTCCTCTGTTTCGGCTTCGGGCGCCTGAGGTTCCGGATCGGGCTGACGCGCCGGGCGTTGCGGCGCCGGACGCGGCGTCACATCCGGGCTCGGCTCCGGCTCGCGCGCGGGCGTGCGGGCGGTTTCGTCGGCACCGACGGTTTCCACGCGGAGCGCCGGCCGGTTGTCCTCGATCGGCTCCTCCGGCGCCTGACGCGGAGAGATCGCGTCCTCGCCCTCGGTTTCACCGGTCAGGCGGTTATAGACATCCAGCTGCGTATCCGGCGTCTCGACCCCGCCGGGGTCTTCCGGCCGGGTGCGATAGGGCTCGACATCGGCGACAATGCGCGGCGCGCTGTCGGCCTCGCGGACGCCCTGGTTGAAGGCGCTCCACACAACCCCGACGAAAAGCACGATGACGGCGAGCACCACAAGCAGCAGCAATGTGCCGCGGCGCCCCTCTTCCTCACGCGCGTCGAAAGTATCATACCCGTCCGAAGGCGGGGCGTAGGCGCCGATACGGCTATCGTCGTCCTGGTCCGTCATGTGATCCGGCTCGTCCTGACCTGAAAACCATCGCGAATCGCTTCGCGTCCAATAAATACCATCCGGCCGGGCCCTTCGAGCACCCGCCCGCAGCTTAAATTATTCCGTCCCCACACCGGTCCGCATCAGAAATAGCGCTGCACCGTAAACAGGTTGCGATGCTCTTCCATGGCGAAACGGTCGGTCATGCCCGCAATGTGGTCGCAAATCACACGCGCCGCCTGTTCCGTACCGGGTTTCTCGATCTGTTTCTGGATGGCGACCGGCAGGACATTGGGCGTCGCATGGTAGAGATCGAACAGCTCTCCCATCACCCGACCGGCCTGGCTCATCATCCGGTTGACCTTGTAGTGACGATACATGTGGGCGAAGAGATGGCGACGCAGTTCCGACAGTGTCTGCAGGAAATCCTCGGAGAAACTCACCACCGGATAGTCCAGCCGCCGCAGCTCGTCCGCCGTGCGCGGATTGTCCCGCGCCAGACGCCGCCGCGTCTCCTCCAGCACATCGCCGACCATGAGACCGATCAGCTCGCGGACCGCCTCGTGGGTCTTCACGGTCTCCGGCAGGTCCGGCCAGCGTGCCTCGATCCGGTCGAAAATCCCGCCGATCAGCGGGATCTCGCGGAGCGGACCGATTTCCAGAATGCCGGAGCGGATACCATCATCCATGTCGTGATTATTGTAGGCGATATCGTCCGAAATGGCGGCAATCTGCGCCTCCAGACCAGCGTGTGTGTCGAACTCCAGCGCCTGCCAGTGCGGATAGTCGGTGAAGGCCCAGGCCAGCTGGTCGACACCGCGCCCCGGACCGATCAGCGGCCCGTTATGCTTCACCACGCCCTCGAGGGTTTCCCAGGTCAGATTGAGGCCCTCAAAGTCGGGATATTGCGTCTCGATCTTGGTGACGACGCGCAGGGTCTGGGCATTGTGATCGAACCCGCCATAGGCCGACATTTTCTCTGCCAGCACCTTCTCCCCGGTATGACCGAAGGGCGGATGGCCGAGATCATGGGCGAGCGCCAGAGCCTCGGCGAGATCCTCGTCCGCATTGAGCGCCCGGGCCAGCGTGCGGGCAATCTGGGAGACTTCCAGGGAGTGGGTCAGGCGGGTGCGATACTGATCCCCCTCATGCGCCACAAAGACCTGGGTCTTTTCCTTCAGCCGACGAAAGGCCGTCGCATGGATGATCCGGTCGCGATCGCGCTGGAAACAATTGCGCATGGCGCTGTCGGGCTGGTCGAACACCCGGCCCCGCGACTGCGAGGGATGGGAGGCATAGGGCGCCCGGAAACGGTCAGTCGCCGCAAGTGTCATCAGGGGTGGGTCTTTCTAAAGCCGGCGGGGAAGTCCATATACAAGCGTGATTTGGTGAAACCGCATACCCGGATGGATGTCAAATGTCTCAGGACGTCACGCTTTCGGCCTCGGCCGCAAAACAGATCAAGGCCATCATGGCCAGCCAGTCGACCGACGGTCTGCTGCGCATCGGCGTGGTGGGTGGCGGCTGCTCCGGTTTCTCCTACACGTTCGATCTGGAAACCGAGATCAAGGGCGATGACACGCTGATCGAACGCGATGGCGCCCGCGTCGTCATCGACGAGAGCTCCCTGCCCTTCCTGGAAGGCTCCGAGATCGACTATGTCGACGAGCTGATCGGCGCGAGCTTCAAGATCCACAATCCGAACGCCACGGCGGCCTGCGGTTGCGGCACGAGTTTCTCTGTCTGATTTCCCTCGACGCGCCCGGACGGATACGTCATCCTCGCGCCGGATCGGGAGGAATTCATGAGCTATATCGACGGTTTCGTCATACCTGTGCCGACGGCGCGGAAGAATGATTATCTCGACGTCGCCCGGCAGGCGGCCGATCTCTTCCTGAAGCACGGCGCCGTCTCGGTGCGCGAGTGCTGGGGGGTCGACATTCCGCCCGGCGAGACCACCTCCTTCCCGATGGCTGTGAAGCTCAAGGACGATGAGACCGTCGTCTTCTCCTGGGTGGAATGGCCCTCGAAAGACGCGCGCGACAAGGCCATGCCCGGCCTGTCCGAGGACATGCAGGCGGACATGAAGATCGAAGACATGCCCTTCGATGGCCAGCGCCTCATCATGGGCAGTTTCGAAACCCTCCTCCAGCGCTGAGCGAGCCAAGCATGCTGTCTGTCACCGACGCCCTCAAGCGCCGCATCTCCACCCGCGCCTTCCTGGACACTCCGGTCAGCGAGACGGAGGTACGCGAGCTGCTCGACACGGCACGCTGGGCCGCGTCCGGCGGCAATCTCCAGCCCTGGCATGTTCATGTTGTCGCCGGCGAGGCCCGCCAGCGTGTGATCGACGCGGTCCGCGCCCGTCTGGAGGCGGCGCCCTTCGAAGACGAGAACGACTTCGCCGCTTACCCGCAAAAACTCTGGGAGCCCTATCGCACACGCCGGTTCGAGCTGGGCGAGCAGATGTATGAGACAATCGGCATTCCCCGCGAGGACAAGGCTGCGCGGCTCAACCACCTGCTTTCGAACTTCGAGTTTTTCGGCGCTCCGGTCGGGGTCTTCTTCTCGCTGGACCGCCGCATGAATCCCAATCAGTGGGGCCATCTGGGCATGTTCATCATGAGCTTCATGCTCGCCGCCGAGGAGAAGGGGCTCGGCACCTGCGCCCAGGAAGCCTGGATGACGCGCCACAAAACCCTCGCCACCACGCTCGGCCTGCCGGAGGAGCAACGCATCTGGTGCGGCCTCGCCCTCGGCCATGCCGACCCGGACGCACCCGTGAACCGCTTGCGGTCCGAACGCGCCCCGGTCGAGGATTTCACCGTCTTCGACGGGTTCTGACCTACTCCGCCAACACCGCTTCAAACCAGTGCCGCGCCTCGGCGCCGGCCACGCTTTCCAGCTGGGCAAGCATGTCCGGCGTCGTGCGGACTTGCGCCATCATGCAGGCCTGGATGAAGTCGGCGAACCTGTCCCGACCCACATGCGCCTCGAGACGCGCCAGGGCGAGCGGGCCCTTGCGATAGGCCACAAGATAGGGCGGGCGCTCCGTCGTGCCGGGCGTCCAGATCGCCGGAAGCACGTCCTCCCCAATCTGGTCGCGATAACGCTGCAGGCGCGCCTGGAAGACCTCCTCGCCATAGCGGTCCCGCATGCCCAGAATGGCCGTATAGTCTGCGAAACTCTCATTGAGCCAGTTTTCGACCGTCATCGCATTGCCATAGCTCCAGTAATGACTGAGCTCGTGGCAGATGAACTGGATGAGATTCTCCGGATCGCTCCCGGCGATGTCGGTCAGTGCGATCAAGGTCCCGCGGGAATACCCGCCGGCATCGCGCCTCGTCACGGTTATCTGCGCCTGCGGCAGGGGCCCGGCGGACGCGGCGAGCGTGTTGAGATAGCCGGTACAATGGTCCAGTGCCCCGACGAGCGCGGTCAGGTCGGCCTCACTGCCCGGACGCAGATCATAGATCCGGTAACCGTCCGCCTCGGTGAGCCGGTAGTCCGCCATCAGGGTGAAGGAAATATCCAGCGACGGACGGGACTGGACCAGATGGAAACCGCCTTCGACCGGCATGATCTCCTGTGTCGCCACCCCGGCCCATTCGCCCTCGATCGCGATATCGATCTCGGCAGTCACCAGGCTGGAGAAGCGCTGGTCGAAGGGCATCCAGAAACTGTCGACGGTGAGTTCGACCTTGTGCGGGTCGACCGTGTTGATCTCATGCTGCAAGGGCTCCGGCAGAAGTTCGCCCGCATAGGCGACATGGATCCGGCGCGGCGTGTCGCCCGCCGGTGCCAGAGCCACCGTGTAGAGGGCAATGGGCCCGGAAAAGCCGTCCAGGCTCGACGCCTCGACGGACACCACATCCGCGCCATCAATGACGGGGACACCGACCGCCGGGCTGAGCATGAAGGTAACGCTGTCGAGATCGTCCTCATGGGCCGTGATCTGCCAGTCCACCGCGATCTCGCCGCTCTGAGGACGCACCTCCATTCGGCCGTCATAGTGAAAGGCTGCGCCCTGCGGGCTCTGGGCCTGTGCCAGTCCGCCCGTCAGCCCGAGTGTCAGGCCGAGTGTCAGGCCGCCGATCATTCCGGCCGTCACAAGACCGGTCATCCAATTTGCGCGTGTCATCGATTTCCCCCTTTGCTTTGCCCCCAAGATGCGCGCGACCGGGAAATTGGATGCAAAGAGTCAGCGGGTCGCTTCCCTCTCGTGACGAACGCCATATGCTGCCGGTCGAAACGCCATTCGAGATTCTCCCATGACCCTGACCGTCGCATCCTGGAACGTCAATTCCATCAAGGCCCGCCTGCCCAACGTCCTCGACTGGCTCGAGACCGCCAAGCCGGATGTGGCGTGCCTGCAGGAGATCAAGACGGTCGATGAGGGCTTCCCGCGGCTCGAAATCGAGTCCCTGGGCTACAATGTCGAGACCCATGGCCAGAAGACCTATAACGGCGTCGCCATTCTCTCGCGCTATCCGATCGAGGAGTGCACCGCCCGCCTCCCCGGCGATGAGGAGGACGAGCAGGCGCGCTATCTGGAAGCCGTCATCTCGGCGGAATCCGGTCCGGTTCGCGTGGCCTCGATCTACCTGCCCAACGGAAATCCGGCGCCCGGCCCGAAATACGACTACAAACTGGCCTGGATGGAGCGGCTTCATTCGCACGCGAAAAAGCTTCTCACCTATGAGGAACCCCTCATTCTCGCGGGCGATTACAACTGCATCCCGCGCGACAGCGATTGCTGGGACCCGGCGGTCTGGGCCGCAGACGCGCTCGCCCTGCCGCAGACCCGCGCGGCCTTCAAGAAGCTGAAATGGCTCGGCCTGACCGAGGCCTTCGAACAGCTGGACGGGCGGGGCCACCAGTATACCTTCTATGATTACCAGCGCGGTGCCTGGCAGAAAGGCCACGGCATCCGCATCGACCACCTGCTCTGCTCACCGCAGGCGGCGGACGCCCTGGAAAGCATCGACATCCACACCAAGACCCGCGGCGAACCCAAGGCCTCCGACCACATCCCGATCGTCGGAACGTTCGCGCTCTAGCCGCCGAACGCGCCCTGTCGGGCTTCCGCCCGGAAGGCAACCGGGGCGTGGCCGGTCTGTTTCTTCATGAAGCGTGAGAAATAGGCCTGGTCCTTAAAGCCGAGCTCCTCCGCGATGCGCTGCACCGGGGCCGTCGAGTAGGCCAAGCGCCGCTTGGCCTCCAGCACCAGACGTCCCGAGATGAACTGGAAGGCCGTGCTCCCCGTAAAAGCGCGGCAAAGCCGGTCGAGTGTGCTCTCCGACAAACCGATCTCCCGGGCGTAGCGGGCGGGCGACCAGCGCTCGAGAAAATGAGCCTCAACCAGCTGTTCGAAGCGGCGGAATTGCCGGGACCGGGCGGGCAGTTGCGGTGCCTCGCGCCGTGTGCGCTCGCGCAGCTGGCAAATCCGGGCCAGCACCGTCGCCATCAGGAGTGTCCCGGTCAGCGGTGGCTGGGCGGCGGTCTGCCCCTGCTCGGCGTAGAGCTGGTCCAGCAGGGCGTCGAGCCGGCCCGCCGTCGCCCTGTCGGGCAGGTCGATAATGCGGGCGGTGGAAAAGAGGTCCTCGTAGAGCAGGCGGGCGGCCGCGCGGTCCAGTCCGGGCAGAAGCCCGTCGCGCAAGGTGAAGACATGCCCCTCCGCGCCGGGCTCATAGTGCAGGGCGTGGGCGAGCCCGGCGGGGATGGTCAGGATCACCGGTGCCGCGACCTCCGCCACACGCCCGTCCAGGGAGACCCGGGCCCGCCCCTGCTGGATGACGAAGACCTGGAGCAGACCATGGTGAGCGTGCGGCGCAATGTCCCAATCGTGCAAGGCACTGCGAAGGCTCAATCGCTCGATGTGAAAGGTCCCGAACGCCGGCTCAGCGGCGTCCTCGCCATAATATACGTAGGAAGGAACCGGACTTGCTGCGGATTTCGTCATGCTGACCTCGGTGCCAGGTTTGACGGGATAGTACAAACCATTGACCGGTGCGTCCATTCCACCTTGGTGCTTCGCGACGCAAGCTTCCCTCATCAGCACCGACCGGAGCCCACCGGCCGGACAACGGAGGGAGGACCGCATGGCGGACCCGCACGATTTTCACGACATTCCGGGCACGAGCCTGTTCGACAGTCGTCTCGCAATGAAGGGGTATGCGCTCAACAAGATGTGCTTCTCCTTCAATGAGGCGGAAAACCGCGCCGCCTTTCTGGCGGATGAGGAGGCCTATATGGCGCGCTTTCACCTGACGGTTGACCAGAAGGATGCTGTGCGACAGCGGGATGTTCTCGGCATGCTCGCCGCAGGCGGCAATGTCTACTACCTGGCCAAGCTGGCCGGAATTCTCGGTCTCAACGTCCAGGATCTGGGCGCCATGCAGACCGGCATGACCCTCGAGGATTTCAAGGAAATGCTGCTCGAGGCAGGGAGGTAATCATGGCCAGAATCATCGGCGGCATCGCCACATCCCACGTTCCCGCTCTAGGCGGCGCGATTGCCAAAGGGCTTCAGAAAGATCCGTACTGGGCGCCCTTCTTCGACGGCTTCGGCAAGGCCCACGCCTGGCTGGCCGAGAAAAAGCCCGACGCCATCGTGATGTTCTACAATGATCACGGGCTCAACTTCTTCCTCGACAAGATGCCCACTTTCGCCATCGGCGCGGCGCCGGAATACCACAATGCCGACGAAGGCTGGGGCCTGCCGGTGGTCAAGCCTTTCAAGGGCGACCCGAAACTCTCCTGGGCCATTATCGAGGGCACGGTGGAGGACGAGTTCGACATCACGACCTGCCAGGAAATGCTGGTCGATCATGCCTTGACCGTGCCGATGCAATTGCTCTGGCCGGACGGGACGACGATCCCGATCGTGCCGATCGCCATCAACACGGTGCAATACCCCCTGCCCTCGGCGCAGCGTTGCTTCAAGCTGGGCCAGTCGGTCGCGAAGGCCATCAAGGCCTATGACGCGGATCTCGATGTGCTGATGATGGCGACGGGCGGCCTGTCCCACCAGCTCGATGGCGAGCGGGCCGGCTTCATCAACAAGGATTACGATCTGAAATTTCTCGACCAGCTGATCGATTGCCCGGAAGAGATCTGCAAACTCGACAACCGGACGCTTGTCGAGCTGACCGGGACACAGGGCGTGGAGCTCCTGATGTGGCTGGCGATGCGGGCCGCCCTGGGCGACCGGGTCGAGCGC
>Ga0070726_10004046_pt1 | contig 11940 bp, 9 predicted proteins | sample tdAd471_FD_67275 | JGI IMG/M metagenome (GOLD analysis project Ga0070726, IMG submission 67275) | Marine sediment microbial communities from the Atlantic coast under amendment with organic carbon and nitrate - tdAd47.1 | ecosystem: Environmental > Aquatic > Marine > Coastal > Sediment | place...
CAGATGCGACAACCCGCCGCCGAAGACGACAACATCGGGATCGAGAATGTTGATCACGCCCGAGATCGCCCGCGCCAGCCGGTCGGTATAGCGCTGCAGCGCGGCCAACGCCGCCGTGTCACCGGCCCTGGCCAATTCGGCGATCTCCGCTGCGGAAAGGGGAGCGCCCCCGGCGGCGGCATAATCGTTGGCGAGGCCTGGGCCGGACAGGAACGTTTCGATGCAGCCGTGCTTGCCGCAATAACACGCGGGGCCGGGGTATTCGTGCGCGCCGCCGATATCACTCGGCCAGGGCAGGGGATTGTGGCCCCATTCCCCGGCAATGGCATTGCGCCCGGTATGGACTTGGCCGTCGATGGCCAGTCCGCCGCCGACTCCGGTGCCGAGGATTACGCCAAAAACCGTTTCCGCTCCGCGCGCCGCGCCGTCGACGGCTTCCGATACGGCAAAACAGTTGGCGTCGTTTGCGAGCCGGACGGGCAGGTTCAGGGCGGCCGCCAGATCGCGGTCGAGCGCATGGCCGATCAGCCACGTCGAATTGGCGTTTTTCACCAGCCCGGCCTTGGGGGAAATCGCGCCGGGAATGCCGACGCCGACGGTTGCATCCGCATCGCACCCGGCTTCGGTTGCGACGGCGTGGACCAGATCCCTGATCGCGCGGATCGTCGCGTCGTAATCGCCCTGGGCACTGTTTACGCGCCGACGCGCGCACTCTTGGCCGTCATCGCCGAGGACGATGGCTTCGGTTTTCGTACCACCAAGGTCGATGCCAATTCGCATGAGAAAAACACTATCGCATCGAAATCGCGCTGGGGAGACAGTTGTTCCCTGAAATCGCTATATTTTGTTGGTTGTACGACATATGGGTTTTTTGTTAACCATTATATACAAAGAATAGTCGAGGCCGATTCGGTTTGGATCGGGAACTGGGCAATAACTGGGCTTACTGGGGTGTTCGAGATGAGGGAAGACGTGATTGTATCCGGGACGCCGGAAAATGACGTTGCTGGTGTCTGGGCGCCGGATATGGTCGATGTCAGGCCGGTCTTTCGGGGGCTTGCGGACGGCGGGATCGCCGGCAAGGACATTGCCCGAATGCTGGGGGTCGCACCGTCGACGGTCAGCAAGTGGCGCCGTGGCACGGCACGCCCGAACGAAGAAGCCATACAGTTTCTGACACTCATTCTTGCCGACGTCATCGGCGCCAAGGAACGCACCCTGGATGCCATGGAAGAGGTGCCGCTGGCGTGGCGTCTTGGCCGCGAGAGCGAACTGGCAGCGATGCGCCAGTCGTTGCTGCAACAGGAAACCATCAACCGTGTTCTGAAGCCGACCGCGCTTCGCGACGGTGCGCGCATGTTCAGGGACTGGCTGCAGCGCGCCAATGTGCCGGTGCGCGCCATGCGCCCGCAAAGTGTGAGGGTCGTCGCGTGAGCGCCTCCGCCTTTAACGCCCTCGGTATTTCCCGTGAAGGCCTGCAAACCGCGCTGGGTATCAAGCAAAGCTACAAGAACCGCGAGCCGCTGATTATTCCCGGAGACGGTGACCGGCTTCTGGTGCCGGAGAATCTTCTGAACAAGGAAATTGATCTTTCAGGCTACGAAGACCCGCTGGCGCTGGCCATGGTCTGTTCGCGCGACCCCGAAGGCCCGATGGCACTGGCGGCGACGGCGCGGCTTTGTCCGCTCGGCAATTCGACCGAACTGGTGCGCGGCGTCGTCGAAATCATCGGCGACACGTCGCGCCATGAGCTTGTGCGGGAATGCCTCAAATACGTGACCGATCGTGCGTTCGAACCGGACAGCATCGGCAAGGTCCGCCAGCACGCCTCGAAGATCGTGACAGAGAGCCGCAAGCAGTATACGGCAGCACTGCGTGAGAACCTGAAATCCCTGCTCGACGGCGAGATCGCCCCGCGCCAGTTCGTGCATCAGTTCTTTGAACTGACCGAAGCCGGAAACCTGCGCCACGACATCCGCAAGAAACTGATCCTGAGTCTTCTGCTGTCGTCGTCGGTGCGCCCGTCGATCAAATTCCTGATGCTGGAAAACTTCGAGCGTATTCCGAAACAGGTGAAGCTCGGTATCGTCTCCGCTGTTCTGAAAGCGGAGCCGAATCGTCATACCGAGATCATCAAGGAAGAGCTGAAATACATCATCAATCAGGAGCGGGTGATCCGCGAAGGTCACGACATCAACGGTCGTCCGGCACCGAGCGCCGCTCAAGTCGCGGAAAAAGAACGCCTTGCCGATACGCTGCCCGGAGAGTTTCCGATGCCGTTCCCGGGCGAGCAGCATCCCGAGCGTCCGCGTCCCGCGTTTCAACTGAAACGCTGATTCGCAGCCCGCAAGGTCTATTGCAAATCGCGCTTCAGGCGCTACAAACGCGCCATGACTTATATTCCTGATTACGTATTCGACGGCGAGCCTGCCCTTGGCGAAACCATGGAGGTTCAACCCGGTATTCACTGGTTGCGCATGCCGCTGCCGTTCGCGCTCGACCACATCAACCTGTGGCTGCTCGAAGACGGCGACGGCTGGACCATTGTCGATACCGGGATTTGCACGGATGAAGTCAAGGCCGCCTGGGAGACATTGTTTGTCGGCGTGATGCAGGACCGTCCGGTCAGGCGCGTGATTGTGACGCATTTCCATCCTGATCATGCCGGCCTGGCCGGCTGGTTGTGCGAGCGTTTCGACGCGCCGTTGGTCATGCCGCTGACGGAATGGACGTTCGGGCGCATGCTGTCGCTGGACGGTCAGGAACCGACGGTCGATGCCTTCCGCGCCTTTTACAAACGCGCCGGTTTCACGCCGGAGATGATGGAGACGGTCAGCCGCCGTGCCGGAGGCTACAAGCATATCGTGTCGCCGATCCCGGCGGCATTCCAGCGGATTTCCGATGGTGATCGCATCGACATCGGCGGGCGTCAGTGGCGCATGATCGGCGGGCGGGGTCATTCACCGGAACATGCGTGTCTGTATTGCGACGAAGCCGACGTGCTGATTTCAGGCGATCAGGTGCTGCCGAAAATCAGCCCGAACGTCAGTGTCTGGCCGCAGGAACCGGAAGGCCGCCCGCTCGGTCTGTTCATCGATACGATTGCGCATTTGCGCGCCGAGGTCGCTGGAGATCCGCTGGTACTGCCAAGCCACAACTGGCCATTCCGGGGATTTCATGCACGTCTGGACGATCTTGATGCGCACCATGTGGAGCGTCTGGATGAAACGCTGGCCGCATTACAGGAACCCAGCACCGGCGTCGATGTGCTTTATCGGCTGTTCAAGCGCAAGCTGGACGAACATCAGACGTTCTTCGCCATCGGCGAAACGCTCGCACACCTACATCATTTGATTGAAGACGGGCGTGCGTTACGTGAAAGCGGTGAAGACGGGGTGGATGTGTTTACGCGGCTGGCGTAAAGCTGGATGCTCAGATCAGTTTTGCCGCCCGCAATGCCATCAGAACCTCTATGGCGACGGTCCCTTCCAGCGAATAGTATACTGCCTGTGCGTGGCGGCGTGTTTTGACCAGTCCTTCCTGGCGGAGTTTGGCCAGATGCTGCGACAGCGCCGACTGGCTGAGACCGGTCACTTTCTCCAATTCGGACACCGATGCTTCATCGCGTGAAAGGTGACACACGATTTTCAGCCGATGCGGATTCCCCATAGCCTTGAGCACGTTGCTGGCACGCTCGCGAGGTTTGAAATTCATCGTATCGGATCGATATTGCGCGGCGAGAGAGGGCATTGATATCTCTGTTTTGTTGGCAAGGCTTACTGCCGGTATACGTATGTAGATAAAGATCGGATCGCAATTTGGCCAAACACAGTTTCGTGACCGGACAGTAATCGGTGCAGGTCAAGCCATTGTAAAAGTGCGCAAAGTAATAGAACGTAACGAACACCAATAATTTCGCCGGGGTTGCTACATGAACACCATCCACCTTGATTTAAAGGGGCTGAACTGCCCGCTACCGGTATTGCGCGCCAACAAAAAGATGAAAGAACTCATGGCGGGCGATGTGCTGGAGCTCGAGGTAACGGATCCCGCCGCGCCCAAGGACTTCGAGACGTATTGCGAGACCACCGGGCACGCGCTGCTGCGCAATGATGCCGCGGACGGCGTGTTTTATATTACCTTGAAAAAAGCCAGATAAGCGCTCAGCCGCAAAGCCGCGCCGGTGCGATGACGTCGGCATCGACGCCCTTGTCCTGAATGTCGGCCGGCGGTGTCAGCCCGAGCAACTGGTGCGCGGACAGCCGGGCCATGGCATCCGACGTGGTGATGCCATATCCACCCTGACCGGCGAGCCAGAAAAAACCTTCCGCGCGCGGATCGAAGCCCAGTGCCGGCACGCTGTCATCGAAGAAGCTTCGCAGCCCGGCCCATTTATTGTCGATCCGGCGGATTTGCATTGTCGTCGCCTTTTCGATGCGGTCCACCGTCACGGCAAGATCGTATTCGTCCGGCTGCACGTCGCAGGGTGGCATCGGCGTCGCTTCTTCGGGGGATGCCAGAATGCGGCCGGCATCCGGTTTGAAATAGAATGTCTCGTCGATGTCGTTGATCATCGGCCAGGCGGACGTGTCGTATTGTTCGGGGGCCTGGAACACCAGCGCCGTGCGTCGCTTCGGCACCAGTCCGAGTGGGCCGAGGCCGGCCTTTTCGGCAATCTCGTCCGCCCATGCGCCCGCGGCGTTGACCACGGTATCGGTCTTGACCGTGCCGGCCCGGGTTTCAAGCATCCATCGCCCGCCATTGGACGCCAGGGAGAAGACATCGGCATCGGGCACGATGGTGCCGCCATGCGTCTTGAAGCCCCGCAGATAGCCTTCGTGGAGCGCCGCCACGTCCATCGACATGGCGTCAGGTTCCAGCACGCCGACGGCGGTCCATTCCGGGCGCAGGGCGGGGAGCAGTGCCGCGACACCGTCGCCTTCCAGAAAGCGGATGCTCGGCGTCAGCGCCCGGCATTCCGCATACAGGGTTTCCGCCTTTGCGCGGCGGTCTTCGCCGCCGACCAGCATCAGGCCCATCGGATGCAGCAGGGCATGTTCGGCAAAGCCCGGCGGTGGGTTGTCGAAAAGCGGCCTGGATGCGGCGGTCAGTGCGCGAATGACCGGCGGGCCATAGGTTTCCGTATAGACGGCGGCGGACCGACCGGTCGAATGATAGCCCGGCCGGTCCTCGCGTTCGAGCAGGACGATACTGTCACCCGTGCCAAGGGCCTCGGCCAGCCGATAGGCAAGGGAGGCCCCGGCGATCCCGGCACCAATGATGGCAAATCGAACGTCATGCATGGCGATGGAAAGTTACTCCGCGGCGTTCGGTTCGGCCTGCGGCCGGTTACTTCGAGGGCCGCCCGACGATGACGAGTCGAAAGTCTGGCTTTCGTCGCTCTTGTCTTCGATCGCCGGCAAGGAGCCTTTGCGGTCATCGGCATCACGTGCGGATTTTCGCTGCATGCGTTCATCGCGGTTGCGCTCGACGGCGGCACAGAACAACGCCATCAGCGGCGGGATGATCGCCAGCGTCAGGATTGCAGAAAGCGATAGCCCGCCCAGAACCACGGAACCCAGCCCGCGGTACAGTTCCGACCCGGCGCCCGGGAACAACACCAGCGGCATCATCCCGAAGACGCTGGTGGTGGTCGACATGAAGATCGGCCGGATACGGTTGGAGGTGCTTTCGACAATGGCGTCTGTCACGAACATGCCTTCTTCGCGTATGTGATACAGAGTCTGATGCACAAGCAGAATGGCATTGTTGACGACAATCCCGATCAAAATCACGAAGCCGAGCAGCGTCAGCATATCCAGCGGCTGGAAGGTGAACTGGTTGATGGTGGCCAGCCCGAGCACGCCGCCGGCGGTCGCCAGCGGGACCGAAAGCATGATCACCAGCGGATAGACGAAGCTTTCGAACAAAACGGCCATCACCAGATAGACAATGACGATCGCGATCAACAGGTCGTACTTCATGTGCGCCCATGTCTGGTTCAGGCTGTCCGCGGTGCCGGTCAGGCGCAATTGCACGCCCGGCGGCAGGCCTTCGTCTTGCAGCTTCTCGATGACGCCGGTGCGAAGGGTGTCCAGAGCCGTTTCTAGAGGAACTGCATCGGGCGGGCGGATTTCCAGCGTCACGGTGCGCAGCCGTTCCAGGTGGTTGATCTGCGTCGGGCCGGAGGTGACGACGATATCGGCCAGTTCGCTGGCCGGCAGGATGATACCCGATGGTGTCGAAACGGGCAGGAAGTTGATCCCCTGCGTTTCTGTGATTTGATTGTCCGGCCCCTTGATCTTGAGATCGATGCGTTTGTTCCCGACGGTGATTTCGGCGACGCGCAATCCGTCGTTGAAGGCATCGAGCGTATCGGAAAGCTGCCGTGCCGTGACGCCATTGTCGGCCAGCTTGACCCGGTTCGGATAGACGCGAACTTCCGGTGCGCCAAGCTCCAGCCCCGGTTTCGGACGCAACTGCGTGCCATCGGCGCGCGGCATTACGCCTTCGATCATGCCGACCGCCTTCACGGCAGTGCCGAGGATCGTCTCGAGGTCTTCGCCCATGACGTTCAATTCGATGGAGCGCGATCCGCCGATGCCGCGTCCGAACAGCGAACGCTGCGAAATAAGCGCGAACGTGCCCGGCTCTTTAAGCGCGGCTTTCTGCAGCACGGGGATCAGTTCCTTGACCCGGTTCGGATCGTATGCCGCCGCGCCGAGGAAGGTGATGCCACGCGTTGCAACGAAGAAGAAGCGGTCGACCAGCGGCTTGCCATCGGCGCGCACGCCGTCCGGATTGTTATCGGCCAGAAGCGGGATCATTTCGGCTTCAAACTGCGAGGCGATGCCCTCGGTCGTGTCGAGGTTATAGCCCGGCGGCGGAGCGACGACGCCGAAGATCAGGTTGCGGTTGCCGTCCGGCAGGTATTCGAGCTTCGGCAACAACGCGTATGTGACAAAAGCGCCTGTGCCGCACAGCATCAGAACCATGCCGATGGAAAGCAGTTTGCTGGCGATCACGCGGCGTGTGATGGCCATGACCATCGCATGAAATCCGTGGGCCAGATGATCGATGCCGGGAATACGACGGCGTGTGATGCTGGTGTCGTCGGCACCGCCCAGCAGTTTCTTGGAAAGAGCGGGGATCACCGTGATCGCGACCAGTAGTGACAGCAATACCGAAACCGACAGCGCCACCGCGATATCGCGGAAAAGCTGCCCGACTTCCAGTTCCATGACGAGGATCGGAATAAACACCATAACGGTGGTCAGTGCCGAAACCAGCACGGCAACCCAGACCTGCTTGGCGCCGAGGTAAGCCGCCTCGACACGACTGTGGCCTTTTTCGCGTAGCCTGAAGATGTTCTCGAGCACGACGATGGCCGCGTCGACGACCATGCCGACGGCAAATGCAATCCCGGCCATGGAGATCACGTTGAGCGAACGACCGAGAAAAGCCATGGCGACAAACGCGCCGATCACCGATACCGGGATCGCCATGGAAACGATCAGCGTCGCGCCGCCGGAACGCAGGAAGATCAGTAGAACGAATGCGGCCAGCAGACCGCCGATGAAGATATTTTGCTGCACCAGGTTGATGGACGAATCGATGTAAACGGTTTCGTCGTAGACCTGCGTCAATTTAAGCTGCTTCGAGGGCAGGTGGATTTCATTCAGTTCCTTGATGGCGGCACGGATGCCGTCCATTGTTTCGATCACGTTGGCGCCCGTTTCGCGAACGGTGTTCAACGCGATAGCCGGAAGTCCATTGACGCGAATACGCGCCGTCGGGTCCGAATAGTCGTAAAGAACCGTGGCGATGTCGCCGACCGTGACACGCGCGATGCCGCCGCCCTGGGTGTCGCTTTGCGAACGGATGACCACTTTTTCGACGTCTTCGACGGACGTGAATTCGCCTTCGGTTCGGACGATATAGCGCCGCTTGCCTTCGTCTACGTCGCCCGCGGAAACGGAAGAATTGGCGGCGCGCATCGTGTCGACGACATCACTGACGGTTAGGCGATAGCGCGCCATGGCGTCGGGGTCGACACGCACCACCATTTCACGGTTGGCAGCACCGTACATGTTGACGCGCGACACGCCGCTTACGCGTTCCAGCCGGTCCTGGATGACGTCTTCGGCAAAGTCGCCGTATTTGTGAATGAGCTGGTTGTTGTCACCGGTGCGCGTCAGCACGAACCAGGCAATCGGGTTGTCTTCGGAACTGGCGGTGCGGATCGACGGCTGGTCAGCTTCGTCAGGGTAATCGCTGACCCGGTCGAGCCGGTTGGCGGTCAGCAAAAGTGCGCGGCTCATGTCTTGGCCGACGGCGAATTCCATTGTAATGCGCGAGCGACCGTCCTGACTTTCCGACGAAATCTCTTCGAGACCTTCGATCCCCTTGAGCACCTCTTCCTGCTCGTTAGTGATCTCGCGCTCGATTTCGGCCGGGGCGGCGCCGGGCCATATCGTTTCCAGGCTGATGATCGGTTTTCGCACGTCCGGCGTAAGCTGGATCGGGATTTTCGCCAGCGCCACGGCGCCGAACATGACCACCATCAAGACCGCCGCAAGGACCGCGATGGGGCGTTCGATCGATAGGCGGATCAGCCCGTTCATGACGCTTTATCCTTGGCCGCCGGGTCGCTGTTTTGGATCGGCTCGCCGGGGAACAGGCGTTCGTTGCCGCGAATGACGACTTCATCGCCTTCCTTCAGGCCGTCCTCAACGACGAACCGCGGACCGATGGCCTGACCGAGTCTAACCGGCGTAAATGTCGCCTTGCCGGCGGCATTGAGCACTACGAGCTGCGCGCCGCCACGGTTCAGGATCGCGTCCTTGCTGACGGTTACGACGTTCCGGATTTCGCCGGCCGGCACGTCAACGGTCACCGTCTGGTTTGCCGCCGTCGATTTCACGGCCCCGGAAAATTCGGAAACGAAGCGGACGCGTCGGGTTCGGGTGCGCGGATTTTCATCGGGGATGACGGCACGGACGATTGCCGTCAGCTTCGTGCCGTCCTCCATATGGGCGGTCAGTTTGCGCCCCTGATCCAGCCCGCCGATTCGGTTGGCGGGGACATCGGCCTCGATTTCCAGATTGTGATCGTCGAGCAGGGTCGCCACCGGTTCACCTTCGCGAAGGTACGCGCCGGCCTCGGAATGGCGTTCGATAATGACCCCGGCATAGGGGGCGTGGATGATCGTGTTCGCAAGCGCGATTTCGCCCAGTTCAAGGTCGGCTTCTGCGGATTTCAGGTTCGCCGACGCTTCGCCGACCTCGCTCTTGGCGCGAATGGTTTCCTGTGTCTTGTCGTTCAACCGTGCAGGGGAAAATGCCGGCGAGTCCTTGAGGCCTTCAAGACGTTTCAGTTCCTGCTCCAGAAGCTGCAGGCTGGCGCGGCTGGTTTGCAGGGCAGCGCGCGCGCGGGCGACATCGGCGCGGCGGCGATTGCGTTCCCAGACGAACGAGCTGTCGACGAGTACGGCAATGATGTCGCCGGCTTCGACCCGGTCGCCGACCTCGACCATGTATTTCCCCACCGGACCGGCAACGCGAACGGCGACCGCGCCGGTCTGGTGCGGCACGAAGCGACCGATGACCGGGACGGTCTGACGAAGAGATTCGATGCGGACCGTGTCCATGCCGACGGCTTTGGCTTTAGGTGCCTTGGGCAGGTCTTGTTCAGACTTGGGCGGCTGTTCGGTTTTCTTGGCGTCCTGCGCGTGCAACGGGGCGGCCATCGAGAGCGTGATCAGCCCGGCGCCGATTATTGTGTGCGTGAACAACTTCATCATTTCATTTCCCAGACGGCAACACGTTCGAAAAAAACAAAACCTCGCTGCCAACAGGCATGTCGGCGCAATAGCCGGACAGCGCAAATCGAACAATCCAAAACCGGAGCGTTAAATTAGACTGGACGGTCCAGTCTAATTTAATTTAGTTTGTTTTTTTAGGCAATCGCTTTGTGCTGATGCCGCATGACATTTCCGTGATCGGGAGACCTTTCAAGAGTGAACGCATCCCCAGCAAAATCGTCAGACCAACTGCCGCCGGCGTCGGCCGCGAAACACGACGCCATCGTCCGCGCGGCGGCGCAGGTTTTCATGGCGTCCGGCTACGGGGCCGCGAGCATGGACCAGATCGCGTCCAAAGCGGGTGTGTCCAAACAAACTGTCTACAGTCACTTCGGCGCCAAGGACGCGCTGTTCGAGGAGATCATCAGTTCGAAATGCGAAAGCCTTTTGGGGGCGGATGGCATGCATCTGGCGCCGGATGAAAATCCGGAAAAGATGCTTTTCGAATCCGCCAGGGCATTCCTGAAGGTGGTGTTGCATCAGGAAAGCATCACGCTTTACCGGACGATATTGGCCGAATGCGGCCGTTTTCCTGAACTGGCGCAGGCATTTTACCGGGCCGGTCCGAAACGGGCGTCAGAGCGGCTTGCCGAGTATCTGGGTAAAATGGTCGCACGGGGAACGCTGCAAATGGACGATCCGCGGGCCGCGGCCGGGTTGTTTTTTGCGATGCTGCGGGGGGATCTGTATCTGCAATGTATTCTGGCGCTCCGCGAAACTCCCAGTGACGAAGAGGTCGCCGCAGAGGCACGCATGGTCTCGGCGGCATTTATGCGGGCGTATCGGGTTCCCGCCAGCGGCGATTAGGCCGGACGCATTTACATGCGATTGCTACGTAATTGCATTGAAAAATGCATTTGTGTGGCCAAAATATCCTTCATGCGAAAGCTGAAACGACTGATTGCCACAACCGTGGCGTTGATGCTTCTGACATTCGGTGCGAATGCGGATTTGATCGGGCACGGCGGTATGGTCCGCAGCGTCGACGTGTCGGCGGACGGTGTGCGCGTGATTACCGGCAGCTTCGATTATACGGCCCGTGTCTGGAATTTCGGCGATCAGGGCGAAATCGCAGTTCTCGATCTTCACGAGGGACCGGTGACCAATGTCGCCTTCGATCCATCAGGCAACCTCGCGCTGACCACCGGAGACGATTATCTGGCAATTTTCTGGGACCTGTCGACCTTCAAGCCGATTCACCGTCTGGCCGGCCACAAGCACAAGGTGATGGCGGCGGCGTTCGCGCCGTCGGGCAAGATAGCGGCGACCGGATCATGGGATAAGACCATCAAGCTCTGGGACCTGCAAGGCGGTAAGGAAATTCGCACCATTGCCGCCAACAGCCCGGTCAACGCCGTGGTCTTTTCGCGCGATGGGAAAACATTGATCAGCGGCGGCCATCATCCACTCATTCAGATATGGAATCTGGAAAGCGGCGAGCTTGCCGGAAAGCTTGAGGGGCATCTGATGGGGGTTACGGCACTGAGCCTGTCGCCCGACGGCAAGATGCTGCTGTCGGCCAGCATCGACAAGTCGATCCGCCTCTGGGACCTGCAAGAGAATATTGAGCTCCGAAAAATCGATGTCCGCGACGGTCAGGTCTACGATGTGCAATTTTCGCCGGATGGCCAGCGCGCGCTGACTGCGGGAAAGGACGGCTATGTCGTCGAATGGAATCTTTCCAACGGCCTGCCGCTGCACGAAATCGCGGCGCACGAACGTATCGCCTGGGCGGCGCGCTACACGCCCGACGGACGTTTCGCCGTGTCGGCCAGCTCCGACGAGCAGGCGCGTATCTGGCACATTGAAACCGGCGACCGTATTGGTCAGACGCAGATTGCCGATGCTGGTCCACAGCCGTGGCTGGAAAGCGATCACCCCGGCGCCAAGCTGTTCACCAAATGCGCCAAGTGTCATGCATTGAGCGCCGACGGCCCTTCGCGGTCCGGACCGCATTTCGCCCACCTGTTCAACCGCAAGGCCGGCTCGATCGAAAATTACCGCTACTCGGCAGCGCTGACAGGGGTACAGTTCCGCTGGGACGAGAAAAACCTGTTCCGGCTTTTTGACGAAGGCCC
>Ga0070726_10004051_pt1 | contig 11929 bp, 6 predicted proteins | sample tdAd471_FD_67275 | JGI IMG/M metagenome (GOLD analysis project Ga0070726, IMG submission 67275) | Marine sediment microbial communities from the Atlantic coast under amendment with organic carbon and nitrate - tdAd47.1 | ecosystem: Environmental > Aquatic > Marine > Coastal > Sediment | place...
TAACTGGAATTATTACTGTTTGGATTGATTCACTAGGAACCAGCTACATAAAAATCAATAAGAATGACCCAACATCTAATAGATCTTATATAATTACTAATGCCAATATAATACCAATGAATCAAGACACTGTTTTAGTAGATAAAATGGTGTATATAAAAGAAGGAATAATTGAAAAAATTTCGGACACTATGGTGGTGGAAGGAATTGAAATTATTGATGCAAAAAATAGATACCTAGCACCAGGTCTTATCGATATGCATGTTCATATTTGGGATAGATACGAACTTGGTCTTTACCTCTCAAATGGAGTCACTGCGGTTAGAAATTTATGGGGTATGCCTATGCATTTAAGAATTAAAGAAGGTATCAATAATAACAATATTATTTCACCTTTCTTTTTTACGACAGGTCCAAAGTTAACGGGGCCAGAATTCATTGGTGACGACAATTTAAATCTTAGTAATCCTGATGAAGCCAAAGAACGGGTGGTTGCATATAAAAATAGAGGTTACGATTTCATCAAAACTTATTACGGATTGGATAAAGAGATTTTTGATGCCGTGATTGAACAATCCAAATTTTCTGAAATCGATATTGTAGCTCATCCTTCTCAAAAAGTGCCCTTTTCCTATCATTTAAATCCCCAAATCAAATCTATTGAACATGCCGAAGAAATTGTACAGCAACCTTTACAATTCGATTTAGATACTAATAAACTGCAAGCGATAATTGATTTAATTTCACAATCCAAAAACACAAGTTATTGTCCTACAATCACTTCATTTAACAATATCTATCAAATGATGATAAATGATTCAATTTTAGAAACAGAATCATTGGGGTACATGAATTCACTCATCAAAAAGACCGATAGCAAAAAACAATTTGAACGTTGGTTTAATGCTAAACACGAAGATCCTTCGACAGTTGATCGGATAAAAAAACAACATAAATTTCATATTACCATCGTTAAAAAGCTACATGAAGCGGGTGTCACTATTATTTGTGGCACTGATGCTGGCATTGGAGTCACTCTTCCAGGTTTTTCAATTCATAATGAACTGGCTTTTTACAAAGAAGCTGGCCTTTCTAATTATGAAGTTTTAAAAACAGCTACTATAAATGCTTCTCAAACGCATTCAATTATGAATCAACTTGGAACCATTGAAGAGGGCAAGATTGCGAACTTATTATTAGTGGATGAAAACCCACTTGTTAAGTTGTCGACATTAGAGAATCCTACCTGTGTTTTTGTAAACGGGAGAAAATTAAATAGAGAAACTTTGAATTCTTATAATGAAAAAGCCAAGAGCCGGAAAAATCTAATGGTCTCTGCTCTTAGATATTTGGAAAACTTAATAATTGAAAAAGATTTAACGAGAAGCTTTTCAGGCAGCTGACCAAACATTATCCAGTTGCTCCATGGACAGACTTCTTAGGAGGTTTGCTTGCTGTCATTATGAAATAGTACCCATCATAAGCAAAATTAACTTCTTTTTTGCGACGTCTTCTAATTCGAGTAAGTATCTCAGCCTGACCAATTAAAGAGAGAACAACAAAGCCACATGCAATAAGGCAAGTGGAAAGGCTAAAGGATAATATAGTCGAAAAATAATTAATCCCTTGAATTACAAAAATTGTAAATGAGCAATAAAAAGCTAACCGAAGGTTATAATAAATACCTGCCAATAAGCGAACTAAATCCTCCGCCCTGAGTAGCTCTTCCTTAAGTGAAGAATCAGAGTGGAAAATTAATGATGTACAGTGGTTAAAGAATGTAGAGTTATTCATTTTATTTTCTAGAAGCAGAAAGAATTCGTCATATGCATTCGGAAGGCCAAGTTTCCGACGAATTCTGGATGATAAGGGATATGGGAAAACTTCAAGTGGTTGGACTTCCTTATACAATATTAATAACTCTTTGTGTATTTGGTCATCCGTGACCTCCGAACTCCTACTTTTTGCTAGCAGCAAATTGAATGCCTTCTCCACCCGTAATAGCCTCTCAGTTTTCGATATTACAATTTTTTCAGGAAGTTGACTTCCAGGTTTGATGATGAATATGGTTTTAGTAAAAAGGCTAAACCATTTTTTTATACCACTAAACTCTAATCGGGTAATTAGGTTCCAGGATTCAAAATTTGTGGCTTTGATTTCCAATCGATCAAGTGTTTTAATGCGAAATATTTGTCCGATTACCAAAGCAAAGGCAATGATTATGAGTAAACCTAAGGAGCTATCCAAAACATCGGTGATAGTAGATTTTGATCTACCTTCACCAGCCTTTCCACTAATTTCCTCAGAGCCAATTTCAAGAGGAGTAATTTCGCCAAAAAAATAATGCTCAAATGAAATATCCAAACCAATGAAAAATAAAGAAAGCCAGAATAAACAAATGAGCCCAGGAAAAATAATCCCTACAAGATAGCGGAGTAAGTTGTTCAGTAGTTCCATAAGAATTCAGGGTTAGGTAGATTTACTGATTAGTATTCTTAATTTTTGTTCCAATTCTGGCGTTTGAGCTAGTCGGATGAGGACTCTAGCAACACCATCAGCAAAAAGAGACGGTGTTTTCTGATAGTTTAAAATTAATTGATCAAGGGTTAACAACTTTAGATTAGCAATCTTAGCCTCTTGAGTTATTCCTCCAATGTTTACAGTATCTTCCATATGAACAAAATCGCTGACCTCATTTGATTCAGCTAACCTAAGCTGGCTTGGCGGAGTAAAACCCAAAAATAATGAAGAATATTCTCTGTTAATCGCATTTTTATCTCCAAACCCTGATTCAAACATACCAATCTCCCCAAAACATTGCAAGTTTGACTTTTGAAAACGGAAATCTGTTTCCAAAAAAAGAACTTCTTCGTTAATTTCGCGCAGGGCCGTTTTCCAGAATAGTTCTTCGATTATAGAGGTATCACTCCAGTCATTTGTGTGAAAAACATCTATCGTGGTTTGGTCAGCTTCCAGGTGTCCACCACAAATATCCCACTTTTCAGGATCAATTTTTTTGTACTTAGAGCGTTGATGAAGCAGAATATGAGGTTGTAGGTCCCCTGCTAACTCTTTTTGGATAATAACAGCTAATTGCACCGCCCCATGCGGGACGCCAAACGTGTGGGCAATTTCACGTGTTGTAATACCTGCAAGGCCAAGTCTGTGGTCTTGTTTTTCATTACGCGTTAAGATAACAAATAGAGCTGGCATATTGATTTTCAATAATTGAACAAAAGCGTGCACTTAACTACCTTTACTTCTATCGGGAGAATAGCACTTACTGTAAAGCTAGAATTTTTCAAAAAAGGGCAATCCTCAGCCGTAATTATCAGCACAATGATAATTAAGTAACATCGCCTAAATATTCCAAACCCTAGGCCTAGCAACAATTCTTGGGCTATATTTTAGTTTGGTTCGTATAATGACGTATCACCATACCTAAAGGGTAAAGAAGAAAATTAGGAAGAGAAATTGAAGATAAAATCTGAGCCAACACTAAGCCAGAAAAACACGCTATGCTGTGAGAAGGAAGAACAGCATAAGAATAAAGAGATTCTTGGCCAAAAGAAAATCCAAAACCTTAAGCAAAATTATCATAGGCGATACACAGAAAAATATTCTGTCAAGAGGGAAGCGATTTGGCAAATCTCAATTTTAGCCAACTATTAATATATTAATGGAGATTTAAAATAGGTCATCCATACTGAGTGCATTGTCAATCAACCCCAAACTATGCTTACCTGGCACTAAACCAAACGTTGTGATCAAAACAAGGAAAAGTTGCTTCTTAGTTTTTGATACTTGACGAAAAATGCTACGTTTCCGCCTTAATTTATCTGCTACTTCTTTTGATAGCGAAAACTCATCATTGTAAAACTTCACCTCACAAATTGAAATAGCATTATCTGCTCGATCAATCAATAAATCTATTTGAGTCCCTTGGTTTTCTTCTGTTGCTTTTGCCAAAAAACTAAAATGACGGGTATGAACACCTGAAATTCCAAGGGCGATCTTAATCTTATCGATGTGCTGCAAACAAATATTTTCAAAAGCATAGCCACTCCATGATTTCCAAGATTGGGTCTGACTTAAGCGCTGCCAATTCCCAGATTCGTTTTTAGAAATACCCTTAATATATTTAAGATAAAAGAGAGAATAATTATCAGTCAATCGATATAGCGCATCCTTTTTCTTTTTGTTAAAAGGAACATAGGAAGAAATAAACCCAGATTGTTCCAATTCTTTCAAAATGGTGGTAATACCTCCTCCATCCTTTAATTTAGTTATCGTTAGCAATTCGGGACGGCTGAGCCCTTTCCAAGTGGAAGCCAAAGCCTCGACAATTATTTCATATCGCTCGGGATTAGCAAATAAAGAACTGTACAAGTTATCAAATTCGTTGCGCAATAGGCCCTGTGGATCGAAGCAAATTTCATCAATATTCTGAACGGCAGTTCTACCTCCTTCCACCTGATCTAAGTAATGAGGAATTCCCCCCATAGTCATGTAAAGTTGCAACAACTGATATCTATCAAAAGCAATATTTCTGTATTGGAAATAGTCTTCCGTCTCCGATAACGAAAAAGGATGTAATAATATCTTCCGAGTTACTCGATTATGTAAACCGCCTTTGTCATTGATAATTTTCTTGATCATCCAAGCCGTTGCAGAGCCACATATAATAACAATGATATTGCTCTTTGAAGCATAGCTATTCCAAAAATAACTAAAGCCTGTCAAAAAATCAGATTTTGCGGTAGCGACCCAAGGCAGTTCATCTATGAAAACTACTTTCTTCTTCTCAGGTTTTCCTATTGATACCAAGTGTTCCTTTAGATCATGAAAAGCTGCTAACCAGTCTTTAGGAGTATCTTCAATAGGTTCAAATTGACGTTTTGCCTCCTTCAAACTGTAAGTGAAGTTTCGTAATTGTTGTTCCCTATTGCCATTCTTCAAACCAACCATCTCAAAATTAATTAGCCCTTCAAAAAAGGTTCTAATCAAGTAGGTTTTGCCAACACGCCTTCTACCAATTATAGCGATAAGTTCTGGTTTATTAGATTCTAATGCCTTTCTTAATACCTCAAGCTCCTTCTTTCTCCCTATCATATCATTAAGTTATAAATTGCGGAATGTTTACAAAAATAACAATATTCCGCAAATAATACATAGTATACTTTGCGGAAACGCATTCATTTAGATATGATTCCGCAGTTTATAACCTAAAAGTAGAACAAAAACCTCTGCTAGTACCCGGATAAGCATGGGTCTTTTGAGTAACTATAAACCCGAAATCCATACTATATCTCTATTCTCAGTTCAGTAAACGAAGCATGAAGTAAATGGTCTAACTTCAGTACAACAGCATCAAATTTGATCATTTGTACTTAGAAAAATTCAGGCCAACAATGGAACGTTAAGGGGAGATAAAAGGCCAAATAAGGAGATAGTTCGAGCCCTAACTCAATATATCTAAAATAAAAAATACGTAATCAATTGAAATACAATTAACTACGGATTTAAAACAGTACCCCGGTTGGGGTCATATAATTTCTCATAAAGAACTGACTATCAAATATTTTATTATACAAAATGTAAAATACTTAGAAATAAAAAAGAATAGAATGCGCTGTCTCTGAACAGTTAATTTTCCTCGCCAATGTACCAGGATAAGACCTCAACTTCATTCCTGTTTTCTAGTTTTTTTTTTGAAACACAGTTTTGATAGCTCGCTAAATCAACCTATACTCACCTACATTTAGCGATCTATCAAAAATAAATGACATGTCAAATACGCTCATCGGTCGCACCAAAGAACAGGAAACATTAAGAAAAGCGCTGCTTTCAGATGAATCAGAAATGGTCGCGATTATTGGACGTAGAAGAGTGGGCAAGACTTTTCTGATTAGATCTGCATACCGAGAGAGAATTGATCTGGAATTCACTGGTGTGCAAAATGCTACACGAAGAGAGCAATTGGAATCCTTCCATTTCTTGTTGCAAAAATATGCTAGAAGAAACACTATTTTGAGCTTACCCAAAAACTGGTTGGAAGCCTTTCATCAATTGATAACAGTACTTGAAAATAAAAACACCGCAAAAAAAAAGAAGGTTATATTTTTCGATGAACTTCCCTGGCTGGCCACAAAAAAATCTGGCTTCCTTAAGGCGTTAAGCTTTTTTTGGGATAATTGGGCATCAAAAAACAATATCGTAGTCGTCATTTGCGGGTCCGCAGCTTCATGGATGATTCAAAAAGTTGTAAAAGATAAAGGTGGTTTACACAATAGGATAACAAGGAGGATAAATTTGAGGCATTTTACCTTAGCAGAAACCGAAACATTCTTAGCTAGCAGGCATTTAAAACTGAACCACTTTAATACCATCCTGATTTATATGATAATGGGAGGCATCCCACATTATCTAAAGGAAATACAAGCTGGTAAAAGTGCCATCCAAAATATTGATGACATTTGTTTTTCAGAAGATGGTTTATTAGCCGATGAGTTTTCAAACCTCTATCCAGCATTATTTGAGCATTCAGAAAACCACATTGCCATTATCAGAGCATTGGCAATGAAATGGAAAGGATTGACAAGGGCCGAAATCATCAAATTGGGCAATCTATCAAACGGAGGTGGAGTGACTAAAGCATTGGATGAATTAATACATTCTAGCTTCATTTCTTCTTATTTTCCTTTTGGAAAAAAGCGGAAAGATAAACTCTACCGCTTAACAGATGAATATTCTCTCTTTTACCTGCACTTCATTGAAAGAAGACGAAGGAATGTGAAAGGATCATGGCAGGCTTTAAGCCAAACCTCTACTTTTAAAAGTTGGAGTGGATACGCTTTTGAGAGTCTCTGTTTAAAACATATTGAACAAATAAAAACGGCCTTACAAATCGGAGGCATCTACTCTGAATCCTCCAGCTTTTTCTTTGCAGGGAATGAATCTTTACCCGCGATTCAGATTGACCTTCTGATTGATCGAAATGATCAGGTGATCAATTTGTGCGGAATAAAGTTTCAGCAAAGTGAATTTATTATTTCGAAGTCTTACGCAGAACAATTACAGAAAAAAATAGCCGTGTTTAGCGAGATAAGCAAGACTAAAAAACAAATTTTCCTAACCATGATCACCACTTTCGGAACGACTCAAAACAAACACAGCCTTGGATTAGTGGATAATGACTTGAAGATGGATGTTTTATTTAGCTGATAATATAATGCTAAAACATTTGATTGTCATCTTACAGAACTGGATCAATCACGAGGCTCCAGAATTTTACTTTAGTGGTGTTTTACTTTAACTATATCAAATCGAGATCAAATTTGATCATTTTCACTTAGAAAAATCCAGGCCAACAATGGTACGTAATGGAGCGTAAAGGGGAGATAAAAGGCCAAATAGGAGATAGTTCGAACCCTAATCCAATATATCTAAAATAAAAAAATCCGTAACCAATTGTTATACAATTAATTACGGATTAAAAAAAGTGATCCCGCTGGGGCTCGAACCCAGGACCCCTTGATTAAAAGTCAAGTGCTCTACCAACTGAGCTACGGAATCTTACACGGGTCGAAAGTTAGAATATAAAAATGAAGATATCGAAGTCCTGTAATGGAGATGCTACGATTTATCTTTCTTATTTCAAACTTTGAACGGTGCCTTTCGTCTAAGGCGATGCAAATATACAAGCAAATTATAAAAAACCAAACGCTAGCTGGCTTTTTTTAGCGGAGAATACTGTACCTATTGAACGTCAATATATTAGAGATAGTTCCCCTTTTGAAAACTTAGTAATGAAGAATAAATAAGTTGGGCCAAGGAGCTAAATGTTTTTTCACCAGGCTAGGCGAGAAGAAAGAGCATAGCCTAGCTACGTGAATGATGAACAACGACGGCTGGTGGAAAAAGATAACGCTAATTGGTCTTAGTTATTTAGTTTTCATTACTTAACTAGATGGGGGTTGTGATTCTTCAATGGCGGACCAGAAAGTGCCAAAATCCTCATAGTTAGGTATGACATGGGAAGCTCCGGCAGACAGAAGGACTTCGCGATCGTGTTGCCGGCGGACGCCCACAAAGTCCATCCCTAGGTTGCGGGTAGTGGTGACATCCCAGATGGCATCACCGATATAGATGATCTTCTCAATGCCGCTATGGGCACGCTTGGCAGGGGTAACCACCGATTCTATGATGTTTTCGCGGGTCCAATGGCCATCGGCTCCGCTAAAGAAGATGGTGTCCAGCGAGATGCCTACGTGTTGCAATTTGACACGGGCCGGGCGTTCCCAGCCGCCAGTGGCAATCCCCAAGAGGCAATCCTCCCGTTCTCGCAGGTGATCGATGGTCTGGCGGGCACCGGGGACTTCTTGGAATTCTTCTGGTACCGTCCTGCGTTTTTCTTCAATTTTAGCTACAAAGTGTTCACAAAAGGTTTCCATTTCGGATTGATCGGGGCGGCGCTGGAAATGCTGTTGGATGACCGCATCAAATATGGTCGTATCAGATACTGCTGGATATTGCCGCCAATCGATCGTGGGAAAAGGAAGGCCGTACACTTCTTGGTAAGTATCGGCAAAACACTGGCTATCCACCTTATTGGAATAGACCAAGGTGCCATCTATGTCAAATATAATCAGTTTCATTCTTCTTCATCTATGGGTTTACCAAAATCAAAAGAGAGTTGAATCCCCTCCCCTTTCACATCTTTAGACAAGTTCGAAACCGAGATCCCCAAAAGCCGCACACTGGGTATTTCATCTCGGTTTTGCATCATCAACTCATGTGCAACAGCTTCGAGCTGTTTTAGATCACGAATTTCCCCAGAAAATGACTTACTGCGCGTGATTACCTTGAAATCGGGAGATTTGGCCTTGAGCGTGACCGTTCGACCGTAATTATCTGATTTTTCCATGTAGCGAAAAACCACACCGGAGAGATAGCTAAGTTTTTCCTTCATCTCTTCCGTCAGTACAACATCATCCCGGTAGGTTCTTTCCGCACCAATAGATTTTCGAATGCGATTAGGGTTGACTGCTCGCGTATCCTCGGCACGAACGATCCGGTAGTAATGACGCCCGGCTTTGCCAAAGCGCTGGACCAATTCAATCTCAGACATTTTTTTGAGTTCCTTTCCGGTAAAGATGCCCATACGCTTCATCTTTTCTGCTGTCACTTTGCCGATGCCGTGAAATTTCTTGATCGGTAGGGCTTCTAGAAAGTCCATAGCCTCAGCCGGTGTGATCACCTTGATTCCGTCAGGCTTGTTGATATCAGAGGCTACCTTGGCCAAAAACTTATTGAAGGAAACGCCAGCTGAAGCAGTCAATTGCGTTTCTTCCTGGATGCGCTGACGGATTTCCTCGGCGATCATCGTGGCCGACTTCATCGCTTTCTTGTTTTCACTCACGTCCAAAAAGGCCTCATCCAGGGAGAGAGGTTCTACCAAATCGGTATAATCCAAGAAAATAGCGCGAATCTGCTGGGAGACTTCTCGGTACACATCAAAGCGCGAGCGCACAAATACCAGTCCAGGGCATAATCGCTGCGCCGTGACACTGGGCATAGCGGAACGCACCCCAAATTCCCGCGCTTCGTAACTGGCCGATGCCACCACTCCGCGCATTCCTGCACCACCAACAGCCACCGGCTTTCCGCGCAGCTCTGGTTGGTCTCGTTGCTCTACAGATGCATAAAAGGCATCCATATCGATGTGTATTATTTTCCGATTAACAAGCACCCTACAAAGGTAATGAAAATCACTTGGCCCTTGAAAATGCGAAGAGGTGAAATGGGGAAGATGTGAAGTCACTGTCACCTCTTTCATTCACCTGTTCACCTCTTCACTCATTCACCTCTTCACTCATTCACCACTTCCCCATTTCACCTCCCCCCTACTGTTTCGTCAACAAAAAGGATTGGCTATCCTCCCCCATCGTCACTTGTAAACGATACATTCCTGCCGGCCATAAATCCGTTTCAAGCGAAAGGCGGTTTTTACCGGCATCGAGATATCGTTCTTCTTGTTTTAAAATCTTTCCGGCAATGTCTACCCATTTCAAATAGACAGCAGCAGCCTGTGGGGAATAATAATCTAGAAAAACGAGTCCAGAGGCTATGGGGTTGGGGAAGACTTTAGCTTGGCTAATAGCTTCATATTGAGCTGTTACGATATTATGCCTTTCCAATGTCCCATCAAAGTCAAACTGTACCAAGCGATAGTAATTCAAGCCTGGAAAGGGTTTCTTATCCATAAAGCTGTACGACTGAGGAACAAAAGAGCTACCCGCACCAGCCACTTCCCCGATGGCTTCAAATTTTCGGCCATCAGCAGAACGTTCTACAACAAATTTGGCATTATTCTCCTCCACCCCCGTCAACCAAATCAAGCGGATACCATTGGGGGGATCGGGAAAGGCTTGAAATTCCATTAATGCCACCGGCAATATCGAGTTATTCCCTACAATTTCTACTTCTTTAAAATTGTCACTCAAATCACCACAAAAACCAGTTGATAACAACTTATTTTCAAAGGCGGTGAGCGTGAGTCCTTTGAAATCCTCCAACGAAAAGCCGAGCGGATAGGAAAAGCCATACACGAGGTAGGTACCAGGAGGGTAAGTTCTTAAATCTGCATCCGCTTGAAAATCTACTACATTTTTCGACTCCTGATCCACCACCAAGTAAGTGTAAAGAAAATCATCATTGGGCGGAACCGTGCCGATATAAGCACTCCCCCCCTCTGGCGCTTTAATCTCAATATCGTATTCCCCAAAAGTCAAGGCAAAAGTGACCAAGACATAGGCTTTGTTGGCTTCCAGCGATACTTTCATCTCATCTGTTACCGATACGCTCCCGGAAATGAAATGAGAACTGGATCCCATCCAATTGAAACAGGGATCAGCCGGTTCGTAGGGTGCTTCGTAGACATTAGCCAAGTAATAGGTGGTGTGATCCACGTCTGGTAAGCTGAAAGTGTATTCGCCTGTTTTGTTGACCTGAAAGTCTTGGGTATAAAAGGCAGTAGGATAAGTAAAACTAAAACAAGCCCCCTCATTGGAAGTCGTCAAATTAGCCTTAGGGGTAAGCGGTGTAAAATGAAGATCAATATGTGACAATGGGGTACCAAAATCAGGGCTTAATCCCAATTCCAAGGGGGCCGTACCCCAGTCACTAACCAAAGGGGCCGCAGGGCTAATGGTAGAGCCTTCAGCAAAACATTCCCCGCCAATTTTTATCCTAGCATCATTTACATCAAAAAATATCTGATCCACTGCTTGTACTAAGAGGCGACCTTCTGTCGTAAAAACAGTTGGGATGGGAAAACTAAAGCTACCACTATTAGGTACTCCTTCTCCCAATAAGATCGGGAAAGTCTCTCCATCATCTGCCGAAAATAGAATATTGACTTTATCACAAGAAATAGGTGCTTCATTCGTTTTTGCGACGTCCCAATTGATCGTGATTTCCTCCTCACTATAGGGATTCCATACGGTAGGCTCATTAAAGTTAGTGATCAAAAAGGGCCCGCTCTCTCCATGTATTTTTACTTGGACCTCATCCGAGCCTACCCCACCCGAATGGGCGTGATTATCTCTGACGGTTAGGCGAAAGGTCAAGTCGCGTTCTTGCTCCGGCAGTAATTCGCCTTTTGCACTGGCATTTCCTAAAATAGCAGACCAGCGTGGAAAAGTTCGCGTACTAGAAGTACTGGGTGAAAAACTGCGAAACAATGGCGCCCCATTCTCCCCTTCTCGATCACTCACATCATAGGGAGATTCCTCTAATAGTCCTTGATTCCCTAAGTCATATTGCTCCCAACAATAGGTCAACACCTCATCTTCAAGATCCGAGGCTTCTCCGGTAAGGAAGAAAGGTGTCCCCTTGGGTATAAGATAGTTGTTGGCCGATGGATTAG
>Ga0070726_10004052_pt1 | contig 11928 bp, 8 predicted proteins | sample tdAd471_FD_67275 | JGI IMG/M metagenome (GOLD analysis project Ga0070726, IMG submission 67275) | Marine sediment microbial communities from the Atlantic coast under amendment with organic carbon and nitrate - tdAd47.1 | ecosystem: Environmental > Aquatic > Marine > Coastal > Sediment | place...
CCAATTGCGCGAAGACAGTATTCTTTGAACTCTTCTCTTGTTGTAGGTACTGACATGTTTTTTATCCTTAGATGGTAAATTTTTGTGCTGAAAGAGCATACACTGCACTGTCAATCGTAGCACCACCATTATATCTTATACTGATAGTAATATTGGCGGTGTCTGTACCATCAGCACCAGATTTTGCTACATACCATAGTCTATTTGATGTTAAAGGCAACCAAACGCCTTCCAAACTAGCGGAACTCGCCAACCCAGCGCCAGACTCAGAATTGACTTGACAATAGACCTCAAAATACTCATTGGCGTCACCGTTTGGAATTATCCAATCTGTACCAGAGTCAATTTGAGAATATGTCCCACTTTTGAAACCGCGCTTATCTATCGTACCATCTGTATTTATTCTAACACCAGCATAAACAATGGATGTTGTTGCTGAATTTCTTGCGTATGCAATGGTCTCACCACTTAATGTTACTGTCCCGGCTGGTTGTGCAGGAACCCCCCCACCAGAAGGTTTTGATAACCCGACCAAAGAAGGTAATACAAACATTACGCAGTATCCCCAACAAGATAATAGACCGCAGAGTTGCTTGTGTTTTCATCAATAAACAAAGAACAAACAGCATATTGACCAGCCGTATTACCGTGACCTTGACGATTTACCACACTGGCACCTGATTCCGGTGTAAATACAATAACACCAGACCCTTTTTGAACAACCGCACAGGTAAAACCAGCCTCAAGACTGTTTTCAAGCGTAAGCGTAACTGTAGAGTTGTTTGAAAACGTGACAATCTTACCGTTATCATCAGCCGTAAGGGTATGAGAAGTCCCGGTTTGTGCGTTGACCCCTGCGTTAAAACCGATCAACGATTTATCTTGCATGTCAATTGTTGTTGTATTGGCAATGATGACATCTTGTTCTTGTACCTGAATGTTCAAATCCGCAGCAACAGAACTAATTACATCAATGAAGGCTGTGGCAAAAGATGTCGATGAGTTACCAAAGTTATATGTTCCACTTGTATCTGGAACGATGTCGTTGTCTACATTAGTTGACCAAGAAATAAAACTAGCAAACGAAAGTGTGTTGGCACCATCTGTTACAATGGCTTGGTTGGGGCTACCATCAGAGGTTGGAAAAATAAGACCCGCAGCAGTAAGGAAGTTTGTGACAACGCCATTATTGCTGATCGAAACATCAGAACCAACCGTAAACGAAGCGGCATTAACAACTGTAGAGTTAGCAATGAAGTTATTACCAACATGGAAAGCCGTTGCATTCACCAAAGATGAGTTTGCTTTGAAGCTGTTTGAAACCCTAAAAGAAATAGCATTGACAACAGTTGAGTTTGCTGTGAATGCAGTACCGACACTTAAGAGAGCAGAGTTAACACTTGTGGTGAAAAGACCAGATGTGAAAAGGCCAACCTCACCAGAAACGTTTCCTGAAACAGTAATGTCGCCATTGGAGATGGTGAAATCACCAATTTGTAGGTCAACATCAGAAGAAATAACAAGCGTGTTGGAAACAGAAACATTACCACCACGAATCTGTTCGACCGCTATAACATTAGCGCCAAAATAACCTACTAGCTGGGCATTACCCGTAGTTACGCCAGTGGCCGCATTCGCATGAAGGGCCTGATTGGACATAAATTCCAGCAGGGTGTTTGTTCTATCTAGCCAAACCTGAAATACATCGGTTGTGGCCACATTTGAAACGGTAATTGACATCTAATGTCCTACTTTTTCGTTTTCGGTTTTGGCGTTTTAAGTTCGTGTTTCAAATCTTCATTTTCATTTTCAAGAGCAGCAATTTTTTCTTCTGACTGTTTGGCTTCTATTTCATATGCCTTACATTTCTGACTAAGAAGGGCAATCTTTGTCCGGTCTTCAATCTGTGTTTTTGTCAGTTCGATAATTTTCTCATATTGAACCTGTGAATATACGATCATTTGCATGATATCATCAGGAACACTGTCATTCTCTTCCATCATTTTCCCCTAAGTGACACTTGGTTTTACGGTAAGAATACCTTCTTGTACCCGCGTAATAATTCCTGTGTTCGATGTAATTTCAACATCATAAACATGTCTTCCAGCAACCAAACTACCCGTTGCATTGGCATCAAGGGTAATGGTAATTGACCCAGATTGAGCGTTGGCATCAATACTAGTGGAAAAGCTTGTGGCATTAGTCCACGTGTAAGTCTTTTTGACTTTACCAGCGACCGTATAATCTGTAAGGTCAATGATCGAATTAGCCGAATCCTTTGCGATCAAAGTATTCGAGTAATCAGACCCTTGATCCACGTAAAGGTTAAGCTTCCTTGCCATCGCTCTCTATTCTTCTAAGTCTTTCTTTGATCTCATCAATCTCTTCATGAAGTTCTTTCACTTCATCCTTAAGTTCTTTGAGTTCTTTTGCTCTCTGTCTTTGCATCTGATGACGACGAAACCCATCATCATCTTCATTTACAACACCACCTGTTTCAGTACGTCTGAACTTTTCACTCATATTTATGCCGAAACTCCAATGACGCGAACATCATCAACAAATGGAACCACATAACCGGACGAAGAAGTCAGGACAATCTTGATTGCCATAGAGTTATAGGTGTCATGTTCCGCACCAGTAGAGTCGTAGTAGCGCGTGATACGGTCATTCGTGATATTGTTGAATGCTGTATATGGTGTTGAAAGCGTATCAATTTTAAGACCACTATCAGCAACATTGGTATTTGAGATTGGATTGCGAAGGTCCAGATCAGTATTTGATGTAATGGATTCGACAACATTGATCTCATAGTTGTTGGCAAATAGTGGGCTGTAGACCTTGACAATATCACCCGCAACAAGGTCAGTTTGGAACGCAGTACCTACACCATTGATCGTCGTATTCCCCAAAACTGTCGTTACCACACCATCAAGTGTAGTATTTGAAGGCGGATAAAGAGGGAACTTGTAAGAGTATTCAACCAAGCTATTACGATTTTCGAGGGCAGAATACACTGAGTTGTTTTCGTCCATCGTTAACAGTGTCCAATTCTTATCATCAAATGCTTCTGCATCGTCAGAATTGTGGACCTTAGCATAGACTTTGATGTCTGTACCGTTTGGTCTATACCCAGTCAGATATACACGGATGTCTTCAGCACTACGATCCTTGGAGAACACGATACGTTCTGTAATGTGTTTTGATTTGGCATTACCAGCGTTCGTGTGTTCGTTTGTCACATCATTGTTGATTTGCCATTGTTCCGTAACCAACTGAACCTCACCCCTACGGAAGATAGGGGATTCATAAAGGTTCGTATTAGACGCACCATGATTGAAATTCACTTTAAGAACAGCAGATTTATTATCTGTGTGGAGCGAACCAGACGCGGTTTTCTCATTGGACTTTGACATGATCAGTGCATCATAAACTGTGATATGATTAGGGAGATACAAATCTGTGACTGCCTGATAAGCAGTGTTCACATAGTAATTAGCCCCACTCATATATGCGAAGTTATGTTGAACATTCGCCACCGTAAGAGAAGGTGTATTGAAGGAGAAATCTGTCAGGAAGGTATCAATGCTGTAGTCATCAACTGATACCAAGTTGGCAGAAGCACCAGAAGCAATACCCTTGATTGTGGTGTTTGATTGGAAGTAAACCGTATTAGAAGCATTAGAATCTGTAAGGTACAGTTTTTCATCAACCTTGTCATAGTAGTACACTCGACCAACAGGTTTGACGAGATAGTCAGCGTCAGTTGCAGTAAACGAAGGCTTGTTGGTCAGCACAAGGCTTGTGGCGTTTGTGATAGAGTTGACCTGCACGACTTCCGTGTTACCATCAGTACCATCGGTGATAATCATGTAACCACCAGAAGAAAGGCTTGCTTCAAAGTCTGTGCCAGTACCAGTGATGATATTATTCGTGCTTGAGATAGCAATGTTGCCTGTCTCATAGCTCAGTGAGTTGGCATATTCCCAGACCCACTCACCACCAATAAAGTTCCCAGAGATGGTATCAATAGTGAAAAACTCATAGTTATCATTCACCAAATCAGCGGTCATTGTGTTGGCCGTAAACTTGGCAGCATTGATGTTGAACTTGAGGTCTGTGTCTGTCAGTTCACGGTATACGTTTTGGTTTGAATCTTCACCAAGTTGGTCATCAAGATTTGAGACTTGAAACAGTGTACCGTTGTGAGTTACTTGTGAACCCTGTGAAGGTGTATTAGTCCCAATTAGAGCATCACCAGACTTGTTGTACCATAGACGGAAAGCCGGGTCGTCGAAGATAATAGCAATACCGTATGTTCTGCCCGTTTTAAGTTGGATTGGCTCATCAAAACCAAAGCGCGTACCAATAGAAGCATCAGACGACACATAGACTGTGCTGTAAGCAGCATTGACAATGGACCCACGATATGATTTGCTCATAACAGGCTTATCATTATCCACGTCAACAAGAGCAATTGTCACACTTGGGTTGACAATACCTGAGATGTTAATGTTGGCGTCAGGCTTTGCCTTGAAGAAAAGTTCAATGGATGTAAGCATAGCCGCACGGGCATTGTTCACTGAGTTCGGATCAAGGAAAAAGGTTTGAATGAAGTCAGCATCAAGATACTGAAGGTTATACGGACCACCATGATCCACAACAACCTTAGCAACATCTTTACCATCAGTGGCGCTATTATAGGGCACCAGTTTAAGTTCGCGTCTTGACCGAAGAAGAGTACGCCGCTCATTTTCCTTTGCATACTCTGTCTCTGGATTAAGAGACCCGCCAACATAATACCAGAAGGTCAGTCTACCATACTTGTCAGAAACAATGTCTGTGAGAGACCCATACTTCTTTTCTTTGGCTTGACACTGGGCAGTAACATCATCATCACCGTCATACACGGTGTATCTGGTGTTTGGGCGCATACCATAGACATTAATTTCAACACGATCTTTTCGTGTGGTGTCTTCACCGTTGGTGTTGACATCTTTGTAGCGCACAAAGGTTTCTGTATCGGAGCTTTTTCTACCACGATACCTCTCAACAAAGAGATTGTTCTTTGATCTTTCAATCTTGCCACTCTTAGGATCAAGAAAGCTATCTTTGAAGTTGTTCATTGTAACCCTATTGTTGTTTTAGGTTCGGGTCAAAAGGTCTAGGTTTACCAGTTGCCTTCCCCGTGGTCTCTGTTTTTACCACTGGTTTGCTTTTCGATTTAGTCACTGGCACCACGTAATCGTCTGTGGCTGGTGTACCAAGATCATCACCCGGATAACAAATCCGGTAGAAGTGGTGTGGCGACCCTTTGATTACTTTCACTTTGATGTATTGACCAGCGGATACATCATATGTGAAGGTCAGCTTACCCGTATCTTTGATCCAGTAGTCAGTTGACCCATCAGACACTCTTGAGAAGTCCTTGGCGGTGTTCCAGTTATTTTGAGAGCTTCTACCAGTATCAATGTTCTTATTATTTAGGTAGTTTTTCTCTGCCTGTGTCAAATTAGATACCGCTGTAGTTGACGCAGAGGTTTCAATGGCATCTCCTGTAAATGACGAAGCAGATGTTGATTGGTACACCTCAATACGATCTTTACCACCAAACACATTGAAGTAGACGGTGACTGTAGCGCCATCAGCTTGTGTGTTTGATGTGAGCGTGTATACCTTCTCTTCATATACATCTTTGTCATTTGACCATCTACTATTTACTGATGGGTTGTTGACACACGTAGATGAGTAAGAGTTACCACTTGTGTTAGAGCTTGAACCAGAGGTATCAACAGCACCATCTGTAACAAGACCCTGAGAAATGATAGTTGTATCTGCATATGGCAGAGAAAGGTCATCACCTGTGCTTAATGGATCGTTGTCTGTGTTTGAAGACAGAACATAGTTGAAGTTTTGTGTTTCTGTTTTAGGATACAGACGGTATTCATAAATGTTGGCGTTGTATTCCGGGTTGTCCAGATCAGACAATTCTTCTGTGGTAAAGTTATCCACAAAGAAACCGAACTTGTAGCGATCCACTGTAGGATCGTTTTCAGACGGAATAACTTTGTCCTTGACTTCCTGTTCAATACGCGACAGTCTGGCATAGTATTCAAGGGCTTCAATCCGGCGATCAAGCTTACCAATCTCTTCCATCGTATAGCCGCGAGGCTGGTTGCTTACAGACGCAATGCTTGTCTTGTAATCGCTTTCTCTCTTGTAGCTATACTTCTCATTGGCAATACCTTTATCAAGCAGTGTAATGAGATCAGATGAATACGCAATAGGCAGAGACGGGTAAGGAGGAACTGTGATATAGTTCAAGATGATCTCATCACGGTTGCCTTCAAGCCTCACTTCGTTTTTCAGGATTTCAATATTTCCTGTTGACTTCACAAGAACTGTATCGGTACGTGGTGTGTAATACGTGTAATTGAACGTAATATCAGATTCGGGAGCCGGGAACTTTTTGTTGTCAGAAGAGAACGAAGCCGGGTCTGTAGCAGATGGATTCGTATCGGCAGAACCAGCAGATGTGGCAAGGTTCGCACTATCAACCGATCTTGGGCGGAAGTCAAAGGCATCACGAAGATCGAAATATGTACCATCAGCCGCAAATACTTCAGGAATTTCCAAAGTATGTACGTTTGACGTTGAATCCAGTTGTGTCAGCGTCAAGCTATCCTGAATTGGGTATGAAGACAGAACCTTCAACCCTTCAACATCATGAGTAAACACATCGAACTCAACCAGCAACGTACCCGATGGGGTGTATGTTGATGTCGGTCTCAGATACAACCAGCCTTGGTCATAGAAGTTGGCTGTTTGGTTATGATCAATGTAGAAGTGTTTGGTGGCGTTGGTATCAGATGTGGTGGCACCAGCATATACCGCACGAAGACGGAAGATGTCGGCAGCGCCCAAGCACCATGGACCAACTGTTGTCGCAGAATGGGTTGATGTGTCAATTTTCACATACACCTTGCGGGTAGGTGATTTAGACACTGGTTGGTTGCCGACTGACTTAACATTGTAGACTACCGCCACGTTTGATGTAGCATCAATAGCTGTACCAAGATTAATCGTAAGAGTATCACTATCACCAGACACGTTGGCCGAACGACCTGAACGGGTTGAAATAGCAATAGGCACATTGCGCGGGAAAGCCAGAGCGATATTAGCACCCGAACCAACGGTATCAAGGACATTGTTTGAGATTGTCAGTGAGGTGTTGTTTGCAATGCCTACAATACGAGCAACAGCAGTATTTGAACCATCATTGGCTTTAAAATAGTCACCAGCTTGGAACTCTGTGACAAAAGCAGTAGCCGTACCAGTAACCGTATTACCAGCCGCAACAATAGAACCAGAAGAGTTTGTGGCCGCAACAATCTCATCGTCAATGGGCATTACGATAATGTCTTGTTGTTCCGCCGTAGAGAGCGTACCCGAATAAGGGAAGTCTTCACCAGAGGTATTTGACACTGTGATGGTAATCAAACCAAGTGTGTTGGCTTGAAGGGTTTGGTTCAGTGTTTTGTAGATGTAGGAGATGTTAGAGATAGACTGCACAGCCTTAATCTTTTCATCCCCAAAGATCAGTTTGTTCTTATTGTTTTCACGAATACGTGCAATCTGACCAGAACCAGCCGGGTCAGTTTCCAGAACAGCATCGCCAACAAAATCATTAGTGCCGTTGTCATCATAGACACAACGAACATCATTGAAGTTTTTGCCTTGGTTCATCTTGATGTCGTACAGGTATACCCTGTAGATAGCATCAGGAGTACCCGGTTCCCCACTTTCATAAAGGATGGAACGGGCACGGGCCTTACCGATTTCAGACCCCGGAGCGGTAGTAAGAGACCCAGCAGAGTCAGTAAGATAATCAGCAGCAGTATCACGCAGAGAAAGTTGATCACCAACAGTAAAGTTAAGGGCACCACCGACTTCATTTACACGAAGATAGTTGCCATAGGTCACATCAAGTGTTTGGCTATTAGCCGTTACTGTTGTCTTGGCTTTATCGACTTGGGCGGTGTAGTTTCTTAGTGTTTGAACACGATACCCGTTGATGTATGCGTGGCCGGGATCGACCACAACACTGAAATAATTTTCGGTGTTGGCAAACGAAGACACGGCTTGTGTAGTAACTTGGAAAGGATCAAGAACATAGTTCCCAGATTCTTCTGAAGTACGCCGCGCCAGTTCATCGGCAAGCTTGTTGTATTGAGACAGCCTGTGTTGGATAAATGGCTTACCGTTTGAGAACTCAATCAGAGCAAAGAACTCTGTATCTGTCTCAGCAGCCGCTTTGGTCTTTTTGGAAAGCGTTGGAACCAGTTTCAGACGGTCTGCACCGGGAGCAGTTCTATTAAGTTCGCCTGATGCGTTGTCTTGAAGAGACGTGTCAGCAGATGCGTTGACAACAGATTCGGTTGTCGTAAAGCCTACCACCACATCAGATGGGGTATTGGCATATTTTTCCACGACAAGAAATTGCTTGGCAACGCGCTCAAAGTAACCCTTCTGGTAGATCACACCGGGGGTAACATGAACACCAAGACCATGGCCCGTGGAGTTGGCAAGGCTTGACACGGTAATTTTGTTCAAGTAATTCAGAGCCGTGAATGAATAAGCGGCAATTTCACCTGTGGTTGCAGATGAGCTTGAGATAGCGATTTCAGGGGCAATGTAGTAACCCGTACCACCATCTGTGACTGTAATGCTATCCACACGACCCGCAGCAGCGGTTCTAACCGTGCCTGTAGCGCCGGAACCAGCAAAGCCTACCACATTAGCAGAGACAGAAGAAGTGTTACCAGTGACTTCCTTACCGGATGTGAAGGCCCACCCGGCAGTGTTTTGCAGGGACAGGTCAGTGTCCGTGGGCTTGATAGAGATAACAACGGCATCAGAATTAGCAGAAGACGAAACCGCAGTCACAACACCTTTGGCGTTGGTGTCGGTTTGAGTGACCAGTTCACCAACCGTGAAAGAACCAGAAAGAGTGGTGCCGCCAGTGGTATTTTGTACTTCAAGAGCAGCTTGAATGACAACGCTATCAGAATTTGAGAAACCAGTTGACCCAGCCCCAACAGTTACGCTATACAGGCGATAATCATCATTGAATACCGTAAGCAAATCACCAGATGAAAAGGCATTGGTGGTTTTGTTGGTCCCAGAGTTCTTGTACTTGATGTACAGAGTTTTGAGATCAGGCGCTTGTGACTGGAAGCCGTTTGCGTATGAAACAACGTGAGCGTGGAGATTGGATGAGTTCTTAATTGTCAGGTTGGCATAGGAAGCAACATTCGCAACGGTAAACGTATCCGTGGTGTCGTTGATCTTGATATAAGGAAGAGAGGATTCAATCACGAACGAACAACCATCAACAATGCTACCACGCTTCAGGATATTATCACCGAAGCGTTCTATTTGCTTTTGGAGTAGCGTCTGAAGCTGGTTCAGTTCACGTGTTTGTACCGCGACACCGGGTCTAAACAGTATCTTGTAATAATCCTTTGAAGGATCATAGTCATCATAGTATGGAGACGCCATAAGGTCTGTCTGAAGAGGCATTCTGTTAGAACTCCAAGATTATCCGTATTGTTTCCGTTTGCGTATTTGACCGCGAAACCGCACCATCATTCTGCAAGAAGATGATGTCTCCTGAGTTTGGTTCGATCTCACCACTGTATTTATCAGTGATTGTCATGGTCGCCATGGAAGTATTTCCAGTAATTACGCCGCTTGTTGTAAATTCACCATCAACATTGGTGAGAAGCAGGGTTGTTGTACCACCACTTACGTTAGTGGAATGCACATATCCAGTAGCAACGTTGGCAGTACCGTTTGATTGATAAACGTATTCGTCTTCACTAAACGTACCAGAACCAGTAGTACCCACATACTTTTTAGCTTGCGTGAAGGTGGAAAAATCAGCAGAGTTTGAATAGAACCCGTTGATGTCAACCCCTGTAATGTTAGCAACCGCCATAGATGTTGTGCCTATAAGGTATCTATCCTGAACCACAAGTCCTGTGGTGTTCGATGACCGAATAAAGTGTGAGGTCCCATTAACCGCACTGATGATACCGTTTGCAGTAACATTGGCATAGTGAAGGTCTGTGGTTGAAGAGGTCCACGAAGGAGCACTATTCAATTCAACTGTATTTGCTGTGACTGACACCACTGTTGTAAAGTGATGGTCATTGTTGGCGCTATCAGTCAGGTAAACCCATTGGCCAACAGCAAGCAATTCATCCCACTCCGCATCAGCTTGGTTTGCTACAATCGTTGTGTTTGACGAATTGACGTTAGCTTGTGAGTACATACGAAGCTTGGTGAACTGATACCAGCTTTCTCCGTTGGCAAATGTACCATCAGAACCAGCAGTATTAGTCACGCTTACCTTATTCACATACATCTGAACATTGGCAAACTTCGGGTCTTTAATAATCCCAAACTGACGAAAATCATTATCGGTAGAAATTTTACCAGATTCATTATTAGCAAACACCATGGCGATACCAAACGCGCCAGCACCAAGTTCTTGGAGCGCATCAGCACCATGACCGCCGCGTGGTGGAATAATTGGTGTAACGACTGCCGTAGTCACAACATTACCAGCGGAACCGATCAACACAGAGGCATTAGCAAAGGTGTATCCAAGACCCTGTTCGATAACTTCAACCCGGTGGATTGAGTTTGATGATGTTGCATTGACAATAGCTCGCGCCACACAATTTGTCGTCTGAGTACCATCAGAAGTCACTTTGACTTCGGGGGAGATGTCATATGTTGTTGTCGCGTCAGGCGTTGTTGAAAATGAACTCTCAAGAATAACATAAGCAGAACCAGAAATAATGGAGCCGTTTGCAAACGAATTTACCACTCTCCTATATTGACCACTACCAGTACCAGTTGAAAGATAAAGGATGGTGTTGGAGTAAAAACCAGTCTGTGTATTAGCACCAGAGATTGTATAGAGGGTTGAGTTGCCGCCAATCGTAATCTGATCGGCATCAAATTGCCCGCTATTCAGATAGTTGTTGTATAACGCACCGTTGGTGTCCACTTTGATGACATCAATAGAGCCACCAAGAGCATTAGCTTCTACTGTGGTGTTTGCTACCACTGGCATATAACTTGATGTGGCAAACTTTTCAAAGGTTACGTCATCAACGGTGTACATGTACTTCCATTGATACCCGTCAGAGGTTTCATAGTATTGGTCATTGTTAGCAAATAGCGCGGCTTCGGTTGTCGCGTCATTGAATGTCGGTTGAGCATTTGAAGCTGCACCGTTGGCATTATCAAGACACTTGTAGATGTGGTAGTATGCACCCTCATCAACAGCAACATAGAAATCCTGATCAAACATGTCAGTGTCGCGGTGATCGTACATCGTATAGATCGTATTCGCAGTCCAATTGACACGTCTGACCATAGCTTTGATGTCAGAAGACGTAACCTGCTTACCAAAAATCATATCGCGGTAGACATCAATGTTGAGGTCTTCCGTGGTGTCTGTTGGTGTGGGGATTGTTGAATCCCCACCAGCATATTCAATATGGCGTCCAGCAAACACATAGTATATCGTATTCGCGGGTTCTGTGAGAGACTCCGTGATCTGACGTACTGAGTGTGATTTGAACTGCTTGGTTACAATTTTTTCAGCCATTATTTTGGTGTCTTTTGTTTAGTATAAACAGCAGCTAATTCTTTAGCGCGATTAGCGTCATTATGTGTAGAATATACAAAACCTGTTTGCGACCCAACAACACTCCAATTTTTTTTATCGGATGAAAGTTGCGACTTAAAAGATTTGTCTTTACTCCACGACCTTCCGCGTTTAGTTAAATTGGAAGGAACCAATTTCAATTTTTCTTCAAGAGTTTGTTCTTTAGGTTCAAAAGACGAACG
>Ga0070726_10004054_pt1 | contig 11927 bp, 6 predicted proteins | sample tdAd471_FD_67275 | JGI IMG/M metagenome (GOLD analysis project Ga0070726, IMG submission 67275) | Marine sediment microbial communities from the Atlantic coast under amendment with organic carbon and nitrate - tdAd47.1 | ecosystem: Environmental > Aquatic > Marine > Coastal > Sediment | place...
TTACCCAGTTCGGTATAGCGGCCATCCGATGCTACCATAGTTTGAGGATGTTGCATAATCCTGATCACATCTTCCTCATTCATCGCATGAAAGATGCACCGAGCACCTCTATGAATTTGGGCTTGAATAATCAATTCGGCTCCATTTTCCATGGTGGGTTCCAAGCCTTCGGCGATGGCCCAATCGTAGAGTGTTTTACCATCAAATTCAGGTTTCCAATCAAAGCGTGAAAACTGTACTCGACGCAAATCATTCCCTCCTCTATCATTGATCAGGTTAAAAACGATCCCCCGTTTGATGCTATCTCTTAATACGGGGTCTTCACAGCGCTTAGCAAAACCTTTGTAGCGATCATCAGCCATCGACCAGGCTGGAATCAAAATACTTAAGCTCGTAAAGCTTGCCGTATATGGGTATTGATCGATCATGACATCCAAGCCCTTGGCACGAGCTTCGTCTACCATTGCCAGTGTTTTTGTACTAGCGCCCCACATCGGTGCACCCACTACTTTATGGTGCGTTAAAACAACGGGAATAGATGCCTGCTCAGCAATTTGAATCGCCTCGCCAACACCTTCTAACAAGCCTAAACCTTCCTCCCGCAAATGAGAGGTATAAAACCCGCCTCTATCTGCGGCGATTTTAGACAAGGCGACTACTTCATCCAACTTAGCATAGGTTCCTGGTAAATACTTCAAGCCCGTAGAAATGCCAAAGGCACCTTCTAGCATACTGCTCCCTATCCAGCCTTTCATTTCTTCCAGCTCGGCTGTAGTTGGAGCTCTATTCTCTAGGCCCATGACATGATTTCGCACCGTATTATGCCCGACTAGATAAGCTATATTGATACCGATGGTTTGTTCTGCCAGACTGTCCAAGTAAGCTCCTATGGGTAAGGGACAACCTCCATCTGGTCCACCCAGTGAAGTCGTCACACCTTGCCTGAGGTGACTTTCAGCTTGTGGCATGAGTGGCAAAGGTTCGGCATGGGTGTGTACATCGATAAAGCCCGGGCTAATAGCAAGGCCTTCTGCCTCTATTTCTTTGAAACCAACCCCTGCTAATTTTGGTCCTATTTTTACTATCTTATCTCCTTTTATCGCAATATCTTGACGAATGGCCGGTGTGCCTAAGCCATCATACACCGCTCCATTCCTAATCACTAAATCATAACTTTCCTGTTCTGAACAAGCCGTAAACAGTAGCAGGAATATTACAGGAAATAAAAGCCTTGAATGTTTCATCGCATTGGATTTGGTAGGTCTAAGTGCTATCAAATCCTTAAATATACTATTGTTTTAGCTCAGCCATAGCTTTTTGTAATTGTTCATGTTTAGGATCTAAGGTTAAGCCTTTTTGGTAAGCTGCTTTCGCTTTTTCTTGTTGCCCTTTAATCTCGTACAACATTCCTAGTCTCCAATAAGCAGAGGCAGGGGGATAGGATGCTTTATCATTCAGAGATAGGAATTGCTGCATATAGGCAATGGATTGGTCTACCTTCTTTTTTGTCAATACGCCCGTTCTAGCATACTGATAGTAAGCTGCTGCTAAGGTTTCTTTCTTCTGAAGGGCCTGTTCTAAAAACTGAAAAGCTAAATCGTAATCTTTATTGAGTTGATAAGCCGAACCTAGTAGTAAATACCAATTGGCATTCTCTTGCTCTAAAGCCATCAAAGCTTGGTAGGTTTCAATAGCTGATGGATAATCTTTCTGCTGTCGATAAAGATTACCGGCCAAAATCAAGCCCCTCTTTTTATCGCGCTTCTTGATTTCTTCTACCTCCCGAAAAGCCTTCTTTGTGCTTCCGCCCACAATTCCCGGTGCTGAAAAATAGAAAAAAGCTATCGATTCACGTGCATCCACTTGTTCCGGATTCAATACAATCGATTTTTCCAAATACTCTTTCACTTTAGATGAGAGTACGCCTTTCTCAAGAAAGTTATCGGTCGCTAATAATTTACCCTTATAAGATTGCCCCAACCAATAGAAATAATCCGCATCGGATTTCAGTTTAGATTTCAATGGTTTTAATTGCTTTACCGCTTCATCAAATTTTTCTTGATGATATAAAGATTGACCCAAGAGAAGAATGGCTGCGGTATTGTTCGGTTCAGCTGCTGTAAGTTTTTGCAGCACCTGCTCAGCCCCCTTATAATCTTTTTGTTCCATCAAGGCCTCAGCTTCTCCTAAGGATTGGGCACTTAGTGGCTGCACTAATAATAAAAAGGCTACTACTCGTAGAAGAGAAATGATACATTTCATGGCAATATTTTTTGGTTATTCACAAATGATGGGCAGGATGATTCGGCTAGGATACTGAGGCCCGAGGTATATCGTTTGATGAGCTACGCGTAATTTTTGGGCTTCGAAAGGATGAATAGCCGTATTAGCATTTCTATCATACTTGGGAAAATTACTGCTAGCTATTTCCACTCGGACTTGGTAGCCTTTGGGAATATGGAAAGCGGTAATGCCCAAATCAATTTGATACTCGTAAATTTTGTGGGGGATTAACAATTCCTCTTGATTTTGGCCATTTCTGTAGCGCCCTCGGATAATTCCATCCGCCATATTCATGGCTATCCCATCTTTATCTACTAGTACTAATTTGGCCGTAAAATCGGTATCAGGGCCATCGGTCGCAGCATATAACTGCACCTGCACTGGGCCAGCTAGGGTGGAGGTTTTCTCAAAAGGAAGAGAGGTGTAGACGAGTATATCTCTTCGTTCTTCCAAAGTGCTTTGGTCTTTCACCCCCAATTGAGCAGGAAAGAAATGAAAGTTAGCTCCGCCATTGGTCAAAACAGGTATTGCTGGATCATAGTGAAAGGTATCCGACTTGGCGGGCGAAAAGGTAGTAGAAAGTGTTCCATCACCCAAACGGCTATTGGCCCCCTCCTCACTGCTAAAATACCAGCTTTCTTGACAGCCTTTGAGATAGGGAAAACCCGCTTGTTCTGACCAATTGTTTTCAATCAAGGTGAAGACCTGAGGAGCACTTGACTGATCTGGAATATCCTCTTCTGCTTTTAAATATTGCGCAAACCACTCGAGTGATTTTTCTAATAAAGCGCTATATCCCATTTCTGCAGCTTCACCACATTCGAGCATTCCTACTTCCGTTAGTGATGTTAGATATTGGTTGTGGAACCAGGGACCAAAAATGAGTTTTTGGTTAGGTTTAGATCGAGACTGTAAGGCCTGATAGGTACTTAAGGTAGCTTTCTTGACAAAGTCGTAAGCCCCTGTAATATGTAAGATGGGAACATTAACTTGATCAAAATTAAAGTCTGCATTTACTTGATCCAGTAGATTACTTTCTTCCCAAGCTTTGCTTTTTATGCCAACACTTTGCAAGGCATCTTTGACGGGTAAATGCCACAATAGACTATCGATATCATAATCACCCATATCCCGAGTAGTCAATGTTTCCTCATGCAATAACCAAGGTAAGTTGAGTAAAAGATGTAATGCTCCACCCTCCGTAGCCATATCCGCTGGTTTTACCCAGCCAGATACATTGACGATGGCTTGTAGCGCTGGATGTTGGTCGGCAGCTAGGGTAAGCGCACAAAAGGCGGGGTAGGAAACCCCATACATACCGATTTTGCCATTGCTCCACGCTTGTTTGACGATCCAATCAAGCGTTGCCAGTCCATCTTCTCGCTCATGGTAGAAGGGAAAAAATTCCCCAGAAGAACCGAATTTACCTCTAACATCCTGTACAATAGCCACAAAGCCAGCCTCAGCAAAATACTGGCCGAAACTTTTGTATTGGTATTTCCCATAAGGGGTACGTAGTAATATCGTCGGATAGGTATTGAGGGTGTCGGGTAGGTAGATATTTGCTTCCAGGTAAATACCCTGGGGCGTCTGAAAACCTACCTTTTCCATACTTACGATTTGTGCTTGGCACAATTGTGTAAATAGGAGAAAAGTGATAAAACCACATCTTGATACACAGTCCATTAAAATGATAATTTATTTAACAGGAATGTGTACAATACTAGGTGAGTCCCTGGATAAAATCCAGAAAAAGGGACGTTTGGCCGTATAGAGGGGTGTTTGACCTAAGTCCTTACGTTAACTGCGCACCAACTTGATCTCGGTACTTTAATGAAACCGGTAAGGGCTGAGTGAGACCTTGTACATGTAGCAGGAAACCTTTCCCTTTAGGTTCTAGAAAAGAGACCTTGTCCAAATTGACAATATAAGATCGATGACATCGAATAATTGAAGCTTGTTCCTTGGTGAGTTCCTCCAGGCGAAGCATACTTGATCGGAGCATTACTTTCTTTACTTTCCCCTCTTTTTGAAAATAGACCTCCGCATAATTATCACTGCAGGAAATATATAGGAAATCATCAGGTGCAAGAATCAACTTGTCCTTCCCATTTTCTCCACTGAGTTGAATTTTTTCTTTTCTGCTCCTTTTCTGGCTATCCAAGTAATCAACATACGCATGCAGGTACTGTAGCTTTTGACCAAATAATAATAGCGCTAATGGAATCAGCCCTATCATACAAGTGCGATAAATCATAGTAAAAACAACAGCAGCGGGAGGCCAATTTAAGTAGCCATAGCATAGGTATTCTCGATAGAGCATCATTCCTATCGCTACCGTTATGAAGTGCCAAACATACCAAGCCCCCTCACTCCATATGGACTTAGGTTGGGATGGAAAAAGGTAGGTACAAAGCGGCCGAAATATGAATTCAGACCATAGTACAATCAAGCTTACCAATACGCCATAACCCGATAGCGCTAGCATAAAACGCCAGTTTCCATCTGCATTATTGACCGAAAAAGGCTGGAAAACATTCAAGAAAAGGGCGACAAATAAACCGGGAAAGATGGCTAAAGAGACTTTCTCCTTCCAGCCATCAACTATTAATAAATTGCTCCACCATTTAGTATCAATATCTGCTAGATTTAGTCCTCTTTTCATCATTTACATTTATAATACCTTCTCCATAATAGTCGGTCTACAAAAGTAAAAGACGGGTATAAATCCAAATAGGTTGCAGCTGAACGGATCACTACTTCACCTTCTCGGGAACAATGACTCGATCTACTTTTTCTCCTTCTAATAATGTATTGAATTTGTCCACTGATGTACTAAATACTTCTTTGTACTTCCCTGTGATGGCCGCATATTCGGTCTTAATATCTTCAAATCTTTCAACTACGCCATCGGTAGGTCGATGATGCGCATTAACCAACACACTGTATAGGCGACCGATATGATTACTGAATACCCGGGGGTAATTAATATTGTCTTGGCTCACTTCTGCCTTATTCTGTATAAGTTGTTCTTCTACTCCATTGAGTTCTTCTATGATCGTTTTTGACAATGATTCAAGGGTTTCATACGGCCCAACTTTTAGCGCTCGCTTCGTTTTATCCTTCAATTGGGACTTAACCGCTCTGATATTTTTTATCCTTCTTTGGGCATCTGTGATCATCGCTTGCACCTCGAGGGCTAGATCAAGTTGTGCTTGATAATCTGCTTGTTTGACATCCTTCCACCTTGGATCAGGTAATACCTTTAAGGATACGGTCTGGCTCCAATCCCCCATAGCTATCTCCACTTGGTAATCACCAGGAACAGCCCAGGGCCCAGGTGATGGATTTCGGATCACCATCGTCACTAGATTATCTACTAATTCCGGGCCGCTCTGTCTGAGGTTCCAGGAAATGGAATTCAAGCCTTTTTTTACTTTTATTTTATCCAATTTTTCAGTAGCTGTAGTGGACAATTGCCTTACAAGCTCCCCTGATGCATTACTGATATTTATGGTTAAAGGTTGTTTTTTACTTGGTTCTTGCTGAAGATAAAAATGCAATTTGGCTTGATAACCTCTTACATTGGTTCGAATGGCTGGGCGAGGTTCAAAAGCAACATTTTCATCGGCCAATTGTGAGGCCTTGATTTGATGCAAAGGACTTAGGTCGTCGAGTATCCAAAATGATCGCCCTTGTGTACTTAGGACTAGGTCTTTTTCATGTACTTCTATATCCGTGATCGGTACATGGGGCAAATTCAATTGTAGCGATTGCCATTTCGCACCATCATCAAAGGATACATACATGCCAAATTCGGTTCCCGCATAAAGCAGTCCTTTCCGATCTGGATCTTCAGCAATAGCACGTATAAAGTGATCGGCAGGAATACCATTTTTCCCATCTGTCAGCAAAGTCCATTTTTTCCCATAATCATCGGTGCGATAGAGGTAGGGTTTGAAGTCTTGATAACGGTAATTATAGACGGCCATAAAGGCACGTCCTGGAGCATGAGTAGATAACTCAATTTTATTGACAGTGCCTTCGAAAGGCATGTTTTTCGGTGTGATATTCGTCCAATTTGCCCCATTATCTCGAGAGATATGCACTAGACCATCATCACTACCTGCCCAAAATTCACCAGCTTGGTGAGGAGATTCTTCAAAGGCAAAAATGGTGCTATAAATTTCTACGCCGGTGCCATCATGCTGGATGGGACTTCCTGGTATATCGTGGTATTGATCCAGTTTTCGGGTAAGATCTGGGCTAATTTTTTCCCAAGTCTGGCCATCATTCGTGGTACGATGTACATAGTTGGAGGTATGATAAACCTCCTGAGGATTATAAGCCGATACATGAATCGGAAAATTCCATTGCCAGCGATATTTCAAGTCGCGCTGCTCTGTCCCCTCTGTATAGTGCGGATAAGCCGTTACCTCGCGTACTTGCCCCGTTTTTTGGTTCATGATTGTAATCTCACCACTATAACTTCCGGCCCAAATAATATCCGGGTTTTGTGGATTTACGCCTACATCTCCGCACTCGCTCCCTCCTACATTATGCCAGTGCTGAAAAGGAGTCAATTGACTCATACCGTGACTCGGTATACTAATCGTTGTATTATCCTGTTGGCCTGCATAAAGTCGATAAGGAAATTGATTATCTACCGTTACTCGATAAAATTGAGAGGTCGGTTGATTGTTTTCTGTTGACCAGGTTTCGCCGCCATTTAAGCTCACACAGGCACCTCCATCATTACATTGCACCATGATTTTTGGATTATTCGGATTAATCCAAAGTCCGTGATTATCACCATGAGGCACACTGATTTTAAAGTCAAAATTCTTTCCGCCGTCAATAGATTTCCAAAAATTCACATTGTTGACATAAACCGTGTTTTCATCCTGTGGATCAGCCGTGATATGATTGTAATACCAGGCACGTTGTCTCAAGTTGTGGTCTCTAGAGATTCGCTTCCAGGATTGACCTGCATCATCGCTCCGATACAATCCGGCCTCCTCTTCCTCCGCTGCCGCAATCAAAGCCCAGACTCTATCTGGCTTGGCCGGTGATAAAGCAAGACCTATCCGTCCTAAAGCCCCTTCGGGTAAGCCATTACCGAGTTTCTCCCAGTTATCGCCACCGTCCATGGTTTTCCAAACACCCCCTTCTTGTCCTCCATCTATCAATGTCCAGGGTTTTCGCTCAGCCCGCCACATTGCTGCGTATATTTCTCTTGGATTTTGAGGATTTATGGCTAAATCCACAGCTCCTGTAGAGTCGCTCTGATACAGGATGTTTTCCCATTCCAGTCCACCATCCTTGCTACGGTATACACCTCGCTCAGGGTTTGGACCAAAAATATCACCTAAAGCAGCTACGTATAAGAGTTTGGGATTATCAGGGTGTACAATGATTTTCCCGATTTGACCAGCTCTCGGCAAACCGCTGAACTTCCATTTCTTGCCCCCATCTTCAGATTTATACAGCCCGATTCCTGGCGAAACATTACCCCTTGGGCAGGATTCGCCCGTTCCCACATAAATCGTGTTTACATCACTTGGTGCAACAGCAATTGCACCAATGGAGCCGGCTTCAATTTGTCCATCCGACATATTTTTCCAAGTATTTCCTGCATCAGTTGTTTTCCAAACACCCCCTCCTGTCGCGCCCATAAAAAAGGTAAAAGGTTGTTCAGTGATTCCTTCAACCGCTGTCACTCTACCTCCACGAGACGGGCCTACCGATCGGTATGTTAATTCTTGTAGATAATCAACTTCTTTCGCTATAGACTTATCCTTCTGAGCAAAGGTAGTGTTGGGGAAAAGAGCCAAGCAGGCGATGGAAAAACAAAAGATCAAGAGACGGTACATACTTATTGTATTTTTTTGTCAATAGAAGTCTTGTTCAGAAATAATAAATTGTCATATACTCAATCCTTATTTCTGAACAAGACTAGAGAATACCTAAAGGATTTGACCTGGCGGTCAAATTATTTCAGAATAAACCCTAATATAAAAACTCCCTATTTAGAAAGCGCATTTTTTATTATCTTGTAAGGGTCATGACCAGTTTTAGAATACGACCCAAGTTTAGAATTACCACTCCCAAAAGGCGAGCAGCCATTTTGGAGGCCCTTCAAATGAACTTGCAACAAGAAGAAGCCAATTGCCAAGGTATCGCTATTGAGGGGCACATTATCCTAAAGGTACTGCCAACCGAAGAACATTATTGGTCTCCACAGCTAAGTATCTTATTAGATGAAGAGGAGGAACATACCCTGGTGAGAGGCAGGTACGGCCCCAAGCCGAATGTCTGGACGCTATTCACTATGAGTTATTTGGCGATTAGCATCTTAAGTGTTTTTATCAGCATTATTGGCCTATCTCGCCTTAGCCTTGGGCTATCTGCCAATATACTCTGGATATTGTTACTCTTGGCGGGAGCTGCTGTTCTTCTTTATTTCATTAGTCAATTCGGCCAAAAGTTAGGTGCAGAACAGACCTTTACGCTACATCATTTTTTTGAAGAAGCTATTGATCAAAAAATTCCCATTCACTAATCAGGTCTTGTGGCAGCAGCATTAGTGCTTAGGCTTTCAACAAAAATGCCGCCTCTATCTCTACGGGTATATTATCGGGTAATGATCCCATTCCTACCGCACTTCTTACACCAATCCCCTTTTCTTCTCCCCAAATTTCTGCAAATAGCTCGCTACATCCATTAATTACATAAGGATGCTTTTCAAAATCAGGAACGCAATTCACCATTCCTAACACTTTGACCACCCGTTCGATTCGATCAAGGCTTCCTAGCTTATCTATTAGGGTAGCAATAATAGCTAAGCCTACGTGTTGAGCGGCTACTTTACCGGCTTCCATGTCTAGGTCTATCCCTATCCGTCCATAAATCAGACTACCATCTGGCTTGAAAGTTCCATGCCCAGATACCAATACTTGATTTCCTATTTGTAAAAAGGGTTTATAAACGCCAATGGGCTTAGGTGGTGGGGGTAGTTGTAAACCTAATGCCTTAAAACGTTGATCTGCACTCATCGATTATTTTTTACTTGTTAGTAATCTTGTTCAGAAATAATAAATTGTCATATGAATATATCTTTTTCCCTCATGCTTCAGCTTTTTATCGCCACATACCTGCCAGGTATGCGACTCAAAAAGAGCTTCGCCTAAGAAAAAAATCTATTTTTCATATACTCAATCCTTATTTCTGAACAAGACTAGTATTTAATTCCAGCTTCAATTTGACGAAAAACACTTATTTATCAAACTGGATTCGGTAATTATTTCAAAGCTTAAAATGTATAGAAACGGCTGGCAGCCTATTTTTTTCTTAATTTTTGGTATTTTCCCACTTGGAACTACCATTGGGAATGGGATAGAAATAAGAGAAACAATTGTAGACCTTGTTCGTCTCTCCTTCCTAATGCTACAAATCTAAGGTTAAATAGGACTGGATTACAATATCTCCCGATGGCTGTAATTCCAAGTCAAACTTGATACGACTACTCGACATTTGGTGTTTAGTGGCTAAGATTCTTGCCTTCAACTTTTTCAGTATACTTTTAAACACGAAATGTATGGCAGTCGGCCAGTATCCTTCTGCAAAAGTTCTCTAACGGTTTTGTGTTTGGAGTCTGCTCAATCCGAAAATTTTCGGTATGATCTACGCTCCTGTTCAGTTGCTTTTGATCATTGATTTGAACTGGACACAAAATTGCAGGAGAAGGCTCTTATTTTCCTAATCACATTAATCCACCGTTATGAAAATGCTAATCCGGTGCTTTTTAGTTCTAAGCACTTTTCTACTACTTCCCTCTTTCGCGCCGCTAAGCGCTCAAAAGGGTAAGAATGCAAACCTCAATTTCAAAGAAGACCTATATAAAGGCGTAAAGTGGCGGCTAGTGGGACCATTCCGAGGAGGTCGATCCGGAACGGCTGTAGGTGTACCCGGTCAACCCAATTTATACTATATGGGTACCGCCGGCGGTGGTGTTTGGCGTACCCAGGATGGTGGTAATTCTTGGTCTTGTATATCAGATGGATACTTTGGTGGATCAATCGGTGCTGTAGCTGTTTCAGAAAGTGATCCCAACGTACTTTACGTGGGAGAAGGAGAGCAAACGGTCAGGGGAAATGTCTCTTCGGGTAAAGGACTTTGGCGTTCTACCGATGCAGGTAAAAGTTGGAAACACATCGGACTAAAAGAGTCTGAACATATCGGTCGTATCAGGATTCATCCTAAAAATCCAGATTTAGTCTATGTCGCTGCCATGGGTAATCTATGGAAGCCCAATGAAGAAAGAGGTGTTTATCGCTCAAAAGATGGCGGTAAGAATTGGGAACGTATTCTATTTGAAAGTAAGGAAGCTGGTGCAGTTGATTTGATCTTAGATCCCAACAACCCTAGAATCCTGTATGCCAGTACCTGGCAAATCAAGCGGAACGGTTATCGAATGGATAGTGGCGGACCTGGAAGTCACCTGTGGAAAAGTACAGATGGAGGAGACAATTGGACTAAACTGACTGAAAATGCAGGTTTGCCCAAAGGTACTTGGGGGATCGTCGGCGTTACTGTCTCACCCGTCAACTCTGAACGTGTTTGGGCTATTATTGAAGCTGAACAAGGAGGTGTTTATCGCAGTGATGATGGAGGTAGCACTTGGTCAAAAGTAAATGAGAACCGAGCATTAAGACAGCGTGCTTGGTACTATTCTCGTATTTATGCTGACCCGCAAGATATAGACCGCGTATACGTATGTAATGTATCATTCTGGCGTTCAAAAGACGGCGGTAAGAATTTTGAATCTATTAGCACCCCTCATGGGGACCATCACGACCTTTGGATTGCTCCGGAGAATAATCAACGGATGGTAATAGCAGATGACGGCGGTGCCCAGGTAAGTGTGGACGCAGGCTCAAACTGGACCACTTACTATAATCAACCCACTTCACAATTCTATCGGGTCACCACCGATAATACATTTCCTTTCAGGATATATGGAGCGCAACAAGACAATAGCACGATACGGATTGCACATAGAACAACCGGTTCCTCTATCACCGAAAGAGACTGGGAGTCTTCTGCTGGCGGCGAAAGTGCTCACCTCGCTCCCGACCCTACCAACCCAGAGATCGTGTATGGGGGTACCTATAAAGGCTATATGATGCGACTGGATCATACTACAGGGCAAAATCGCTCAACTAATGTTTGGCCTTTTAATCCTGCTGGTTCTGGTGCTGAAGTCATGAAGTATCGCTTCAATTGGAACTTTCCGATCGCATTTAGCCCACATAATCCCAAAAAGCTCTATGCCGGCTCCAACTATCTCCATGTAACTTATAATGAAGGTCAATCATGGGAAGTAATTAGTCCAGACTTGAGTCGTAATGATCCCAAAACCATTGCTTCTTCGGGTGGACCATTGACCCAGGATAATACCGGCGCTGAATACTACGCTAACCTATTCGCGATAGCTGAATCGCCAAGAGAAGAAGGTGTGATTTGGGTAGGTAGTGACGATGGTTTGGTACACGTGACTCGTGATGGAGGCAAAAACTGGACTAATGTTACGCCGCCGGGTTCGCCTAGGCTGAATATGATGAATTGCATCGACATCCATCCTA
>Ga0070726_10004055_pt1 | contig 11926 bp, 12 predicted proteins | sample tdAd471_FD_67275 | JGI IMG/M metagenome (GOLD analysis project Ga0070726, IMG submission 67275) | Marine sediment microbial communities from the Atlantic coast under amendment with organic carbon and nitrate - tdAd47.1 | ecosystem: Environmental > Aquatic > Marine > Coastal > Sediment | place...
GAAGAGTTCAGGTTAACCGCGAGCTATGGCGCACAAGCCTTTCACATGCGGTGGTTTTTACAGAACCTGCCATCGGATGGCGTGCGGATTGAAAACGTCTCGGACAGCTTCATCGGCTTTCAAATTGCGGGACCGGATTCGCGGAAGGTGCTGGAAGAATGCACTGGCGCAGATGTCTCGATTGAGGCGTTTCGCTTCATGGACGCGCGCCACATGCGGATCGGATCCAGTGACTGTCTTGTGCAACGCCTGAGCTATACTGGCGATCTCGGGTATGAGATTTACGGCGACGCGGCAAATCAGCCAGCGCTTTATGCCGCCCTGAGCGAGGCGGGCACGGGGTTTGACATGCGGCCCTTTGGAATGCGGGCGATGATGTCGCTGCGTCTCGACCGCTTTTTTGGCTCGTGGGGGCGTGAGTTCAGCCCCGATTACACCCCGGCGGAAACTGGCTTGGACCGCTTCATCGACTGGAAAAAGCCCGGCAACTGGATCGGGCGGGATCCGGCCTTGGCCGAACGTGCCACTGGCCCGGCCCGTCGGCTGTGCGTTTTTGAGGTGGATGCAAAAGACGCAGACGTCGTCGCCTATGAACCGATCTGGCTGGCGGGTGCGGTGGTCGGGTTCTGCACCTCGGGCGGGTATTCGCATCATGCCGACAAATCCATCGCGATGGGATTTGTGCCAAGCGACAGAATCACGCCGGATCTTGCCGTCGAGATCGAAATCCTGGGCGACATGATCCCGGCCCGCCGGATCACAACACCGCTGTTTGATGCCGATCGGACCCGGCTTTTAGGGTAAAGCGTCGCGCCTGTGGCGGTCGATGCTTAAAAGCCGCCTAATACTTTGAAATCGCTTACGTTCCGCCGCAGGCATGGGTCCAGGTTCAACGTGAAATACGCTGGGCTATTGGGACGAAATCACCGCGAACAGGCCCTGGCCCTGGCAGTACAGAACCATAACCGGTCGATCTTCTTGCATTTGACCGAGGTGCGTTTGGCCTTGCGCCAATAGGAATAACCGACGCCATATGTGGCCCCGGCGGTGAATTCCCAATTGATTTCAGCCTTGTCCTTGATCAGGCGCTTCTTGTTTTCCGATGCCGCCACGGCACCGACGGTGACCGTCAGGAAATCCTTTTGGCACGATTTCGCCATCGCGTTGCCAGCCCCAAGGATGAGGCAGCTCATTGTTACAGCGATTCCAAGTCCAAGCCGCATCAATCCCCTTTCCTGCTGGCCCAAGGCTCAGCCGAAACCCTTAACATCGCGATAAGTTCCGCTCGGTCACCCTGCGCAAGGCTGCGCCCTGGCCGTGCATTTGTGACGCCCGCCCTGCCGTACACAGGAAAACGACTTGTTCCGGGCCTTGTCCCAATCGGCATAGCTCGGCCCGACCGATGTCGTGACCCGTGCTGCCCAGGACAGGACAGCGTTGTCCTTGGCCACGTCGACATACCGTCCGGTCAAAAGCGCGGCGTTCGAGCCATGGACGTAATTGTTGCGGCATTCTTTCGCCGCGGCGGCAATCGGCAGGCCGACAACCAGGGCCGTGGCAAGGATCAAAACTTTACTGGGCATCAAAAGAAACTCCGCTAACATATGGGGCCGGATCACTTTATCCAAAATTGCGACAAGGTCCAAAGCGTATTTGCACCGCCAAACCGGATCGGCAAAGCCTCGCCTATTCTTTTCATGGTTAAATATTTTATGCTTGAAATATATTTCTGCCGCCCTAGGCTGAGCCCATAACGACTCAGGCCAATTCGGAGGATGCCATGAAAATCCTGTGCCTCGGCGGCGGGCCCGCTGGCCTTTATTTTGCGATCTCAATGAAACTGCGCGACCCGGCCCATGAAGTGACGGTGATCGAACGAAACAAGGCCGATGATACCTTCGGATGGGGCGTTGTTCTGTCCGACGACGCGCTTGGGAATATGGAGGTGAATGACCCGGTCTCGACCCAGGCGATCCGGGACCATTTCGCCTATTGGGACGATATCGCGCTGGTGCATAACTCAGAACGGATGGTCTCGGGCGGACATGGATTTGCCGGGATTGGCCGAAAGCAGATGCTGATCATCTTGCAGGCCCGCGCCCGCGAACTGGGCGTCGATCTTCGTTTTGAAACCGATTTCCAGGACGCCGAGTCTTTCATGAACACCTATGATATCGTGGTGGCCAGCGACGGGATCAACAGTAAAGTCCGGTCGGAGTTTGAGAAGGAATTTCAACCAGATATCGACACTCGTTTATGCAAGTTCATCTGGCTTGGAACACAGGCGAAATTCAACGATGCCTTTACCTTCATCTTCGAGAAAACCAAGCATGGCTGGATGTGGGTCCACGCATATCAATTTGATGATGAAACCGCGACCTTCATTGTCGAATGCAGTCAGGAGACCTGGGACAACTGGGGCTTTGAGGACATGTCCAAGGAACAGACCGTTGCGACCTGTACCGAGATATTTTCCGACCATTTGGGCGGGCACGATTTGATCTCCAACGCGGATCATTTGCGCGGCTCGGCTGTCTGGATGAATTTCCCGCGGGTGATTTGTGGCACCTGGCACTACGAGAATGTCGTGTTGATGGGCGATGCGGCCGCAACGGGGCATTTCTCTATCGGGTCCGGATCACGCCTGGCCTTTGACAGTGCGATTTCTCTGGCCAATTACCTGCATTCCGAACCAACCAAAGAAGCCGCCTTTGAGCGATATCAGGATGAACGCAGGCTGGAAGTGATGCGCCTGCAATCCGCGGCGCGCAACAGCTTGGAATGGTTTGAGCAGGTCGAACGTTATCTCGATATGGACTCGGTGCAGCTATTTTATTCGCTGCTGACCCGAAGCCAGCGGATCTCCCACGAAAATCTGCGTCTGCGCGATGCGAGCTGGCTGGAGGGGGCAGAGCGCTGGTTCAACCAAAAGGCCGGCATCGACAGTGATCGGCGCCCGATGTTCGCGCCGTTCAAGCTGCGGAATATGGAACTGGCCAACCGGATCGTTGTCTCACCGATGGCGCAATACAAGGCGGTCGATGGCTGCCCGCAGGACTGGCATCTGATCCATCTCGGTGAACGGGCCAAGGGTGGCGCGGGCCTTGTCTTTGCGGAAATGACCTGCGTCAGCCCCGAGGGGCGGATTACGCCGGGTTGTCCGGGCCTTTATACGCCGGAGCATGAGGCAGCCTGGATAAGGATCACTGATTTCGTCCATGCCGAAACCGAGGCGAAAATGGCGATCCAGATCGGCCATGCCGGGCGCAAAGGCTCGACCAAGTTGGGATGGGAAGGCGATGACGAGCCGCTCGACAACGGAAACTGGCCGGTCATGGCCCCTTCGCCCATCCCATGGTCGGACAAAAACCAGGTCCCACGGGAAATGACCCGCGCCGATATGGACATGGTTTGCGACCAGTTCGTCGCCTCGACCGAAATGGCGTCGCGCGCAGGCTTTGATATGGTCGAACTGCACGCGGCCCACGGCTATCTTCTGGGCGAGTTCATCTCACCCATCACCAACCAGCGCACCGACGATTATGGCGGATCGCTGGAAAACCGAATGCGCTTTCCGCTTGAAGTGCTCCGTGCCATGCGCGCCGCCTGGGGCGAGGACAAGCCGATGTCGGTCAGGATCAGCGCCAACGACTGGGTGGGTGACAAGGGTGTGACCCCGGAACAGGCCGTCGAGATCGCGCGGATGTTTGCAGGTGCCGGTGCCGATATCATCGACGTGTCCGCCGGGCAAACCACGCCGGATCAGGACCCGGTCTATGGCCGGATGTTCCAGACACCGTTCTCGGACCGTATCCGCAACGAAGCGGGCGTGGCCACCATGGCCGTTGGCAATATTTTTGAGGCGGATCATGTGAACTCGATCCTGATGGCCGGGCGCGCCGACCTTGTCTGCCTTGCTCGACCGCATCTTGCGGACCCATACTGGACCCTGCACGCAGCGGCCGAACTGGGTGACGAGGCGCAAACATGGCCAAAGCCCTATCTGGCAGGCAAGCGCCAGTTGGAGCGGCTGAAAGAACGGGAAAGGGACATCCGGGTATGAGCAAGCACACAGGACGCCACGCATTGATCACGGGCGGCGGTAGCGGAATCGGCGAAGCCATCGCGCTGGCCCTGGCGGCCGAGGGGGCCCAGGTAACAATCACCGGCCGACGGATCGACGCGCTGGAGGAAACCGCAGCAAAGGCCGAGGGGCTGCATCCCCTGGCGATGGATGTCACGGATGAGGCGAATGTCGTCGCCGGGATCAAAAGCGCGGTCGAGAAACGCGGCCCGATCGACATCCATGTTGCCAATGCCGGTATTGCCGAAACCTCACCTTTCGTGAAAACGCCATTGGCGTTCTGGCGGAAAATCATGACGACCAATCTGGACGGCGTGTTTCTGACATGCCGGGAATCGGCGGCGGGTATGGTCGAAAATGGTTGGGGGCGGATCATCGTGATCTCGTCCATCGCGGGTCTGAAAGGGTTGAAATATGGCGCGGCCTATTCAGCGTCGAAACATGGTGTTATCGGCCTCACACGGGTGATGAGCGAAGAATTCATGGGCAAGGGCGTCACCGCCAACGCCATATGTCCGGGCTATGTCCGAACCCCGATTGTTGAACGAAATACAGATCTTATCATGCAACGTTCAGGTCTTTCACGGGCCGAGGCCGAAGCCTCGATGTCGAAATCCAATCGGCATCGCCGCCTTGTCGAAGTGGCCGAGGTGGCCGAGGCCGCGATGTGGCTGTGCCATCCGAATTCAGGCTCGATCAACGGTCAGACCATCGAAATAAACGGGGGCCAGACCTGATGCCTGTCCCCGCGCCTCAGCCGGAATCAGACGATTCAAAGCTGCGGCTGCGGTTCTGGCTGGCGCTGCTGAAAGCGTCGAAACATGTCGAAGTCGAAATCCGCGACCGCCTCCGGCGCGAGTTCGACACCACCCTGCCCCGTTTTGACGTGATGGCGATGTTGTGGAAATCGGAAACCGGCCTCAAGATGAGTGAACTGTCGAGTGAGTTGATGGTCTCCAACGGCAATGTCACCGGGATTGTCGACCGATTGGTGAAGGATGGGCTGGTGGTACGGGTGGCGATAAAAGGTGACCGTCGGGCCTCGCTCGTGCGACTGACTTCACGGGGGCGCGAGGCGTTCTCGGCAATGGCGGCGGCGCATGAGACTTGGGTTGCGCGCCTGTTGGCGGAGCTGGACGATCAGGATCTGGCCCGGACGCTTGCGGTACTGGACAGGGTAAGAGGATGATATCATGACAAAAATGGCAGATCTCAAGCCAACACATTTCCTGTGGGAGGTGGACGGAGATGTGGCCGTGATCCGGCTCAACACTCCGGCCCGCAAGAACCCGCTGACCTTCGAAAGCTATGCAGAGTTGCGCGATACATTCCGCGATCTGGTCTATGCCGAGGATATTCACGCCGTGGTTTTTGCCCCCAATGGCGGGAATTTCTGCTCGGGCGGGGACGTGCATGACATTATCGGCCCATTGGTGCAAATGGACATGAAGGATCTGTTGAGTTTCACCCGCATGACCGGCGATCTGGTGAAGGCGATGCTGGGCTGCGGCAAGCCGGTGATCTCGGCGGTGGATGGGATCGCCGTCGGGGCCGGGGCGATCATCACGATGGCAAGCGATCTGCGGCTGGCCACCCCTGACGCGAAATGTGCGTTTCTTTTCAACAGGGTGGGGCTTGCCGGTTGTGACATGGGAGCGTGTGCCATGCTGCCCCGGATCATCGGCCAGGGCCGCGCCTCGGAACTGCTCTATCTGGGGCGGTCAATGAGCGCGGAGGAAGGGCTTTCCTGGGGCTATTGGAACGCGCTTCATTCTGCCGAAACGCTGGAGGCGGAGGCAATGGCGCTGGCCAAGCGGATCACTGCCGGGCCGACATTCGCCAACGGGATCACCAAGACGCAGCTGTCGCATGAATGGAACATGACGCCGGATCAGGCGATCGAAGCCGAAGCACAGGCCCAAGCGATTTGTATGCAGACCGAAGATTTCGTTCGGGCCTACAAGGCGTTCGTGGCCAAAGAAAAACCGATATTTGAGGGGAACTGATGGCCGAAAAAAGCTTCCTTAGCTGGCCCTTCTTTGAGGATCGCCACCGTGAATTGGCAGCTCGGCTGGACAATTGGTGTGTCGCCAACCTGCCGGCGGATCATTCAGATGTTGATGCGGCCTGCCGAAAACTGGTTCAGGATCTGGGCCAGGCCGGGTTCCTGCGCCATTCCGGCGCCGCTGCGGGCGAGGTTCTGGATGTCCGCTCGCTCTGCATCATTCGCGAAACTCTGGCGCGCCATGACGGGCTTGCTGATTTTGCCTTTGCAATGCAAGGGCTTGGCATGGGGGCCGTGTCGTTGTTCGGCAATGAACAACAGCGCGACTGGCTGACCAAAACCCGCGCAGGTACGGCCCTGTCGGCCTTTGCACTGACGGAACCGGCCAGCGGCAGCGATGTCGCAAACATCACCACAACCGCAGAACGTGAGGGTTCTGAGTTTGTGATCACAGGAGAAAAAACCTGGATTTCAAATGGCGGCATCGCGGATGTCTATGTCCTGTTCGCGCGGAGCGGAGAAGGCCCCGGCGCCAGGGGTCTGTCGGCCTTTCTGGTGCCCTCCGACACGCCTGGCCTCACAATTGCTGAACGGTTGGACACTATCGCGCCCCACCCTCTGGCGCGGCTGACATTCGACCAGATGCGCCTGCCGGCCAGCGCACTGATTGGCGAAAGCGGCTCTGGGTTCCGGATTGCCATGTCAGTGTTGGATATCTTCCGCTCCTCCGTCGGGGCTGCGGCCCTTGGCTTTGCCCGGCGCGCGTTGGACGAAACGCTTGCGCGATCCACGACCCGCGAGGTTGGCGGCGCACCCCTGGCGGATCTGCAGATGGTCCAGGGCCATATCGCCGACATGGCGCTTGGCATCGACGCGGCCGCCCTGCTGATTTACCGCGCCGCCTGGACCAAGGATATGGGGGCGGCCCGCATCAGCCGCGAAGCCGCAATGGCGAAGCTTTACGCCACTGACACAGCGCAGGAGATTATCGACAAGGCGGTGCAGATCCACGGCGGGGATGGTGTGCGCAAAGGGTCCGTGGTCGAGAGCCTGTACCGGGAAATCCGCGCGTTGCGTATCTATGAGGGGGCCTCGGATGTTCAGAAAGTGATCATCGCCCGGCAAACCTTGGGAGGGATGAAATGAAAACGTTGAACCTTGGCCCCTCGGGGCATGTCGACAGTTTCACACGAGACAACCTGCCCCGGGCGGATCAGTGGCCGGACTTCCTGCTAGAGGATTTTCCCTATCCGGAATATCTGAATATCGGCGTCGCCCTGACCGGAGCCATGGTCGACAAGGGCTTTGGCGACAATATCGCACTGATTGGGAATGGCCGGCAACGCACCTATAAGGAACTGGATGACTGGACCAATCGAATCGCCCATGCTCTGACTGAAGATTACGGCGTAAAGCCCGGTAATCGCGTACTTATCCGCTCGGCGAACAACCCGGCGATGGTCGCTTGCTGGCTGGCCGCGACCAAAGCAGGCGCGGTGGTGGTGAACACGATGCCCATGCTCCGGGCCAAGGAATTGGGCCAGATCGTCGACATTGCCGAAATCACCTGCGCCCTGTGCGACAGCCGGATGATGGATGAGATCGTGAAGGTCGGAAAAACCTCAAAACATCTTAAAACCATCGTCTCCTTTGACGGCACCGCCAATCATGACGCCGAGCTGGACCGCGTGGCTCTGTCGAAACCGGTGAAATTCAATGCGGTAAAAACCGGGCGGGACGATGTTTGTCTTTTGGGTTTCACCAGCGGCACGACCGGAACCCCCAAAGCGACGATGCATTTTCACCGGGATATCCTGATCATTGCTGATGGTTATGCGGCCGAGGTGCTGGGCGTGACGCCGGATGACGTCTTTGTCGGCTCGCCGCCCTTGGCGTTCACGTTTGGCCTCGGAGGGCTTGCGGTGTTTCCGTTGCGCTTCGGTGCAACCGCAACCCTGTTGGAAACGGCAAGCCCGCCGAACATGATCGAGATCATCGAAACCCACAAGGCGACGATCTGCTTCACTGCCCCCACCGCGTATCGGGTGATGTTGCGGGCGATGGAGGAAGGGGCGGATCTGTCCTCGCTCCGCTGTGCGGTTTCGGCGGGGGAAACCCTGCCCGCCCCGGTTTATGACGACTGGAAGGCCAAGACCGGCAAAGAGATGCTGGACGGGATCGGCGCCACCGAAATGCTGCATATTTTCATCTCGAACCGCTTCGGCGACTCGCGGCCGGGCTGCACCGGGCGTCCGGTATCGGGATATGAAGCAAAAATTGTCGATGACGAGATGAACGACGTCCCAATGGGTGCGCCGGGCCGCCTTGCGGTGCGCGGCCCGACTGGGTGCCGGTATCTGAATGACGATCGCCAAAGCGTTTACGTACGCAATGGCTGGAACATCACCGGGGACACTTTCACCGAAGATGCGGACGGGTATTTCCATTTTGCCGCACGGAATGACGACATGATCATCTCGGCGGGGTATAATATCGCCGGACCCGAGGTGGAGGCCGCGTTGTTGTCCCATGAATATGTCGTTGAATGCGGCGTTGTCGGCGCGCCGGATGAGGATCGCGGCGAGATTGTCGAGGCGCATGTGGTGCTTGAGGACGGCGTGGCGGCAAGCGCGGCCACGGTGAAGGTCCTGCAGGACCATGTGAAATCCGTCATCGCACCCTATAAATACCCCCGTGCAATCCGCTTCATCGACGCCTTGCCGAAAACACAGACCGGCAAGGTGCAAAGGTTCCGACTGCGTGATGGCGGCTGATCGCGCACCATAATGTTCCCGTTGGCCGTGATGCCAAGCCAAACTAAACAGTGACCTGACGGAAAACCATGACAGATTTTGCCAAGACCAAATCCATGTTTCACCTGCCTGAGGGCATGATCTATCTCGACGGGAATTCGCTGGGGCCACTGCCCAAAGCCGCTGCGTCCCATGTCGCGGATGCCATGCAAAACCAGTGGGGCGAGCTCTTGATCACAGGCTGGAACAAGGCCGGTTGGATGGATTTGTCCTTGTCGCTGGGTGATCGGATCGGACGGCTGATCGGGGCCGAGCCCGGCCATGTGGTGATGGGCGACACCTTGTCGATCAAGGTGTATCAATGCCTTGCCTCGGCGTTGGAACTGAACCCGGGCCGCAAAGTTGTCTTGAGCGACAATGGCAACTTCCCCTCCGACCTCTATATGGCGCAAGGCTTGCTGAAATCGCTGGGCGATGATTACGAGCTGCGCGTCGTAGACCCCGAGGATGTCGCGGACAATATCACCGAGGATCTGGCCGCGATCATGATCACCGAGGTCGATTACCGGACCGGGCGCAAGCATGACATGAAGGCGCTGACGGCCAAAGCCCATCAGAACGGCGTGCTCGCGATCTGGGATCTGGCCCATTCGGCGGGTGCCATCCCGGTGGATCTGGCAGGCTGCCAGGCGGATTTCGCCTGTGGCTGTTCCTATAAATACCTGAATGGCGGACCAGGTGCGCCGGCTTTTATTTACGTGAACCCGAAATGGGCCGAACAGGCCCGTCCGGCCCTGTCTGGCTGGCTGGGCCATGAAGCGCCCTTCAACTTTGACCTCGATTATCGCCCGGCGGCCGGGATCGAGCGAATGCGGGTCGGCACGCCACCGGTTCTGGCGCTGCGGAGCCTCGAAGCGGCGATGGATATCTGGGACATGGCGGATATGGCCGACATCCGGGCCAGGTCGATCGAACTGTGTGATCTGTTCATCGCCGAGGTCGAGGCCGTCTGCCCGCTCCTGACACTTAACAGCCCGCGGGATGCGGCCATCCGCGGCAGCCAGGTCAGTTTCCGCTTTGACGAAGGTTTTGCCACGATGCAGGCGCTGGTCGCGCGGGGCGTGATCGGAGATTTCCGCGCCCCTGACAGTATGCGCTTTGGCTTTACACCGCTTTATATCGATCATGACGATGTCCGCCGGGCTGCGGCGATCATCGCCGATGTGGTCAACAACAGGCTCTATGATCAGCCAGAATACCGCATTCGAGGAGCCGTGACATGAGCGCGCCCTACAATCCTGAAGCGGAAGGTGCGGAGATGGCCTTTGACGGGCGCATGTCCTATGGCGATTATCTGCATCTGGACGCCTTGTTGACGGCCCAGCATCCCCAGGCCGAGGCCCATGACGAGATGTTGTTCATCATCCAGCACCAAAGTTCGGAACTGTGGATGAAGCTGGCACTGCACGAGTTGGCAGCCACCCGCGATGCGCTGGCGCAGGGCGAGATTCATTCGGCGTTCAAGATGCTGACCCGGGTGGCGCGGATTTTCGAACAGCTGAACTCCGCCTGGGACGTGCTGCGCACCATGACGCCCAGCGAATATACCCAGTTTCGCGACGCTCTCGGCCAGTCTTCGGGGTTTCAATCCTGGCAATACCGGTTGATCGAATTTACCGTCGGCAACCGCAACAAGGCCATGCTGAAGCCCCATGCCCATCGCGATGATATCCATAGACTGTTGCGCGACGAACTGGCCCGGCCCAGCCTTTATGATGTCGCACTCAGGCTTTTGGTGCAAAACGGGATCGACCTGCCGGACCGGATCCTGAACCGCGACTTTGGTGAACCCTATCGACCCGACCCAAGCGTCGAAGCCGCCTGGAGCCAGGTTTACATGGCACCGGAAACTCATTGGGACCTTTATGAGTTGGCGGAAAAACTGGTGGATTTCGAGGATTACTTTCGCCGCTGGCGGTTCAACCATGTCACCACCGTCGAGCGCATTATCGGTTTCAAACGCGGTACCGGCGGCACCACCGGGATCGACTATCTGAAACGGATGCTCTCGACCGAGTTGTTCCCCGAACTATGGCATCTGAGGACCGGATTATGAGCGGTCCATTCCCGCGCCAGGACGATGCCGCGCATAGAATGAAATCGGGGGGCGGGGTCGTTCAGCATTGCCGCCCGCAAGCACAAGTCACGTTGCACAACATTTCGGAGGCCACATGAGCGAAACACCGCATCATTTCCTGGACCCGCGCGGCTGGAAGCCCGCCGTCGGATATGCCAATGGCGTTGTGGCCGACGGGCGCACGATCTGGCTGGGCGGCCTTATCGGCTGGAACGGGCAGCAGGAATTCGAAACCGATGATTTTATCGGCCAGGTCGATCTATGCCTGGCCAATATTGTCGCGGTTCTGGCCGAGGCCGGGGCCGGCCCTGAGCATCTGGTACGGATGACCTGGTACATCACCGACAAGCAGGAATATCTGGCCCGTCTGAAAGAAATGGGTGCGGTTTATCGCAAACATCTGGGGCGGCATTTCCCGGCCATGGCCATGGTGCAGGTGGTCGCCCTGATCGAGGATCGAGCCAAGGTCGAGATTGAGGCGACGGCGGTTTTGCCGGGCTGATTCAGACGCAGGATGCAAGGCTAAATGGGCTGATCGGCGGGAAGGTATCGTCGACAAGGGCGGGAAGCCCGGCCTTGGTTGACGCGCGCCATACCAACAGCCATCGAGCACCCTTGTGCGTGCAGAAAGATCAAATCTGTCAGCGCCAGAAGCCGCCAATCCAAAGCCAAACGCCCTAGCTTGCCAGCTTGACCTCCATCGCCTCGGCGACGGCTTCGGCACGGTCGGCAAGATCAGACAGCGCGGCGACAACATGGTTCGGCACCACTTCGACCTCCACCGGGACTTCGACGCGAACCTCGACCTGTTCCGGCTCGCTTGACGCGGCCGGTTGCGGGGTCGACGCAGCTTCGGCCAGACGGGCCTCAAGATTGCGGACCTCTTCTTCCAGCCCGGCGGTCCGGTCAGCCAGCATCAGCCCCGCCATCAAAAGCATCCGCGCCTC
>Ga0070726_10004056_pt1 | contig 11923 bp, 10 predicted proteins | sample tdAd471_FD_67275 | JGI IMG/M metagenome (GOLD analysis project Ga0070726, IMG submission 67275) | Marine sediment microbial communities from the Atlantic coast under amendment with organic carbon and nitrate - tdAd47.1 | ecosystem: Environmental > Aquatic > Marine > Coastal > Sediment | place...
AGTGGCGCATGTCATGCCCGAATCACCTTGGATATGGAATTGCCCGCGCAGGCGGAGCTGCTTGTTGAACACCTGGACGACGGAGAGCTGCTCGCCCGTGAATCCAGACCGGTGCCGAATGACGCAAGAGCGCTTGACATCAAGATTCATCCGAGAGCGTCGCACATAGCATGCTCACTCCGGGCCGGAGATCGCACCGTCAAAGGGACGAATATCTTTGTCGACTGTGGCGATGCAATCGAGCCGGTGCGTCGGTATTTCATTGTCATCGGCGCCATGAAAGCCGGAACCACGACCTTATTTAACTCACTGGCAAGTCATCCCGCAATGTGCCCGACTTGGGCAGAGGTGCCTGGCGAAGGTACAAGGAAAGAGATCAATTACTTTCGCAAACACTACCGGAGAGCGCATACGCCATTGGACTATGACTGGCGTTTTCCCTTCGACCCGGCCAGTCACGCATGGACTCTGGACGTATCGCCGAACTATGCAAAATTGATGGGTAGCAGGTCCGTCCCGGCACATATCGCGTCCCTGGGGTCAGAAATTAAGCTCGCCTACATTCTGCGGGATCCGATCGATCGGATCGAATCACAAATTGCACATTCGATGCGCGATCGTGGCAATGTCATTAATAGGCAACACTGCGTTCGAGTATCGCAATATGCGCTTCACCTGGACGGGTATGTTTCGCATTTTCCGCTGAGCGACATTCTTCTGCTGGACTTCGAGCAACTCCGCGGGAATCCTGCGGTTGTTCAGGCACAAATATGCGACTTCCTGGGCATCGAATACTATCCAGCAAGTAACCGTATCCATAACAAGCGCAGCGTCAGGTTCCGGCTGGATACGAACCAGCGGGAGGAGTTTTCCGAAGTCCTACGCCCTGACGTAGAGCGCCTAATAAGCGAATACGGATTCGGCCCTGCGGAGAGATGGCTGCGCAAGCCGAAGCGGTCGTGGTTCCAGCTGCCGGCGTTTTCGAAGTAATCTCCGCGGTACCAGTCTGGTTTCAACAAGATATGAGCTTCAGATAATGCGAGCGATCCACTTCCGGACAGCGGCGGCTTCGGCGCCGGAAGCGAGGCCGATTTGTACCGGCAGGGCAGGTACCCCATGATACAGGCGGGCCAAATACCTTTGTTTGCGGTTCTCCGCCAGCTCACCGATACCGTCCAGACTTGGTAGATATTCGACGAGCCAGCTCAGACGAGAATAAAACGCAAAGTCTGCCACATCGGTCACCAGGACAGGGGCGAGTCCAGGTTCGGATTTCATCAAACGAATCAAGCCGCCACACGCCTCGCGCAGCGTGCGGCGATCCGCGCCGACTGCCCAGATCAATAAAGGCTTGGCGTTGCGGTTACTTTTACCGTGCTTGAGACTCGCCGGCCATGGATCAGCGTGCGGAATACCCTTCGACTCGAACCACCGCAGGATTCGCCCGGCCAGCCATCGAAACTGCCAGTAGAGACCCCTCGGTCGGACGGGCCTTTTCATGGAATAACGCTCCAGAAGCTCGTCGTCTGGAACCTGCGCAAGTTCGTCCAGGCGCCGCTGCAATTCCTCGATTTCAGTATTAATGCTCATGCTTGATCCGATTGTATACGTCAAATATTCTACGTTTTCGTATATTCCCGGTAAGTTACCTGTCTTGAAGAAGCTCGACAACCGCGGCGGTCGCCCAATAGCGCTCAGCACTCACTTCCATTTCGTATTGAATGGCACGCGGTTTGTTTACTGCCGAATCCGCAAGAACGGCTGTTCGGCGATGCAGAGACTAATCATCCAAAGTTCACCGCACAAGCAGGAAGCCTCCGAAAGCGAGTATGGTTTCCTGCAGCGGCGTCACGGAATTCGCAGAATGAAGGTAGTGCGCTTGGCCGACCGCAGGATTCTGATTGTGCGAGATCCAATTGAGCGAATTCGGAGCCTGTATACAAACAAGTTTGTTCAGCGAATCGGCAATTCCGACATTTTCAGGAACTACTTTTCAGTGACGGGCGAGGATCCCCGCAACTCAACATTCCGCGACTTCGTGCGGAACTACGTATCACAACTGGGAGATGTTCGTCTCGACCCACACGTTTGGCCACAGTCCTGGCATCTGTGCCCGGTTCTCTATGACCACGTAATTGAGTTGAGCGAGCTTTTTGAGGGCATGTCGCAAGTCATTGGGACGGATCTGGCTAGAGAATTTTTCTGCGAAAAAGTCAATTCGTCACCTGAAACAGATTTGGTCACCGATGATGAAACCTACGCCCGACTTGCGAGTATTTACGCCGAAGATATGCGCTTGATAGAGCGGACAAAATGATCCTAGTCTGGAACTCGAGATGCACCGCATTCAGCCCGACGCAAATCACGCGGCTCCTATCAACTTAAGAATCTCGTCCGCCGCATGCTCGGCGCCGCGAAGGTCGAATGCTGGCCTTGCATCACGTGCGGCGGCCGATAGCGTCAGAAGTCGATCCACGGATTGCACTCTCTGCTCCGCTGTTTCGCAGGGCGATACCACGGCAGGAGAGGCCTGTGCCACCATTTCGGCACGGCGGTTCTGGTCATCGGAAACCAGTGTGTTCGGCACGAAGAGCGTCGGAACTCCGGATTGCAGCACCTCGCAACAGGTGTTGTAGCCGGCAGCGCTGACAATAACGTCAAAGGCACGCATATATCGCACGACCGGGTAGATGGAAATCGGTAAGACACCGTTTGGCAATGGCACGTCACTAACGGTAATCGGCGTGCGTGTCCAGACGGCGGTGTAGCCGCGTGCTTTCATTTCATCGATAAGACCACGGCCGATCGCGCTGACATCCTTCCGATTGCCGGGTCCGAGGGAGAACAGTGCGTAGCGGCCGTCGCGGTCGAGTCCCAGCGACTCCCGGGCCTCGTCGCGGCGGAGGAGTTCCTCATCTCTGAGTAGTGTGACCGGCGGGATGGTCACCCTGCGCACGGGCTCCGCCTCCTGATCCACGGAGAAGCCTGAGCCGAGTTCGCCGAGCTTGATGAGCAGGTCGAAGTTGCTCTGGCTGACCGGCACCTCGCGCCAGCCGGGCTTGTACATCGTCAGATCCGACCAGACCAGGCGAGTATCACCATACTTCGCAGCCGCGTGCAGCAATCCCCGGTAGGGCCACGTGCCGTCGAAGACGACAACCTTCGGGCGTACCCGTTCGAACAGCATGCCGAGGCGCAAGGCCAGCTGCCTGTCCCAGTCCCACGCGCTCGCACGCGACCAGAACCGGGATACGAAGTAGTCGCCCTCGAAGCCCATGTCGTGAATCATGTCCATCGCAGAGGCGAGTGAGAAGAACACCGGCCGGGCGCGATCCCGCAACCGGTTCGCATAGGCGAGGCAGGTACTCATATGCCCCATGCCCGAGCCGTTGATATTGAACAACACGATCGTGGGCAGATCCGATTTGCCGGCGTCAGTCAATCAACAGGTCCTCTTTCTGCACGCGCTGATGCAACCCCACGGATATGGGCAACGATGGTGTGTCACGGTAACGCCACGCGAGATACCGCTCCTTACGTTCGCAATAGTCACTAGCCGGCTCGGACAGTATCGGAACGTACTCCACCAGCCAACCCAGACGGGAGTAAAAGGCAAAGTCTGCGACGTCGGTAACCAGGACCGGCGCAAAGCCGGGCAGGGCGTCCAGTATGTGTTCGATTCCCCGGCAAGCCTCGCGCAACCGGTCACGCTCGATGTCCAGGGCCCATATCACCAGCGCCCGCGCACCGTCACTTTGCTCGACGTGCTCGAGTCCTGGCAGCCACGGTTCGAGTGCTTGCGTCGGCCTGAGATGCAAGCGTCGCAATACCCGGCCGAGCGCCTTTCTGAATCGCCGATACAGGGTCCGGCGCTGACCCGGCGGATGCCACAGGGCGTAACGCCGGGCCAAGCCAACGTCCGCCTGGCCGGCCAGCCGTTCGAGCTGGTCGCGCAGCTCTTCGATCTCCTCGCGAATGCTCATGCCCTGGCCTTCGCAGTAACGAGCGCCAGGATTTCGTCCGCCGCTTGCCCGGCGCCGTCGAGGTCCGGGTTTCGGGACTGCGATGGCGACTTGCCGAGCGCCAACAGGTTTTCGACCATCTCGTGCCGTTGGTCGCGTGTTTCGCAAGGGGAGACCACGACCGGTGCGTAGCCGGCCGTCATTTCCGCCCGGCGGACCTGGTCGTCCGCCACCATCGTATTCGGCACCAGGAGGCTGGGCACACCGGACTGAATGATCTCGCAACAGGTGTTGTAACCGGCTGCGCCGGCAAAAGCGTCGAAAGCGCGCATGTATCTTACGAGAGGAAAGACCGAGAGTGGAATTACATTCTCCGGCAGTGGAATATCCCGGACCGAGATCGGTGCTCGGGCCCACACGATGTCGAAACCGCGATCGCGAAACACCTCGATCAGACCGCGTGCGATGTCGCCGACATCCTTCAGGTTACCGGGTCCCAGCGACAGCAGTACGTATCGGCCATCGTGCTTCAATCCAAGGGATTCGCGGGCTTCGTCCCGATTGAGAAGCTCACCCTGGCTCAGCATTGTGACAGGCGGTGTCGTTACTTTGCGACCCGGTCGTTGTTCACGTTCGACGGTAAATTCGGTGCCGATCTCGCCCGGGCGTATGACAAGGTCAAAAGCACTCTCAGGGACCGGGACGGGCGCAAAGTCAGTTTTGTGGAGGCCGCGATTTGACCACACCCGCACGGGTACCTTGCGGGTGTCGCAGGCGTCCATGAAACCGTGGAACGGCCATGTGCCGTCAAAGAGCACGGCGTGCGGCCGTACCTCCTCGAGCATGAGCCCGAAGCGTATCGCCAGCTCGTGGTTCCAGGCATTGATGTGCGAGCGCGACCAGAATTCCGAGACGAAATAGTCCGCCTCGAATCCCATCTCGTGGATGATCTCGACAGCGGAAGCCAGCGAAAAGAATACTGGCCTGGCACGCCCCTGCATCTGGCGTGCATAAGCGAGACAGCGGCTTAGATGGCCCAGTCCCGAACCGTTGATATTGAAGAACACGATGCGAGGTAATTTGTTCGTCAAATAACACTCCGATCTACGTTGAGTGAATGTTGCAGCTCCCGCTGGAGTCGAATCTCCTGGAGTGACCGCCCGCGCATGCCAGATCAACCTGACAGTACCGCGTAACCCTCGCAAATTCCTCTGTCTTTGGTACCCGATATTTTCTGCGCCTGAAGCATACCATCGTCAGAGAATCGATCAGGTCTCCTGATGTTATAGTGACCGCCTCGCCATCGGTACCGGGTGCGAAATTGTCGAGATATGCCGCAAAAGACGACAGGAAATCGACCAGCGGAACGTTCTCAGTACTCAAGAAGAGAAAAGTATGCGTCGTTGCGCCCGTTCACGTTTGGGATGACGTACGCGTTTATCAAAAAGAAGCACGTACATTGGCCGACGCTGGTTATCAAGTCAGCTTGATCGCCAGAACACCATCGACGCAAACCATCAATGGCGTCAAAATCATTCCATCCATAGGCGGTTCCAAATATCGTCTGCTCAGATTCCTGTTATTGCCGGCCGTTGGAGTCCAGGCCCTGCTACAGAAGGCGCATATTTATCACCTGCATAATCCCGACACACTTCCTATAGTCGTCTTTTTACGAATTTTCGGTAAGAAGGTCATCTATGACACACATGAGGACTTTTCCAGGAGAATTTTGGTCAGACCGTGGATCCCAAGAATCCTGCGAGTGCCCCTGGCTTATATTGTGAGTGGTTCTGAATCGCTCGTTGCAACGATTGCTACGGCGTCAATTGCGACTCAAAAGAATGTCGTTGATCGTCTGGGCGCCAATGCGCTGTTGCTAGGTAATCCACCTCGCGTGAATGAGGATTTGTATGCGAGAGTAAGCAAACACGCGCAAGAGATAGATAGTCAGGAATGTCAGGTACGAGCGGTTTATATCGGGCGGATTAGCCAGTTACGGGGACTGTTCGAAATGGTCGATGCCCTTGAAATCGTCAACGAAGCAGCACACGTTCGCCTGTGGCTCATAGGACCTGCAGACGAAGGTGATCTTGATGCAGCGCGAAGTCGTCTTGGCTGGAAATATGTGGATTACGTCCCGAGTGTTCCACAGGAAGTAGCATATGCGTACGTCGAGCGCGCGGATGTCGGCCTGGTCGTGATTCGCAATGTCGCAGACCATGGCGCAACCGATCCCAACAAGCTTTATGAATATCTGATGTTTGGCAAACCGTTTATCGCATCTGCATTTGCTGGATGGCAAAGCAAGCTCGCGGACATCGACGCAGGCTGGTTTGTCAAACCGGGCTCCGCCGATGAAATCGCCAATGTGCTGCGGAAAATTTCAGAAAACGGCGAAGCTGCAACGAAAAAGGGAGCCAGGGGTAAGAAATTCATAAGGTCATATAACTGGGAAACGGAATCTCAAAAGTTGCTGGAGCTATACATTGAGTTGTGAGTCTGAAGTCTCGGTCATCACAGCAGCTTATAACTCGGCAAGCGTCATCGAGCGCAACATTCGGTCCGTCGGCGCACAGTCGCTGCAGCCGAAAGAGCACATTATCATCGACGATGGATCCGTCGACGATACTGTAGCTATTGTTGAAGGGCTCCGGCGGGAGTTTCCCTATCTGCGGATCATCGGGCAGGCAAACGGTGGTGCTGCGAAGGCCAGGAATGCGGGTATAGCCGCCGCCACGGGCCGAATTGTAGCGTTCCTCGACAGCGACGACGTTTGGTCCGAGCACAAGCTCGAAACTCAGATCGGGTTTATGGCGGCAAATGACGTGTTGTTCAGCTATGGCGACTATCATGTTGTCGATGCGACGGGGACTGTGCTGGGACGCCACGAAGCGCCGCAGCAGCTGACGTATTCGAATCTGCTGCGAGGGTGCCCGATCGGCTGCCTCACGGTCGCCTTCGACCAATTAGCCCTCGGCAAGAGATTCATGCCGGAAGTGCGGCGCGGCCAGGATTGGGGGTTCTGGCTGGCGCTGACCCGTGATGGCACCGTTGGGCACCGTTATCCCGGATGTCACGCGTACTACCATCGGGCCGACGACTCCCTGTCGTCCGCAAAATTCAGCAAAGTGGCGGACATCTATCGAATCTACCGTGAGCAGGAGCGTCTCGGACCGGTGCGAGCACTGTATTACTTGTTTCCGCACGTATTTGGTGCACTGACCAAGCGACCCACTACGGACAACGATCAGTGACCACCTGGACTCCTTACTCAAGCCTGCTGCGACGCTCGAGCGCTTCCACGGCACGTTGAGCCGTCTTGCCGTCCCAAAGGGGAGGGCAGGCCCCGGATCGCCATTGGCCGGCGATAATCGTGTCGAGCTCGCGTGCAAGATCTGACGCGCCGACCAACTTGTTCGTTCCCTGTTCTACGGTGATCGGTCTTCTAGCATTCAGGCCATTCTTCTGCCAGATACAGGAACTGGTGCAAGGTTCGGCCGTATTCAAAATTGTCTTTGCCTGATTTCAGTTGGGTGGCCAGGTCTTCAAATATACCGATGTAGTGATTCGTCAACCGTGGTAACCCGTTGTCGCATGCATATAGGATTTGTTCCCGATCACGGTGACGAAGCAAGACCCGCTGCAGCGAATGATCGAGCACAAGCGAGTCATTGCCGTCATCAAGCCCGAATTCTGTAATTTTGCTGTCGCGCCCTGCGACCCAGCTCGTGTTGATTGCACCCTTACCGGTCGCCGAGTCCTGGCGTGAAAACTCGAACTCAACATGTCCCTCGGACTCCAGGCAGCCCAATTGACTGTCACGCCGCATCTGGCTATTCCGGAAAATGAGGTCCTCCGGTGAAATCAGTCGACATATGACGCTGAGCGCGTTTACCCCGCTATCAACCCATGAGCCGCCGAGGGAGGACGCCTGTGGCAACAACTCGCCGTTCTCGATATACGGATCACAAAACTCCGAAGAAAATGACGATATCGAGCGCAGGTCGATCTGGTGATCACTTTGATGTGCGAGAAACCACTCAACTTCCTTGCCGAAAGCAGCATGCAATGCCAATGTACAGTTGCCAGCCAGTTCCTGCTTCCTGGCGGTGAACTCGTCGAAGTCGGCACGCGTATCGGCAAGCGGTTTTTCCATGACAAGCCACTTGCCTGCCGAGATCACCTTCAGGCCATGCTCAACGTGGAGACCGTTCGGAGACGCGACCACGACTACATCCAGGTCAGGATGCTGCAGAAATTCGTCTGGCGCGACGAAAGCAGCTACGGCATCGCCCAGTAATGCATGACGTGATGTATCCGGATCGCACCCGGCAGCAAGCCGAAAATCTTCCAGCGTCTCGAGCGCAGCTACCTGGTGAGTGGCTACATGGCCGAGACCGATAATTCCTACGTTAATCATTCTGGTACACGAGCAGCGGTCAAGAGTCTTCAGTCAATAACGAATTCGACAGGATAGTCTCGGCAAATGTCACGTCCGAATCCGTGCGCACTTCGACTGTCAGGACGGCGTCATCAAGTTTGAACAGCCCAACATTTTCCCCGAAAAGCTGGCCCGTCCGAATCGTGGACGGTGAGCAAACGCAACAAAGTCCTTTTAATCCCGTATAAAACGGTGTTTTGAACTGACGTGCGACGTATCCATCATCGACGCGGCGATAGTTACCGTCCTCTTCCATCCAGCACGAGTTGTACTCGGCACGGGCAGGAATCACGGTGTCGAAGCCGCCATCAATAAACTTTGCGACCAATTGATCGATCAGAGCTTCTTCCCGAAATGGGAATGTAGGCTCCAGCATCACGAGCACGTCAGGAATATTGCCCTGGTCTTCCAGCATCTGCAGCGACGACTGCATCAGGAGCTCAAGAATCACGTCGAACCGAGATTCGGCGGCCGGCCTGTGCAGCACGACATCGGCTCCCACATCTTTCGCGACTGTTGCAACCGATTCATCATCCGTCGAAACAGCAACACAGTCGACACGCGATGAGCGCTTAGCGTGCTCGATTGCGAACTGGTACAACGGTTTGCCCGCGAGCTCGCGCAGGCCTTCATCTCTAACGGGGACGATACATACGACATTCTGGTGGTTCGGGTCCAATCCGTTTTCGGAGGTCTTGATCTCGTCCCGGTTGATCGACTCCAGAATTTTCACGATATTCCCGCAGCGAGCCGGGTCACCGTCGTGATGAATGCCATGGTGGTGGTAGATGCTCGCAGAAGGCTCGTAGAAAATTTTGTAGCCAGCCTTTTGCACCGTATTGGCCCAAAGCCGGTCCTCGATGTTGCTCACTTCCTCATCGAACGGATACTCCTCCCACAAGGATTTCCTGAATGCGCTGTTGGCGTTGTGAAAAAAGCTGTCTTTCACCTGTACACGGTGGTCGAGCCCGAATGTAATAAGCAGATCGCGCTTGTCCAGATCGGATGTGAATGCAAGCGGCTCCTGGCGGCCATAGACACCGGCTATAGTTTCGTCTTCGAGTGGCTTAACCAGGTTGGCCAGCCAGGTATCGTTAACAGGTATGCAGTGCCCTGAAAGGCAAACTATGATGTCTCCCTTGGCTGCTTCGATACCGCGATTGATTGCCGCGCCAGGCTTGAACTTGTCAATCGAAGCGAGAGTAACGCCATACGCAAGTGCTTTTTGCACCGTCTTGTCAGTACTATTGTTGTCAACGAGAACGACTTCGTGATCGGCGTAGGTCTGCCGCGATATTGCTTCGAGGCAGGAGCCGATCCAGCGCTCTTCGTTTCTTGCTCGAACGATGATGGATACCATCATTTCCCTGACACCATTATTATTTTTGTTGGCAACCCGGCTCATTAACGGGGACCGATACATTTATATGTCAAATCGTCCGTGACCAGATGACAGCAGAACCCTGATAAACTTGAGTGCCGTGTCGTTGCTTTCCTGGGACTACACGAAGTATCACGCTTCATCTTAAAGAATAACAAGGCTGAGCACAGCCAATTGCAGCAATTAGGTATGTCAAAAGATTCAACTCCCGCGGTAATACTGTCCCACGGGGAAGGTGGCCTCGGTGCGGCCCGATCACTCGCACGTCGCGGTATTGACATAACCGCAATCGCGTACGATGCCGATGACGCAATTCTCTATTCACGACGTCCCGCGAAGAGACTTTCTGTGTCAGGCGGCACCCACGACGAGAAAGAAAGACAGATTCTGGAAATACTCCGCAGCCTCCCGCACGAAGGTGCGGCACTGCTGACCACATCGGATCGCCTTGTCACCCTGATATCAAATCATCGCGACGCGCTACTGGGAAAATTCCGCTTCGCGCTGCCCCCGAAAGATCTCCTGGATACGCTGAACAACAAAAGCCAGGAAGTGGAGTTACTCGGGTCATTGGGGTTCGATATTCCCCGGACTGTCACCGAGCTGCCTCATGATCCGGCGGCATTGGCGGAAGAGCTGCGCTTTCCAATCATCTTCAAACCACATTCGTATGCGGCGGCGGAGTTCTTTCCGAAGAAGAATGGAATTGTCCAAAATGAAAAGGAACTCCGGGAGTTTTATGATCACTGGAAACTCGCGCTGCAGGTTCTTTTGGCACAAGAGGTAATCGCGGGTCCAGACACGAACTCATGGGTGTGTAGCTGTACTTTCGACCACAATCACCGCTTGCTTGACTGCGGTGTGAAACAGAAGATCCGTTGCATGCCGATACACTTCGGTGGCAGCGTCTATGCGGTCAGTCGTGGGAATCAGGCCGTCGTTGATCTCGCGCGGAAGATCGGAGCAAAGCTGAAATATGTTGGTCATGCAGGCCTGGAGTTTCGCTGGGACGATCGGGATCAGTGCTATCGATATATCGAACTCAACCCCAGGTTTCCTGCCAACGTGGGCTTCGATGAGGCATGTGGTTTGCCAACTGTTTGGAATAGTTATCTCGTGGCACTGGGCGACAATCCTGGCTGTTCGAACGGGTTGCAGCGTGAAGGTGTCTATTTTCTCGATTTGAACGGGGACCAGGCGAGCCTGAGGGCTGACAAAACGCCCTCTTTGCAGGTAGTTGTATCGCTCCTGTCGCATTTCACAAAGAGAACAAGCGGGCTCTTCTTCGCCTGGGATGATCCGTTGCCGGGCTTGGTTGTCGGCCACCGTTTCCTGGTTCGCAAGTTGCGAAAGCTCTGGAGCATGATTTGGCCCCGGTAGCTGCGTACCAGTTTATCGACATCGCGGGCTCCGTACTTTCGTGACGCCCTCGAATCACGTTCTTCTTGCTGATTGCTTTACCCGCTCCGGCCTTGCCATTGCCCGGTCTCTGGGTCGACACGGGCTCAAGGTGGTCGCCGTTTCGAGGTCAACGGACAACCTCGTGGCCCGATCACGCTACCTGGAGTCGCTGCATGTCGGCCCGGACCCCGTCACGGCTCGCGAGGAATATGCGAAATTCATTGCCAGGATCTCTGAGATGATTGGTGCGACGCTTGTCATACCCATAACGGATGCGGCGCTTGTGGCTCTCGATGAACATCGTGACCATCTCCCGGCGACGGTCCCGCTCGCTCTGCCCGGTCGCGACGCGATAGCCGGGATACTGGACAAGCGCCGGAATCTTGCGATGGCGCATGACCTGGGGGTTCCGTGTCCTCGTGAATACGCGTTTTCGTCGCGGGCGCAAACCGCGGACATGATCGCGACGCTCGGATTTCCGCTCGTCGTGAAGGATCCCACGCCGAATACGCTTGAGCTGGAAAACCCATTGCCCTTCAGGGTTGCGATAGCGCGAGACGAGCCCGAACTCGAGAAGTTACTGGACATTGTCGACAGAAGTGACGCTGAACCGCTGTTCCAGGAATACGTGCGTGGCGACGTGGTCAACATCTGCTCGCTGGCGATTGGCGGCGAGATTGTCGCGATTCACGCGTATGTATCGCGGCGACGTTCGGCTCACGAAGGGATTGCGCGAGA
>Ga0070726_10004057_pt1 | contig 11923 bp, 9 predicted proteins | sample tdAd471_FD_67275 | JGI IMG/M metagenome (GOLD analysis project Ga0070726, IMG submission 67275) | Marine sediment microbial communities from the Atlantic coast under amendment with organic carbon and nitrate - tdAd47.1 | ecosystem: Environmental > Aquatic > Marine > Coastal > Sediment | place...
CGACCCCGGCGAAACCGTCAACCTGGCGGGGAGCAAGGACCACGCCGAGACCATCCACGCGTTGGCCCTGCAGTTGGCCAAGACCTGTCCGCCCCAGAAGTAGTGAAATTCCCGTTGCCCACTATGGAGAACAACCCGCAATGATCCGAAGCCCCCTCGCCCTCCTCACAGTGTTTCTGTGCGCACTCGTGGGAACAAGCCCGCTATCCCAGGCCCACGGGGCAGCCAACCCGCGACCGAACATCCTGTTTATCTACACCGACGACCAGGCGCCCTGGACGATGGGTGCCGCCGTCGAACAGGGCCTCTACCGGGATGTCCCGGTTGCCCGCACGCCGAATCTCGATCAGCTTGCCCGCGAAGGGGCCTTGCTCACCAATTCCTTCTGTGCGACCCCCGTCTGCAGTCCCGCTCGCGCCGCCGTCATGACCGGTCGCTATGCCAGCGAGTTTGGCATCCTCGACTTTATCCCCCATCCCGGCCACAAACTATACGAACCCGAGCGCCAGGTCGCCCTCGACCCCGACAAGAGCGTCACCTTTGCCGAAGTACTACAGGACCATGGCTACGCAACCGGGCTTGTGGGCAAATGGCATCTGGGCGACTGGACAGCAACGGGCGATCCACGACGGCACCCGACCAATCATGGCTTCGACTATTTCATGGGCCTGGCCCACGGGGGCTGCCCCACCAAGGACCCCGAATTGGAAGAGAACGGGGAGATGCGCCGCTTCGAGGGACTTACCACCGACATTCTTACGGACCGCGCCCTCTCCTTTATCGAGAAGCACAAGGAGGGCCCCTTCCTGCTCTGCCTCAATACCCGGGCCCCCCACGGTGCGTGGCTGCCCGTCGCTCCGGAGGATTGGGCGCCCTATGAAGATATGGACCCCGCCATTCCGGAGTACCCGGGCCTCGACGTGAAGAAAACGAAGAGCCGGATGCGTGAATACCTGGCAAGCGTCACGGGCATCGACCGAAACCTGGGCCGTCTGCTCGACCGCCTCGACCAACTGGGCTTGAGGGAAGACACCATCGTGATCTACTCCTCCGACCATGGCTACAACATGGGGCACAACGGCATTTGGCACAAGGGCAACGGTATCTGGGCCACGGTGACCAAGCCGCCCGGCACAACGCACCAGGGCACCCGGGTAGTTTCCGACAAGTACCGTCCCAACATGTATGACAATTCGCTGAAGGTGCCCACCGTCATCCGATGGCCGGGCCGGGTCAATCCAGGCACGGTCATTGGCGAGACCACCAGTGCGTTGGACTTCTTTCCCACCCTCGTCGAAATAGCCGGTGCCGAATTACCCCCGAAGCTGCCACTGCGCGGACGGAGTCTGGTGCCGTTGCTCGATGGTCAAAGGCCCCATGACTGGCCCGAGGCCTTCTACGCGGAATATCATATGATCAACTATGTCACCGCCGACATGCGATGCATCCGCACCCCGAAGTACAAACTGATTCGCGACTTCCACAATGACGACCGCGATGAATTCTTTGACCTGGAAAAGGACCCGGACGAATCGCAGAACCTGATCAACGACACCCGACCGGAGATTCAAGCCGCGGTGCGTGAATTGGATGGAATGTTGAAGGAGCGTATGAAGCTGCTCGACGGCTACGGCCCGGCGGTGGGTGCCGGTACCACCGATACGAGAACCGCGGTGTCCGGAGCCTTGCCCGAGTAGTACGAGAGATAGTGCGTGTCCCCGATCACGGTGGCGTTCACGTTGCCCGAATCAACGCCGACCCGGCTACCGATGGCCACGGCTTCCGAGGCGGGCCAGTTGAGGGGATTATCAAAGACCTGATCCGGATTAACGACGCGCCGCCGGAGAATGCCCCGGCCTCGCTCATAGTAATAGTTGCTGACCAGGCCGGTTTCGGCATCGAGAATCAAACTGGGCGTAGAGATAGTGACTTCACCGATATTCGTTTGGTTGCGTGTCCACGTCGCACCGTAGTCGGTAGACACCAACTGGAACTGGGACCGCGCCGAAGTTATCCCCCCTTGCTCTGTCCGCCCGATGGCGAGAATTCGGCCATCGCCGAGATACACGGCCGACGGCTCGGTGGGCCACGCGGCCTTGGTCAGACCGGACTCCACGGTGGTCTGGCTCCACGTTACGCCATCGTCACGGCTGGTCATCGTGCCCCAGGCGTGATTCGTGCCCTCGGCGTAACTTCCCCCGAACCACAACGCCATGAGCCCGACTTCGGGCACCGAAAACACATCGGTGATCTGCACCGGGGTCTCGGGGAGCGCGGGCGTTGCCACAAGCGAGAAGTTCACTCCATCCGTCGTGCGGTAAAGGTCATGGTGCCACGCGTTCCCGATGCGCCGCACCCAGAGCAACATGGCCCCCGTCGAATCCAACCCTTTCCCCACAGCGACCTCGCCATGTTCCGGGGTGTTGGCGACCACCCGCTCTTCCGTCCACGTTTTCCCGTGGTCCGTAGAGGTCCGGGCATACACGGCACGGGCGTCCTCATTGATGGTATGCGCCGTGCCACGGCTATACACACACACCAGGGTCTCCCCAATGGCCTGCATCATGGGCCAGGAGTTGTAGCCGCTCACGTCTTGAACCACGTGCGCCTTCGCGGGGGCTTCGAGGGGCGTCACCTTGACCATCGCCAGACCCGTGGGCCGGGTGAAGGTGTCGGCAGGATCACCGGGCTCCCGCTGAATGCGAAGCCACAATGGGGCCTTCGGGTCCACGGGGTAGTACGACTCAAGGACAATCGTTCGCGTATGAAATGGCGCAGGCGGAAGGGCGGTCCGTACCGGCGTACCGAGGAGATAGGGGTCCGTGAACGCACCCTTCTCCACCAACTGAGACAGGTGAACCCGGTAAACATCCTCATAATCGCTGCTCGTGGCCCCATCCTCCGTGGTGACCACAATCTCCACTTTGACTGCGGCGCACCCGGCGGGCAACCCGCCCACCACACCGGCGACGGACTGTCCTTCCGTGCCGCCGGAGAGGGACCACACGGGGATGTGGGTCGAGCCGCTCGACATGGTTACGAGCGAAGGGGTGCCCGTTGCAATAGACAGGTCATTGGCACCCAAACAGATCGGGGCGTCCCCGTTATCTGAATTTGCTTCGCCTGCAGCGTGCGCCGGGGCAGAAATGTCCGCCCCGAAGCTGGTGACACTCGTCGCCAATAGCGTCAGCAACAAAAGGAGTAACCCCGTGGGCGTAGCGCCCTTTCCTCGATCTACTGAATTCGCGCGTACCATCATAGCTCCTTGATTTTTGTCGTGCCCACGGCCACAAACCGACATACCCCAAACCCGGACTCAACCGGCCCGAAACTCCAACCAGCGAGTTCGTGTGGTGAATCATCTTACTTGGCACGCAGGTCCATCGTGCAGTCCTCATCGAAGGGCACCGGGTCCCCGGTTTCTTCCACCGGATGGGTAAACAGATAACGCCATACGTCCGGCCAGGCGGCACCCGAAATCACCACGCCGTGGGCGCGGCCACTGTCGTTGTCCACGTCGCTGTTGGTAATCAGGCGACGCGAATTCCCGTAGGGGGCGCTTGCCCCGTCCACGTTGACCAGGGGACCAAACTCGGCCAGCCCCAACATTTGCCAGGAACGGCAGTAATGGTCACCGACCCAGCCCGCGTCGAGCACGTGGGTAAAACCGAAGTAACGATTCTCTGGCGTGGCGGAAGGAAAACCGTGCCACGTTTCATATTGATCGCGGGGTCCCGAGAACATCACCACACGGGCCACCTTCTGGTGCTTGGCAAAGCGCGCGGACGTCGTCGAACCGTGGGAGATGCCGGACAAAATCACCTTGTCCCAGCGCAGGTCGGAACGGTCGTCGCTAAGAAACTGCCCCCACTTGCCTTCGGGATCCGTCTCCGCCAGCCATTTCACCATTTGAATCGAGCGCTGCGCGAGGCCGTCGGGTTTCGCAAGGTGTATCAGGGGGCTGTGATCCTCTCCCGTCGCCGCTTCGAGGCGCACCTTGCCCAAGCTGGTGCCGTCATCCCGTTTCTTCCCATCAATTTTGGAGAACCAACGGTTCGCATAGTGGGGCTGAATCGCGTGCAGTCCAAAACTTGCCAGGTGCTCGAAGAAGCGTTGATTGTGGCCCATCAGCCAGATGACCAACTCACCCCGGGACGGCACCTCGGGGTCGACCACCGCGTGCTGCAGGTCTTTCGGATCGCCCTTTTCGTCCGCGAAGACGTAGTCGATTGCCGGGTATTCTTTTGCCTGCGGGTTAATCGCGCTGGCACGGACCTGAAAGTCATGGCGGCTACCGGACGGCGCCGTAGTGGACTCCTGGGCGAATACGGATATGGACAGCAGCAGGGTGCTTGCCAGCACCAGGTGGACGCGTGCGTTTGGGAATGTCTTCATGAATACTCCTCTTCAATCGGGTGTAAAAAACGGCAACCCAGCAAGACCCCGGAAAAAGGCGTCGATGGGAGTAGCTGAGAATAGCAAGACCACACACCAATCGCAATCGAAGTGGCAAAATGGCGCAGGAATGAGTTGGCGACCATCGCAGGCCTATAAAGCCCTATCCCGTACATCTTTTCCCCCTCGGGTGCCACCCTCAAACAGAGGAGCGAAGCGGGGGAAGTTTGTGGGTGAAGGGATGTCACGTAAGCGCTTTCCATTCAAGCGCCCTTCGCAAAGGTATACCCCTGTAAGCACAATTGAGATATCAGAAAAATCAGGAATAGTTTTCGCTGAAGCACTGTCAGTTTGGGGTTGGGTTTCTCAGAAGAAGAGAGTCTTTCGCGCCGGTTGCCCGCCAGCTCACTATAACGTACTAGCAACTTATTTGGAATGACCGACAAAGGGCAAACAGAATGGCTCAGCACAAGTAGACTTATTCTATGGGGCTCCCATAAGCTATACAAGGTGTTCTTATTAGTGACAGGGCAGGAAATTCACAACTTATTTGGAAACCATCTAGACATTGGCAGGAAGAAAAGAACATGACGACAGAATCTACAACTCAGGAGTTTCACAAGCGAGCGAAAGAAGCCGGTGACCAGTTACGCGCTTACATAGTCTCCATTTCATCCGCGGCAACGGGCATGTTGTTCCTTAACGTTACGGATGCAACACAGCATCTGACGAACAGCCAAAAGGTTGCTGTTGCCATTGCTATCATCATGTTCTCACTAACGGTAATGCTAACCCTTATCGAACTGCGTGTGAATGCACGGAGATTCTACGAGGTGGCCACCCAGCGAGAAAAGGACGCACCGAACTGGAATGAGAACACCCGACTGAAGGCCTTAAGGCTGAAAATAATGTGGGGCTCCTATGGGACAATGTCAACCGGGATAATCGCAACGCTGTTCTATATGTTGATGCGAATCTGACAGCCCCCAAAAAAAACAGTTTTCCATGATTGTCCGCCGCCCTCCGGGCTCCGACTCCGAGAAAGGTCCAGGCAATTGATTCAAGCACCCTCTGAATCCATAATAACTATTCGCTCTGAAAACTTCGAGCGTGTCCATAACCTGTAAAACGCGAGTGGTTATGCTGATACGTATTACGCAAACCCAATAGCCCTCTGCAACTCCCTGCGGCCGCAGGGAAGGTTTGTAACTTATGCATTACACATGGACACTACGCCTCTGCGTCGCCCTGGCCTTCGCGGTCACATCACTGGTTCACGGGGCAGAGTACCGGGCCGCATCGGGCGCGGTCGTCATCACACCGGAAGGACCGTTGTGGGCGGGGGGCTATGCGTCACGCACGAAACCCGTCTCCGAGAAAGTACACGATCTTCATGCCAAAGGCTTGCTGCTGGAGGACGGCCAGGACCGGCGATTCCTGCTGATATCCCTCGAGGTAATCACCTTGCCGGCACCCTTTGTCGATTCGGTCACGAAGCGTATCAGCGAAGCCCACGGACTGACGCGAGAACAGATCACCCTGATATGTACCCACACCCACTGCGGACCGCCGGTACACGCCATCGAAGACAGGACCATTTATCCTATTGATGACACTCAGGTGGCGGCGCTGAAGCGGTATAGCGAGGTGCTGGAAGGGAAGATTCTCTCCCTGACCGCAGAGTTGATGGAAGACCTCCAGCCGGCCCATCTGGCCTTCGGTAACGGCACCGCGGGCTTTGGGGTGAACCGGCGAAACAACAAAGAGTCCGAGGTCGGGAAGCCGGGTTTTGTGGCCCAGGGCCCGGTGGATCACGATGTGCCGGTCTTACGGGTGACCGACCCCGATGGCAAGCTGACGGCCGTGGCCTTTGGGTACGCCTGTCATGCCACCACCGTGGAGTTATACCAGTGGTCCGGTGACTATCCGGGATTTGCCCAGGCGGCACTCGAAGCGAGCCATCCCGACGCCACGGCTATTTTCGTGACCGGTTGCGGCGGCGATATTAACCCCCTGCCCCGGCGGGAACTCCGCTTGGCGCAGGAGTATGGGAAAAGTCTGGCAGACGCAGTCGATGACGTCCTGCAGACCCCCATGCGCCCCCTCACCGGGCCTATCCGCTCCCAGTTAGAACGGATTAGTCTCGATTTCGACACCCTTCCCACGCGCGAAACCCTCCAGGCCGATTTGAAGGGGGACGACGTGTACCATGCGCGGCGCGCCAAAATCCTGCTGGAGCAGTTGGACAAGGGCATCCCCATTGCCCCCAACTACCCCGTACCCATTCAAACACTCCAGATTGGCGATTCACTGAACGCCATCTTCCTCGGCGGAGAAGCCGTGGTCGATTATTCCCTGCGATTCAAGAAAGAACTCGGCAAGGAAAGCACCTGGGTGGCCACCTATGCCAACGACCTGTGCGCCTACATCCCTTCCGAACGGGTCCTCGCCGAAGGGGGCTATGAAGGCGGCAAGGCCATGGTCTACCAGGGGCGTCCCGCGCCCTGGGCACCGGGACTGGAAGAAAAAATCGTGAACGAGGTACACCGACAGCTCTCCTCCACGGTGACCACCGAGTAATCAGGGGAGACAACGTCGCTCCATAAACGTCAATCCATACTAGCCACTCAAATCGTGCCACGCGATCCGGCCCTGCCGGTTCGTGTGCGTGGAGCGCAGGGGGCTAAGAGCAATCGGGAGTCCATGGCGTCGGGCGTCCCATCACGGATGCCTTGGGTATTCCCAGAGAGGCGATTAATCGTCCCCATGCTATGATGACGAATATCCTTACCAGGCAACCAACACCGGAGACGGGACATGGCAGTAACAAGAAAACACCTACAGATTGGCGCGGGGCTGGCCGCTGTTTTGTTGATCGGCATCACCGCCGTTTCTCAACCACCCCAACGGGGACCCCGTGGCGGGGGCGATGATTCCCTGCAACAACCGTTCCGTGGCGTGGCGGCCAACGGAAAAATCGAAACCGGCTTGTTTAGAATCAAATCCACGGGGGTCACTACCGCGCCCGTGGTAAGCGCGGCCGAGGATTTTCTTGCGGGATTGAAGGAAGCCCAGCGGGATCAGACCATCTTTCCGGTGGATGATTCCGAGTGGAGGAAGTGGGACAATCGTCACCGCCCCAAACGCCAGGGCGTTGGTTTTGACGAAATGGATGAACAACAACGGGGACGCGCCTTTGGGCTGCTCCGTGCCAGCCTGAGTGCAAAAGGGCTCAAGCTCACGCAGGACATCATGAAACTCAACGGCACCCTGGCCGAACTGACCGAGAAATACGATGAGTATGGCGAATGGCTCTATTGGATCACCATCATGGGTGAACCCTCACCGACCGAGCCCTGGGGCTGGCAGCTGGACGGCCATCACCTTGTCATCAACTACTTCGTGCTGGGCGATCAGGTCGTTATGTCGCCCGTCTTCGTCGGCAGCGAACCCGTCCATGCCACGTCGGGGAAATTCCAGGGCACGATTATCCTGCAAGGTGAACAGAACAAGGGCTTGCAGTTGATGCAGTCCCTCAACGAAGACCAACAGAAGCAGGCGACCATTTCGGAAGTGAAAGCGGGCAACGACGCACTCGCCCAGGCCTACGAGGACAACCTGGATCTCGACTACGTCGGCCTGGAATGCGCCAATCTCGACGAAGCGCAAACGCAACGGCTGCTCGACCTCATCGCCCTATATGTCGGCAACATGAAGGAGGGGCACGCCGCCATTAAAATGGAGGAAGTGAAGCAGCACCTCGATCGCACCTATTTTGCGTGGGTTGGAAGCACCCAGGAAGACAGCGTCTTTTACTATCGCATTCATAGCCCGGTCATCCTCATCGAATTCGACCACCAGAATCGCGTGGCCCCCTTCCGCTCCCGCGAACCATCCCGAGACCACATCCACGCCGTGGTCCGAACGCCCAATGGCAATGACTACGGCAAGGACTTACTGCGACAGCACTACGAGCAGCACCACAACGGCGAAAACCACGCCCAATGAGGCGGTGACGTGACGGACCAGGAAGCGCGCGAACGGCAACGTTCCGCGCAGGCCTACCTCCCACCGCCATGTCGCCTTGGAGAACGCGCCGCCTTGAGCGCCATCAAAGAAGGGCGCACGTGCAGCTGCTTCAACAATCAAGGGACGGTATCGCGCCGGACGTCCGAACTCCATAGACCCTCTGGCAGATCGCGTGGGAAGCGTGGATACCCTCGCCCCATAAAAGCCACTCACATCGTGCCACGCGATCCGGCCCTGCCGGTTCGTGTGCGTGGAGCGCGGGGGTCTGAGAGCCATCACGATTCAATGGGGTCGGGCGTCCGAGCTCCATAGGCCCTCTTGCAGATCGCGTGGGAAGCGTGGATATCGTCGCCCATTTCAATACGCCACCTCGCTCCCTCTGTGCCTGTCAAGAACCGTAGTCGGTCACTTGGTCTTCCCAAAGTCGAAGAAACCCCCTCGGCGGTCGGCATAGTCAATATCTCGATCAAAATACCGGTGATCCTCTAACGACTCATCCCGCACAGTCTCATACGCCAACCACCGTTTATCTGAAGCCTCAAAGGCCGCTACCGCCTCTTTCGAATCACCTATGCGCAACGTCTTACCATCAGAAGCGATCGGCGAAGCCACTTTCCAAAATATCCTCCGGATCTGCTGCTCGTCAAGCATGTTCGCCAAAAATGCTACGGCCCATAGCTCATCGTTCTTATGCAAGACGTATACAGGGTCCCACCCATTTACCACGGACATCATGAATCTCTGCACCAATGCTGATTTTTCCTTGCTCCTGTTCTGTGAGCCTGATTGTCGCGCTATAAAACGTACTCCCACGCTACCGACGGGCTCCAAATATCCATACTCCAACCCAAGCCCCTCAAGATAGACTATCCAACAATCGTAGAAATCCGAGTCACTTTTCGTCGCGCAAACATCCGCGAAATGCACACGCTTCCCGTCTTCATCTGGCCACGCCTTATCAAATGCCGCCAGGAGCGCTTCTGGCCACACATCGTTCTGCGTTGCGATGGCAGTCAAAGCGGTGAAGTCAGGCTCGGATAGCCCATGTCCTGGCTGGACGAGAATGGTAAGGTACTCGTCGATAGCCATGGTGATCGTTGCCGCCAGTATGCATCTCGTCAGGCTCCCGCTCTGGAGCCAGGCATCTCTCACCTGAATGTAGTCTGTGAGCTGTCCCACTGCGGCACCTGAGTCGGTTGAGCGAAGCAAGGCGCTGAAATCTTCCCGTAGCAGTTTCCAGAAACGCGTAACCTCGTTGGCGTCCGAATTCGGAAAGTCGGGATGGGTGCCATTGGGGAATTTCTGACTCAGCTCCGACGGCTCAGGAAACGTTTGACCCAACACACTCAATGGAAATCGCACTTCCTCCGCCGTACCGCTGAGCGTCGTGAAGATTGCCAGAAGCGATACGAAGACGACACGGAGCCGAGACAGAAGGCAAAAGTACGGGTGCCTTGATCTATACATTGGCAACCGGTGTTCATCCCGTTGGCATCCAGGGCTTCCAAGAATCCGCAACATATTGGCCTATCCTTTCATCTCACCATTCGTCCAGGAAACTACCAGGAGCAGTCAACAATATCCCTCTTCTCGTACATGGAGTAGCGCCATCAGTCCAGGCACCCCAATCTGCCCATTTCGATATGCCACCTCGCGGCTTCAGTCACTGCCAAAAAAACGGCAGTCCGTCCCTGGGTTTTCCCGGTTTCTACTATTGCTACTATTCCGATCCGGTCGAAAACTCACCCACCAGGCGCTCTGCCTCCTGCCTCGCCCCAGCCCACTCGAGACCTGCTTTTTCCTTTACGGTTAATCTGTCCTGAACGGCCTCAAGCGCCCTGATTAGAGAAACGGGTTGGTCAAAGGCCATATCCAATACCAATTCCCCATCTGGCGACCATAACTTCAGGGCACTCGTTAGATGTGCGGTGAACACTGACGGCCCTTGGGTGGTCAACGTTACTCTGGGTAAGAACCTCCCCGGATACAAACCCATCAAGCGGTAGCTTGCTTCCTTTTCTTCTCTTCCGTTTTTGCTTTCTATTTCCTCGTATCCTCCGGTCAATCGTGACGTTTCTTGGGAATCGAAGATCATGTTTAAATTGCCAAAGGTGGCCGAAATCAGTGCCGTAGTCGCCCCATCGTAGCGCACGACCCACTCGGGCTCAGTGTGACTGGAAATTCGGTATACCATCACATTATCGTGCTCGCTCTGCTCCAGGGCGTCACCCATCAAGGCGGTCTGAAGCTCACCGGGGATGGAACCTATCAACTTCTCAGAATGGACCACCAACGCCTGCATGGGGCGCTTGAACTCAGCGTCTAGCGCTTGAAACGCCGACCGAGAAGTCAGACGCAGGCTCGGCGCTATATGGAGCGCCTCCATTTCGCGTTCATTCAGCATGGAAAGCATGCCTTGAGTCAGTTCAAAAGGATTTCTGGCCCCGGGGATTACCAGGCGAGTGATTTCGGCCCCCGCTTCGCTCCACGCCACTATCCTCCCCACCCGAACACCGCTTTCGGTCGACTTATCGAATATAAATGCCCGCTTGGGCTGAACCGTAGCCGGATAAAAGCTAAATTCAATATTCGTATTCGAATCTGACAACCAGGCCGAATGAATTCCAATGGCATCGGGATTGTAGAACTTCGTAAACGTAATGCCCAGTTTGCTCCCATTCTCCCCTACCAATTTCACGATAGAAAGGCGCTCGTCTCCAATACCATAGACATAGGTCGTTTCTCTGCCATTCGGGCTTCGCTTGACGACTGTCAGTGAATGCTCGGACGCTCTTCGCTCTACCACCGTACCCGGCGAAGTTTCAATTGCATGCTTATCAAATTCTTTAAACGTTGACGCCGTTTGCATGAGGGTAAGCAGCGCATTCCTGATTTCTGGCTTGGACTCCTTGAAGGCCGTTCCCGACTCCAATTCCGCCACGAAGTCACGAGATGCAAAAGCAGCTGAAGGTCCCTTACGTGATTCCCCCTCGGTATCACCAAAACTCTTAGCGTCCGACAGGAATATCACCAGTGGCAGTACCATTAGCAAGCTGCAATAACTAGGGACCGCCACCAACACCCCGCTTCTCCTACATGGAGTAGCGCCATCAGTCCAGGCACCCATCACATTCGAATCCCACATCGATTTCCTCCTGCCCTTTCCCCAAAGCCTCTGTCGCTTGCCGCAATGGAACGCGAGCGCCGTCACCCGTGAATTACTTCTATAGTATCCCTATGACTTATTACCCATGTCAAAAAGGTCGAAGGGGTCCCAACGGCTCCAAGAGCGGGCTCCGATGGGGTGCCATTGGCAGCCATGCCGACGGGCCGTCGGCGCTCCATAGGGGCGACCCCTTCCCACCCGAAAGCGCACCCACGGGACGGTATCGCGCCCAAATGCCCTGGGTAGTCGCGGTCGCGTCGCACCATCCCGCACACGTTGCATCACCCCCACCACGCCGACGCGCGTTCCTGTCCCGGTGGCCGTAGGCTCGCC